>ERZ772945.346-NODE-346-length-38018-cov-5.758449_pt1 | contig 38018 bp, 31 predicted proteins | sample MGYA00511681_ERZ772945 | MGnify/ENA primary metagenome ERZ772945 (study PRJEB29015, sample SAMEA2737943) | human oral metagenome | biome: human oral; feature: human-associated habitat; material: dental | place: China | collected 2143 ...
GATAAGGAGAGAGACGCCTATGGGCCGAGCCCCGTCTAGAGGGAGACCTCGAAATATCCGCGTCTATCTGCGAGCCTGCAGTCGTGTCCACGCATGTGGAGGGCGGGCCTGCCAACCAAAACCTCTGCCACGCGCCGTCCCTCGGCGGGCCGGGCGATCGTGGGCTCCTGTGCCTAGGAGGTAGGTAGCGCCTAGGCGAAAGCGCGGGATCGGCAGCATGTGCATCCCAGTGAGAGTAGGGTATCAGTAGAACACACTCGTAGTTGATACGTATATAATACGTATTTAATACAGTATCAATACGTGTGATTGGAAGCTCCATGTCCATGACTATCAGTATAGATGATGATCTCAAGCGGGAATTCTCCGAGGTCTGCCGCGAGATCGGCCTGCCGCCCTCGACCGCCTTCGGCATCTTTGCCAAGGCCGTCGTACGCGAGCGCGCCATACCCTTCGCGCTCTCTGCCGTGAGTGCCTCCGAGCGAGCAGCGCATGCCTATGACCTCGCAGTGTCTGACGGCATCAGGCGGGGGCTCGCTGACGTGGCAGCAGGTGATGTGCTCACCCGCGAGGGGTCGCGGGCGCTGCGCTCATCGAGAAGAGCCATGGCAAGATCCACGACATGACGCCCTGGGAGGTCCGCTACGCGCGACAGTTCCATGAGCAGCTGATGGGACTCTCTGACGTGACATACGGCTACGTGGAGGACTCGATCGACGTACTGGCTGGGAACCCCGGCCTTGCGCGCGACTACGATCCGGCCTACGAGGCGGCACGGCCTCCCGCATCCTGCCAATTCACCTTCGTGCCCAGGACCACGAAGGTGATCTACCTCCTGATGGATGAGGACGCGCACCTGCTTACGATGCTCTACCTGGGTGATACCCGTGAGGACCCCAGACATCGCTTCGACCGCATGGAGTGGTAGATGCTTGTGGATCACAGGCTAGCACGGAACTGTGGGGAGTCGTGACGCCCTGCGGCTCCCGTGGTTGCTGCTACGTCACCGGGCAACCCACGGTGCTTTCGATCTGCGTGAACGTGGCCTTCAGCTGTTCCGCCGTATGGTACGGAGTCGTGCTGCCGCACAATAAGGAGAGAGACGTCTATGGGCCGAGTCCCGCCTAGAGGGAGACCTCGAAATACCTGCGTTGACCTGCGAGCCTGCAGTCGTGTCCACGCACGTGGAGGGCGGGCCTGCCAACAAGAGGCTCTGCCACGCGTTGTCCCTCGGCGGGCCGGGCGATCATGGGTCCCAGCGGTCGAGGAGGTAGGTGGCGCCCAGGCGAACGCGCGGGATCGGCAGCATGCCCCTCCCCGTAATGTCGGGGCTCCAGTAAAACACGCTCACGACCTTGAAACGCAGGGCGTTGTTGTTCGGGACCATGTAGTAGTACTCCTTTCCCCATCCCGCCTGATTGGACTCTCCGACGCGCACGAAGTTGTACCCATCTAAGTATTGGCCTGTGATGTAGCGGCTTCCATGGTATGCGGCGGCGCTGTCTGCGCGAGATGCGCTCGGGCCTGCAACGTACTCGCGACACAGGTCATTGACCGGGGGTAAAAGGAGAATCAACGTAAAGGCGAACACTGTGTGAATGATCATGTCCCTCATGGCAAAGCTCCTCTTTATGAAAGGATGAAAGGACCGGCTTCCTGCGTATTATAAGGTACTGGAAAGAAGACATCTGGCTTCGTTTGACATGGGGGAGAGACGAATGCCACCGTCCTTTTCGTCATCCGGTCCTGACTGCAAGCTGACAGGGCCGCTCTGGTCTCCAGACCCGTCTTGCACCACCCTTGCGACGTGCGTATGGGAGCGTGGGTAGACCAGCTGGCGGAGGATACTTAAAGTTCACGTCGCATGGACGTACCGATACGGCTACCATGGATTTGTCATGTGAGCTTGCTCGATCGGAGCCGCCTATGGATAACCAAGAGCTCAGTGAGCTTGAGGGATATGGTTACCAGCTGCCTGCGTCACAGGGCCAGATGTCTTGGGACTCTTCGCCCGCACACCCTACGTGGTGGTCTACCGACTGGTTTGCGGCAGCCCTCGGTGGCGTGATATGGATTTCCCTCTTTAAACTCTACGAAGCTGGCCTGTTCGGGGGTACGCTGGGTAAGATCCTCTTTGCCCTGCTTGGTGCCTCCTATGCGCATGACTGCTACCCGTCATACTTCACCGCAGCACCAGCGCTTGACAATGCCAGGCTAGTGTCGCTTCTCAACACCCTTCTTGGCGGACCGGTCTTTGGTTGCATCTGGAATCTCAACCTCACCAAGCGTACTCAGGGTGTCTCGCATCTTGTCTGCATCCTGCTCAACGGATTCAGCATCATGAGCAATGTGGCGCTCCTTTCCGCGTGCATGCCTTTTAGGGAGCAGACAGGCTTGGCGTGAGATACCTTCGTTGACCCGCGTAGATCAGAAGAGCGTTAAGCTTCCCTTTAAGAACACTGAATAGTGTGAGACCACCTCGCTGGTACGCGTAGACCCCTGCCTTTTGTGGAGACGCTAAAAGGCTGACCATCCCCTATGCGCGGTGCCGTGGGAAGAGATGCGCCCATGTCAGCCCTCTTAGGTAGTCATCGCACTGAGAAGAAACGAACCGAGGAGGATCAGGGCTGGGACCACGAGCAGGGTGATGCCGACCGAGGCGGCCAGTTCGCAGGTCTGACCTTTGACCTTGCGCCATATAGCGTACACGATCAGTGCTACGGGGATCAGCGGGTAGGTAACGGGAATGCTCATGGTTATGGAGAGCTTGACCCCGTCCCACCTGAGTGAGGCGATCATCTCGATCAGCAGTGTGAGCACCGCGAGAGATGCAATGAGCGCCACGACGTCTTTGGTCTCGCGTTCCTGCTGGGACTTTGTGATGTCGAGGACTTTCGCGCAGGCGTCCTCAGCCTCGTCTGTCGTCATGGTCTGCTCCTCCGTCTTCTCGGCCCTCATCAGCTCGACGATGGACACGCCCAGCGCATCCGCCAAAGGCTCGATGTTTCCGATGTCGGGAAAGCCCACGCCTCGTTCCCAGCGGCTGATGGCCTTGTCAGTCACATGAAGCTCGCTCGCGAGGGTGGCCTGGGTCATGCCCTGCTCTCGGCGCCGCTGTGCCACGAAGCTTCCGAATCGCTCTGCCTCCATCCTCACCACCTCCTGGGACCAACATGCCCCAAGTGGTGCCCACAGTCAATCGACGTTTCGTTTACCGCCTCTGAGCTTGGCGTTTCGCACGACGCACCCTCCATACGACGCACCGGCATCACGACGCGCCAGTTGGCGATGCGCCCTCCGTGTGACGCGCTCGCCCCCCCGACCCTCTGGTCAGGCACCCCCTTGCCTTGTGGCCAGCCCCTCGTCTCTCAGTAGATCATAGGCGACCTCGCTACTCGTAAGGCGCAGACTGCAATCGTCCTTGTGGGGTCGTGCGAGCAGGGGTAGGCTTCCATGCCAGACAATTGACTCGTCGAAGATGGCGAGTGCCGAGCGTCTCCACTCCCTTAGCTCGGCGAGGCAACCCATGCTGCGAAGCAGCTCGACACCTTGCTGCGCGCGGGCGATGCCGCGTGGGTCCTTTGGTTGGTTGACGACGATCGAGACGTGCACGCCGCGCTCGACGACGGCCGAGAGGCGAGGTCGCAGGGTCAGGACGTACCTGTGGCTTAGGTAGGGGACGGCAAGGTGGACGGACCTCTTTGAGCTGTCGAGGTCCGCAAAGAGGAGGGACTCGCAGTCGCTTGGGCCGACGATCGATCCGGCCGTCCTGTCCACATCGTCGCTCGCCGGTATGAGCTCGTAGCCGAGTCGCGCGTAGCTTTTCAGGCGCTTCTTGTACATGCGGTCGAGCATGGGGACGCTGGTGTCTACGTAGTCGTACACGATCACCTCGTTCTTGCCCTCGCGCTCTCGGTGGAGCCTACCCAAATACTGCGTGACGACCCCTTCCCAGGAGACAGGGGTCGCAAGGACGAGCGTGTCGAGTCTGGGCTCGTCGAAACCCTCGCCAAGGTAGCTTCCAGTCGCGACGACGGCAAAGCTGACGTCATCTGCGGCCTCGGCGATCTCGTGGACCTGCTCTCTCCTTTCTCGCGCGGGCATAGCGCCGCTCAGCAGGAAGACCTTGAAGCCCTGCTCCAGGATGAGCTTGGCGAGTAGGGTCGCATGCTCCCTCCGTCTTGTGATGACAAGGGGTCGGCGACCGGCTCGCAGTGCCAAGACGGTGTCCTGGGCGATGAGCCGGTTGCGCGCGGGATGGGCGCAGAGCCGGTCGAGCACCTGGTTGAAGCTGCTTCCCGCCTCGATGCCAGCCAGGCGAATGTGGGTGAACCGAGGCTTAAGAAGGCGGGCGAAGCCTTGCTCCTGAGCCTGCTGTCTTGGGTCTACCCTGTGTACGACGGCGCCGCACTGCATATAGAGTATGCCTTCCAGACCATCGGAGCGCCTGGGGGTGGCGCTGAGGCCATAGACCCTGGATGCCGTGGTGGTCGCGAGGACCTGTGCCAGCTGAGGCGCCGCGCCGTGCTGGCACTCGTCGCAGATGACCATGCCGTAGCCGTGTACGAGCCCCTTGACCCTGCGCCTGCCGCTCAGCTCGCGCCCTTCGAGGAGGGACTGATAGGTGGCGATGTCCACGATCCCTCCCGGGACGCTCCTCCCACCTCCGATCCGCCCGACCAGCGAGCGTCTCCTTCTGCTTGTGCGCCCGGTTTTGGTCAGCAGCTCCGGCAGTTCCTCGTCGATGGAGAGGAAGGTGGCCAGGCGCTCCTGCCACTGGTCGAGTAGGGGAGTGCTTGGCACGATGACGAGGGTCCGAAGCCTCAGCGTGCCTATGAGGTATGCGGCGATGACCGTCTTTCCAAAGCCAGTCGGTGCCGACAGGATACCGCACTCATGCCTGAGAAGCTCGTCGGCCGCTGTCTGTTGAGAGGGGCGCAGGCTTCCCGTGAAGGAGGCGCGGATGGGTGTGCCTACAAAGCGCCTGTCCTCGACGTGGTAGCTGATGCCCAGTCCATCCAAGAGGCAGAGCAGCCCCTTCTCGCAACCCCTGGGGATGGCGATGGTCGTCTCGTCCATGAGGCCCTGGTCGATGATGCGCGGTTTCCCATAGACGCTCTGGCGCATCGCCTGTGCGCGGTAGAATTCGGGGTTGCTGAGCGCGGCGAGCCTCCGGATCCTGCCCTGCACGGCGGCAGGCAGGCCACCTCTGTTGACAAAGAGCATGTTGGACTTCGTTATCGCCACCGTCAGGGAGGGGCTTATGCCCGTGAGGACTTCTGTGCGTCCGTCAGGACAGAGGCCCTCAGAAGGGGTTTGTGTCGGGAGCGGTCGGCCTTGCCCGTCCTCTTTCGCCCAGGGCCTCAAGAAGGCCAGCTCACCTAAGGCTTGGCCACACGTGGCGGCGAGTGCCCGCTCCACCAGGGCCCTGCTCGTCTTTCTGACTGAGGAGAGGTAGCGCCACTGGTCGGGATGTGCCTTGAGCTGGTCGTCCACGAACACGCTGTTGCCAAGACGCTGCGCCTGGCCCTGAAAGGGAAGCGCGATGAGGCTGCCGAACCCGCCCGTGGCGATCGTGTCCTGCGCGGGGTAGAAGCGGTCGTAGGCATCAAAGTGCCTGATCAAACCGTTGTCCATGGCTCTCGTGATGAGGAGGCTGCCAAAGTCCCTCGCGAGCGAGGAGGGCAGCGGCTCGTCGAAGAACACCCATGCGTGCGCCCCGTCCCCCGACCTCGAGCGCTCAAGGGTCACGTCCACCCCAACGGACCTGCCTGCATGAACATATGCGAGAGACTCCCTCTGCCAGCCTGTGCCGTCGAAGTCGGCGACGAGGAGTGATACCGTGCAGTCCGCTTGTACGACGTAGAGGCCAACGACGTCCTTGAGGTCACGTCGATCGCCGTTGAAATGTCTCACGAGCGCTTGGTTGGAGAGGGGAATGAAGGAGCGCTGCGGGCAGCCCGCACACCTGGCGTGGGGGTTGGCCCTCTTGGGACAGATGCCTGCGACCCACTCGTTGGCACAGGCGGGCGTATAGCCTATCCCTCCCGACCTTTTGCGGTAGCCGTGGGCGTACATGTCGCCTCTCCCGACGAAGAGCGACCGGAAGAGGGACAACTTGTCTTTCGCAGAGCTTTTCGACGTGACAAGTCCCTGAGCTCCGGTGGTCTGACGCTCTGCGGCTTGGGCCTCGATTTGCTGTGCGAGGAGCGTGGCGCCCTGTCGCCACTCATCTTCTGTCGCGTAGAGCCGCCTGCTTCCATCGACTGTGTATATGACTATCGAAGACCTGCCGTCTGCGTGGGAGACAAGCTCGACAAACGACGCCTCGCTGCCGCCGATGATGGCGTGGCGCGCGCAGGGGATTGCAGATTCGCCCATGCTTCGTCCTTCGGTCTAGGGTCTTGCGAGAGCCTGACCTGTACTTTCATGGTAGCGCGCCTTGGGCCTGATGTCCACCGCCATGGGGCCTACCAATCCGTAGGTCTTGTCTCCACCAGTATCGCATGACCTGCTTCCCCTGCATCTTGCGTCAGGATGGTCGATAATCGGGTGCACGTGAGACCACGACGAAAGGAGACTTGCAATGCCAGAGGCCACGACACCAGAGGCAACAACGCCAGAGATCACGACGTCGATCTACCACTACATCCGTGAGGCCGTCACGGATGGGGAGCTTCCCGATGACTTTAGCCTGCGTCCCTACGACAGGAGTGACCCAGAGCTGTTCATGGCGGACGGCGCGATGGACGGCATATGTATCTATCACATGGCGAGGCCCGAGCTCCCGGCCGACCTTGATGCCCAGATCGGGTCCGCGTTGATGCTCGCGAGCTCTGGCGAGCCTGTGGCAGCGGACGAGGCCTTTTCCTCCTTGGTTAACAAGTTTCGCTCCATCCGGATCATCGACCAGGTGGTCGATAGCGTGAGCACCCGCAGGGACCAGCTCGACCCTGCCATGATCTATCACTATGCGAAGCGCCTTGTGCTCACGTCCACCGACAAGGAGCTCCTGAAGATTGGTCTTGAGCTTTTCGAGCTGCTTCGGGAGCCAGACGACCAGCTAAAGGACGCGATGCGGACACTCGGCCTAAGCGACGAGTTCACGACCTTTGTCGTCTTCAACATGATGCGATGGACGAATGGCAACGACGAGATATTCCGACTTGTGCAGAAGGTCCATGGCTGGGGCCGCATACACGCCATCGAGAGGCTCGAGCCATCCACTGACGAGATACGCGACTGGTTCCTCTTTGAGGGGGTCAACAACAACATCATGCCCGCGTACTCGGCGCTCACCTGCTTCAACAAGTCGGGGCTTGCAGAGCGGATGGCAAGGGGTTTGAGCCCCAAGGAATTCAGGGGCGCAGGCGCTGTGATGGAGGCTCTTATCGATGAGGGTCCCGTCGAGGGCATATCCGTCCTCGACGACCCGGCAGGGACCCTGGGGGCCTATGTCGATCAGGCTCGCACGCAGGACATGGGAACAGATGACCTCTCCGTCATCAGCGCGATCCGTCGCTACGCGAGAGACAAGAAGATGAGTGGGGTCGTATCGGCGTGTGACGACCTGCTCAACTCGCCAGATAGCAGGCAGAAGGTCGCAGACGCTCTCTCTCGCGGCGACGTGACGGCGTTCATGCTCGCCGAGCAACTTGGCATCCCGTACCATGAGGAGCTTCTCAGGGCCATGGGAACTAACTTCCGTTGGCTGTTTACGCGCATCGGCTGCCTCATCGACGATGAGCGCTACATTGACCAGGCGCTTGAGCTGGCAAGGACGGGCATGCCCCTGGACGCCATCGAGCGGGAGCCCCGCGACGAGAGCGGTCTGGGGTATGGGCACTTTGCCTACCTGGCGCTCGGCTTCGTGCTCCAGCCGCTTTGCGGGCACGTGCTGAAGGGCACGGACATCGTCGAGAGGGCGCTCATGTCGCCTGTGGTCAGAAACAGGATCGAGGCACATCGCGTGCTGAGGTCCTGGGTGAGCAGCAAGGGAGTACCGCTGGCAGAGCTCTCGCCCAAGCTGCACGCTCGCTTGGGTGAGGCCTATGACGCGGAGCCGAAGGAGGACCTGCGGCAGTCCATGAGGCCCCTGCTCGATGGTGCCATCACGTTCCCAAAGGAGGACATGTGAGCGAGGGTCGGGAGCGGAGTACGTTTACTGTTGGCGTAGGCTACCCCGAGACGTCGTGATGGCGAGGGCGAGATGGGGCATTGAGCGCCATGCCGACAACGTATCTGAAAGGCTTACCTTCCAAATCGTCTAGAAAAATGCAGTTTATTCCATATGAGCTTAAATTATGCCGTATACTATCGGCATCGGGACGCACGTTCAACGTCCATATAGCTTGTGCAGTCGTGTGGAGGTCAGGGCTTTCTTGACGGTGGGCTGCCAAAAACATGGGCGTGGCCACATATTGAGATGCATATCGATGGGCTACAGGTGTGAGAGGGAGTGTTTGAGAACGTTGAGGCATTCAGATGAGCTAACGGGGGCGTTCGTAAGCGGTTGGCAAGGGGCCAAAAACAATGCCCGGCAGATACCCCGCGCTAGCTGTCATAAAAAGAGAGCCTCCTTCCGGAGGCTCTCGGCGGGTCAAAGTGCCACCTACGTGGCGTCGCCCATGCGGGAGACATTTTTGGCAAAGCCGTATTTTGACTCGCAGTATCGTCCTGACTGGTAATCAAGACAAGCGCAGTATAGCACGATGGAAAGAGGAGCGTGTCCATGAATCTGAGAAATATATCGGATGACTACAGCATCGGTCTTGATATGGGAACTGGATCAGTTGGTTGGGCAGTTGGCGATGTTAGGGGGCAACTCTTCCACTTCAAGAGACAGCCGACATGGGGGAGTCGGCTGTTCGACAGTGCCAATACAGCCGCAATGGCTCGCATGCCTCGCAGCCAACGTCGTCGGTATGTTCGTCGCCGTTGGCGTCTCGACCTTCTGCAATCACTCTTTCAGGACGAGATTGAGAAGGTTGACCCTGAGTTCTTTATTCGACTCCGACAGTCGCGGCTCATCAAGGAAGATCGCGCAGAGGGACATAGGGACTACGGTCACCCCCTTTTCAGCGACAGCGACTTTACGGAACGCGAGTACTACAAGCGCTTTCCGACCATATACCATCTACGCAAATGGTTGATGGAAACTGACTCACAGGCTGATATCCGCCTCATCTACCTAGCTGTCCATAACATCGTCAAGCATCGTGGTAACTTCCTTCGTGAGGAGCAGAAAAGCTTGTCTGCCAAGACAGCTAAACCTGATGTCGCGCTTCATTCGTTCTTTGAGGCGCTCAATGCTTGGTGCGCCACTCGCGGCTATGAGCTCGTGATCGATGTGACGGCTAAGATTCTCGGTGTGCTTGCCGATGAGAAAGCAGCTCCCACCAGCAAGAAGAAGGATATCAGAACACTTCTTGGCGTTTCGATGGGCGATGATTCCGCTGCAAATCGTAGATGCAACGATGCCCTCGCCGCCGGAATGGTCGGCCTCAAAGCCGAGTTCAAGAACGTGTTCGGTGAGTTTCAGGCAGAAAAGACAGCCATCCATCTTTCGAACGATGAGGATGTGGACGCGTTGCGTGAGGCGTGTCCAGATGACAGCATCGAGCTCTTCAATCGCCTCTGTGATGTCTACTCTGCCTATGTGCTGCAGGGACTCCTTTCCTATGCGCCAGGCGAGACTATCTCTGTAAACATGGTCGAGAAGTATGAGCAGTATGGGAAAGACCTTGCTTTGCTCAAAGAGCTTGTTCGTAGGTATGCATCGAAAAGTTACGATAGCTTCTTTCGCGGCCCAACATACCCCGATACAAATATCTACGACGCATCGAAGGCAAAGGGCTACACCAAGTACAACCTGGGGACCAGTAAGCTCTCATATGATGATTTCAGCAAGGAAGTCAAAAGTCTGTTAGGAAAGACAGACGCCGTAAATGATGAGCGCTATCAGTCGATGATGGAGGCCTTCGACAAGCAGCAATTCCTGCGCAGGCTCAAGACGAGCGATAATGGCAGTATCTACTACCAGTTGCACTTCGAAGAACTGCAGGCAATTCTCAAAATCCAGGGTCGTTTTTACCCCTTCCTCAAGACTGATGAGAAGAAAATAGAGTCGCTCGTATCCTTTCGGATTCCGTACTATGTGGGACCGCTATCAAGCCGCAACGCCGCAGTCGATCAGCACGGCAAGCAACGCTTCGCCTGGGCAGAGCGTAAGCCAGGCCAAGAGGACACTCCGATCACCCCATGGAACTGGGATAGCGTCATCGACCGCAACAAGAGTGCCGAGAAGTTTATCAAACGTATGACAGGCATGTGCACATATCTGCAGGGGGAGGAGGTTCTTCCCAGATGCTCGCTCCTGTATGAGGAGTTCTGTGTGCTCAACGAGCTCAATGGCCTGCGTCTGACCATCGATGGAGACCGCGAGCATCGGCTTGATGCTGCCCAGCGTGAGGGCATTGTCCATGATCTGTTCCATCACAAGAGGAGTGTCAGCTATAGGCAGATCGAGGATTGGATTGCACGTGAGGAAGGCTTCATGTATCCCCATATCAGCGGCGGTCAGGGTGTGAGTGGCCTGGAGTCGAAGATGGGATCCTACATCTTCTTCTGCAAGGATGTCTTCGGCGTTGATGAGCTTGACCGTAAAGACTATGACATGGTTGAGGAGATCATCCTCTGGAATACGCTTTTCGAGGACCGTAGGATCCTCAAGGAAAAACTCGTTCAAAAATATGGTGAACAGGCGGGTGGCCCGCTTTCCGATGAGCAGATCAAGAGAATCTGCAAGAAGCGCTTTACCGGCTGGGGACGTCTCTCTGAGAAATTCCTGATAGGTCTCAAGGTCAAGACAGATGTCGGCCCAAAATCCATCATGGATGTTCTTCGCGAGGGGGATCCTAATTCGGACAGCCGTCGTGGACATGCCATGGTCATGATGGAAGCTCTTCGGGATGAGAACCTTGGCTTCCAGAAAAGGGTCGATGAATTCAATAGGAACTATTTCGAGGCGAACGGCAAGCTGGTCGAGATCAATGAGCTTCCCGGTTCCCCTGCGATTAGGCGCAGTCTCAATCAGGCCATGCGCATTGTAGACGAGATTGCCAAAATAGCTGGTCATGCTCCTGCGAACATATTCATTGAGGTCACACGCGATGATGACGAGAGGACGAAGGGCAGAAGGACGACCCGTCGTTATGATGAACTCAAAAAAGCGCTTGAGGCCTTTAAGAGTGATGATCCAGAGATCTGGCGCGAGATTTGTGAGACGGCACCAAAAGATCTCGATGAGCGTCTAACGCTTTACTTTATGCAGCGAGGTAAATGCCTCTATTCGGGGAGACCCATTGATATGAACCGACTCGCGGAATCTGGTCTATACGAGGTAGACCATATCATTCCCCGAGCCTATATCAAGGATGACAGCTTTGAGAACAAGGCGCTCGTCTATCGTGAGGAGAATCAGCGTAAGACTGATGCCCTTCTCATTGACCAGGGAGTTCGTCGAAAGATGCACGATTACTGGAATATGCTGCACGGTGCAAAGCTCATTGGGGACAAGAAATATAACAATTTGATGCGTTCGACCATTAGCGAGCAGACCATGAAGGGCTTTGTCGCGCGTCAGCTGGTGGAGACAAGCCAGATGGTCAAGCTTGTCCAGTCTATGCTAGAGGTACGTTATCCAGAGACGAAGATCGTACCAGTCAAGGCGAGTATTTCGCATAACCTACGTGAGGCGGCTGGTTTTATCAAATGTCGTGAGGCAAATGATTTTCATCATGCACACGACGCGTACTTGGCATTGCGGGTAGGGATGTTTATCCAGAAGAGGCATCCTGGCGTCTATGAGAATCCCATCGGACTTACCCGAGCCATGCGAAAATACGCTCAATCTCAGGCAGAGATATTCAGGAGTACTCATCATCTACCAGGATCCGCTGGCTTTATCGTGAACAGCTTTATGAGCTCGGGCTTTGATAAGGAGACGGGGGAGATCTTCAAGGATGACTGGGATGCCGAGGCTGAGGTTGAGGGTATTCGTCGGGCACTAAACTACCGGCAGTGCTTCATTTCGAGGATGCCGTATGAGGACACCGGCGTGTTCTGGGACGCGACGATTTACTCGCCGCGCGACCAGAAGAAGAAGCCGGTTCTTCCTCTTAAAAACGGCCTTGATCCGCAGAAATATGGCGGCTTTTCTCGTGAGCAGTTCGCCTATTTCTTTGTGTATGAAGCCCGAAAACCTAGAGGGAACAAGCCTTTGTTTCGCTTTGCGCAAGTGCCCGTGTGGCTTGCCAGGCGCATGGAGGGTGATTCGAGTGCCCTCGAATCCTACGCACGTGGGCTAGCAGCGAACGAAAAGCTTGAATATGTGGGCATTGAACGAGCAAAGATCCTTAAACGACAGCTCATCGAGATTGATGGCGATAGGCTGATAGTGACTGGGGCTGAGGAAGCGCGAAATGGGAGGGAACTCGCTTTTGCGTTTGGTGAGCTTGCCCTCATCAAACAGCTTGTTGAGGGAAGAGAGCTAAGTAATGATGGCGACAGGCAGCTATGTGAAATATGGAGCCGCCTAATTGATCTCGGGAATCGAATGGGCAGTAGATTAGCATCTCGGCTCAATCTAAGTAGCCATAAAGAAAGATTCAATAATTTAGATAATAAATCAAAATCAGAAATTATTTTAGGAATAATCAAGATAATTAATGCTACAAGCAACGTTGTTAATCTATTTGCAATAGGTGGCGCTAAAAACACTGGTCAAATGAAATTAACTTACTCAAAACTGCTGTCTGACTCCAATGTTGACTTCTACATTATTGACCAGTCAGTGACCGGCATGTTCGAGCGGAGGACCCGCATTGGCCTTTAGGAACGTCATCATAGAAAGTCCATGCAGATGCTCCTATGAGGGCGGATATCTCATTGTGCGCAAGGAAGACGATACGGTGAAGATCCACTTGTCAGAGATCTCGTCGGTCGTCCTCCAAACCAATCAGGTTTATGTCAGTGCATATCTGCTATCGGAACTTGCAAAGGCGAAGATCTCCTTTGTTGTCTCTGACGAGAAGAGAAACCCCATAGGCCAGTATTTGCCTTTGTATGGTGCTCATAACGCGAGCAAGCGAATTAGCGAGCAGCTCGGATGGAGCGAGCCCGCGAAAAAGCGTGTATGGAAGCGCGTAGTCAGAGACAAAATAGCTCATCAAGCGCAGGTTCTCAACGCTCGCGCAAGGGAGGAAATGGGACTGCGACTGTCAAAGCTTATTCCAGAGGTGCGCTCGGGAGACACTACGAACAGAGAGGCTCACGCGGCTCGCCTGTACTTTCAGGCGATGTTTGGTGGCGACTTCTCACGAGATGATGATACATCGATCAATGCTGCTCTTGATTACGGCTATGCGATTCTCCTTTCTGCAGTAAATCGCGAGATTGTGGCACGCGGCTACTTAACGCAGATGGGTATCTGTCACAAGAGTGAGTATAACCAGTTCAATCTTGGTTGTGATCTCATGGAACCCTTTAGGCCGGTTGTTGATCGGCTGGTCTTCGATAACGTTGAAGATGATTTTACGAAGGATACAAGACGCTTATTGGTTGACATGCTTAACCAATCCCTTCCATATCGGGGAGGAATGTATCGCGTTGGATCGATCATATCGCTGTATGTGCAAGACTGCCTGAGCGCTCTCAATAGGAAATTATCCATCGATGGTATTGAGGCGTTCGATGTGATATGAGCGAAGGCGTTAGGATCCGCTATATGAGACTGGTTTTGTTTTTTGATCTTCCGGTAGGCACTGCTGTCCAGAGAAGAAACTATCGTCTATTCCGCAAGTTCCTGCTTGGGGAGGGTTTCCTTCCGCTTCAAGAATCGGTGTATGCAAAACTTGTCGTTAATGATGGTGCGGCAAGCGCGGCGATTGCGAGAGTGCGAAAAAACAGGCCGCCTGCCGGTCTTGTTCAGATCCTCAGAGTTACAGAGAGTCAATTTGCAACTATGGAATATGTTACAGGTAATCGTGAAGCATATGATGAGGTCGATACCATGGAGGAGCTTCTGATTCTATGAAGCTTGTATTTAGTGGACTCGAAAAAGCGATAGAACTCCAGCGAGACTCTGTGGCCGTTCTACAGATTGAGAATTCGGCGCTCTTCTCGAGAATAGCCTTGTCGCTTATGGAAGGGGGTGGTTTAAATTCTCTAGAACCCCATGCATTATGGGATGGGGAAGAGGAGATACGTTTCTGCGATCGATCTATTTTTATTTCCGATCCGCTTAACCTTCCTTGGAGCCATAAAGACCTTATGGGAGAAGTCATCAAGAAGATGGAGCGGGAGATCTTAGAGGATGAGGATCTAAGGGCTGAGATTGAGTCTGCGGAACGATTGCTTGCGTCGAGTCTCTTAAGGCTTAGCTTAGAACTTAACTCGGAGTACAGCTTTGGTTTAGAATGGGACTTCAAGCGATACCTTAAGATGCTCGGATTTGGTATCGATGCATCGACAGATAGACCGTACCTTGATAATTTGATGTCGTTTATTTCATTGGTACTTGACTCTGGATCCAACAAGGTGCTTGTGTTTGTCAATCTCAAGACTTTTTTGACGGAAAGTGAGACAAAACGCTTCTATGAGCATATTTTTTTCTCAGGAATTCGCGTGTTGATGCTTGAGAATATGAGCGACGAGGCCCATTATGAGCATGAGAGAAAGACTATTGTTGACCAGCACTTTCTTGAGTTTTAGAACTGTCTCCGGTCAGAGTGGCCGTCCCTTAGCAGTGAGGGAATTTGTTCCAACGGTTTTGGAGCAGTGCCGTTCTGACTGGTAATCGCACAAAGCTGGGGTACATCTTTACGCCCCTCCTGTTTTGGAGCAGTGCCGTTCTGACTGGTAATCGCACTTTGTAGTCATCGTTACGCGGGCGTTCGTGTTTTGGAGCAGTGCCGTTCTGACTGGTAATCGCACTCAATGAGCTGCTGAACAAGCTGCTCCAAGTTTTGGAGCAGTGCCGTTCTGACTGGTAATCGCACACATCCCGAGGCTGATAGCTTATAAAAGCCGTTTTGGAGCAGTGCCGTTCTGACTGGTAATCGCACAACTAATCACCTCAGCCTCCTAACCAACGGTTTTGGAGCAGTGCCGTTCTGACTGGTAATCGCACGCGTTGGACTTATCAAGTGTTTTGTCCCTGTTTTGGAGCAGTGCCGTTCTGACTGGTAATCGCACCTATGGCTGCAAAGTACCACGGGATGACCGGTTTTGGAGCAGTGCCGTTCTGACTGGTAATCGCACCAGCTCCTCGTCATCCTGATCCATACCAAGTTTTGGAGCAGTGCCGTTCTGACTGGTAATCGCACCGGCCAAACTGATACAAGGATATGCATCAGTTTTGGAGCAGTGCCGTTCTGACTGGTAATCGCACCGGGTAGCCCGTGTAGATCTCTATCAATCGTTTTGGAGCAGTGCCGTTCTGACTGGTAATCGCACTGAGACTGGTACGCTTTTGACGCTCTATATGTTTTGGAGCAGTGCCGTTCTGACTGGTAATCGCACTGACAGGCTCCGCATACGAAACACCGGGCGTTTTGGAGCAGTGCCGTTCTGACTGGTAATCGCACAGGACGTAAAAGCGCAGGTAAACTCGGTGAGTTTTGGAGCAGTGCCGTTCTGACTGGTAATCGCACCCGAAGGAGGACATGTATATGGGGCTTCTGTTTTGGAGCAGTGCCGTTCTGACTGGTAATCGCACCCGCACCAAGGACGGCAGCCTGAAGCCAAAGTTTTGGAGCAGTGCCGTTCTGACTGGTAATCGCACGGCATCAAGCTCTATAGGCGATTTACCGCGTTTTGGAGCAGTGCCGTTCTGACTGGTAATCGCACCACATACGCCACGCGACCAACTACCACGCGTTTTGGAGCAGTGCCGTTCTGACTGGTAATCGCACGCATCCGGTGAGCTCTTCGCGGGGAGTATGGTTTTGGAGCAGTGCCGTTCTGACTGGTAATCGCACCCTTAATTTGATAGCTCGTAGTCATCGAGGTTTTGGAGCAGTGCCGTTCTGACTGGTAATCGCACACGGACCAACCCCCTGCAGATAGCTCCAATGTTTTGGAGCAGTGCCGTTCTGACTGGTAATCGCACGGAAGACTATGCAGGTTGGTATTGGCAGGGGTTTTGGAGCAGTGCCGTTCTGACTGGTAATCGCACTACGGCTCGTGCTGGTCGCTGATAGGAGGTGTTTTGGAGCAGTGCCGTTCTGACTGGTAATCGCACTCCGGATTATCCCTGTGGTCGAGATATCGGGTTTTGGAGCAGTGCCGTTCTGACTGGTAATCGCACCTCGTACGGAACGTCCATAGATCAGGTCCGGTTTTGGAGCAGTGCCGTTCTGACTGGTAATCGCACTATCGTACCCACCATTAATACACCGAATCAGTTTTGGAGCAGTGCCGTTCTGACTGGTAATCGCACGCAGCTACTGGGCGTTTGTCTCCTATCAGCGTTTTGGAGCAGTGCCGTTCTGACTGGTAATCGCACACGGACCGACATTGGAGAGATAACTCCAGTGTTTTGGAGCAGTGCCGTTCTGACTGGTAATCGCACAAAGATTATTGAGACTCTTATGTCTACTCTGTTTTGGAGCAGTGCCGTTCTGACTGGTAATCGCACTCGATCATCGCGATAATCCGGATAAGGCGGTTTTGGAGCAGTGCCGTTCTGACTGGTAATCGCACTTCTCGGTATATAAACTTGCATATGGGGTAGTTTTGGAGCAGTGCCGTTCTGACTGGTAATCGCACCCCAATCGTCAAACCAGCAGAGCGCAAAAGTTTTGGAGCAGTGCCGTTCTGACTGGTAATCGCACAATCTCCTAATCTATAAATCTATATCCCCAGTTTTGGAGCAGTGCCGTTCTGACTGGTAATCGCACTCACTTACCGTCTCGGCTGCTCGTCGGTCGTTTTGGAGCAGTGCCGTTCTGACTGGTAATCGCACCTGTTTACAAACTCAGGAAATAGGATATAAGTTTTGGAGCAGTGCCGTTCTGACTGGTAATCGCACATGATGAATGAGTATAGTGGTAAACCATAGTTTTGGAGCAGTGCCGTTCTGACTGGTAATCGCACTATATCTCAGGTGCCACGAATAGGGACGATGTTTTGGAGCAGTGCCGTTCTGACTGGTAATCGCACTTACGCATCAGGATACGCCGGCCAAGGCCGTTTTGGAGCAGTGCCGTTCTGACTGGTAATCGCACCCGGTCCGGCGACTGCCAATCCCTCGCATTGTTTTGGAGCAGTGCCGTTCTGACTGGTAATCGCACATCTTGAATGCCCTCATGTCATCACCCCTGTTTTGGAGCAGTGCCGTTCTGACTGGTAATCGCACTGATATGATTAGATTGTATTGGTTGGTTCAGTTTTGGAGCAGTGCCGTTCTGACTGGTAATCGCACACAATCCCTTCTCAGAATCAATCTCAAGACGTTTTGGAGCAGTGCCGTTCTGACTGGTAATCGCACGCTACAGCGCGCGTACAGCGCCTATCACGAGTTTTGGAGCAGTGCCGTTCTGACTGGTAATCGCACTAGCAGACTCATATCCTAACCAACTCCTTCGTTTTGGAGCAGTGCCGTTCTGACTGGTAATCGCACCACCGATAGGGTCACGCGGAAAGACACCGGGTTTTGGAGCAGTGCCGTTCTGACTGGTAATCGCACATCGACAACACGTACTCCTACAGCCTGTCCGTTTTGGAGCAGTGCCGTTCTGACTGGTAATCGCACAGTAAGCGTGACTGACGTTGACACGTATCTGTTTTGGAGCAGTGCCGTTCTGACTGGTAATCGCACCAGGATCCACGCGTAATAATCGACCACAGCGCATTCGTAGTGGTTTTGGAGCAGTGCCGTTCTGACTGGTAATCGCACCAGGATCCACGCTGATAGGCCACAGCACTTGTTTTGGAGCAGTGCCGTTCTGACTGGTAATCGCACGGATCAGTCTCGCATTCCTGCGGCTAAGCTGTTTTGGAGCAGTGCCGTTCTGACTGGTAATCGCACATGTAGCCAACGATACGTTTGGAAGCAGCGGTTTTGGAGCAGTGCCGTTCTGACTGGTAATCGCACCATTATCACCTCACGAGATTCATATGACAGTTTTGGAGCAGTGCCGTTCTGACTGGTAATCGCACTAGACAGCCAGCTCCGCAGCATCGTCGATGTTTTGGAGCAGTGCCGTTCTGACTGGTAATCGCACTGACGCCGGCGATGCTCACGGCCGCTGCTGTTTTGGAGCAGTGCCGTTCTGACTGGTAATCGCACTTATATGCCTTGCAGTCTGACGTGTCCACGTTTTGGAGCAGTGCCGTTCTGACTGGTAATCGCACGCTATGGCAGGCTTACCGCCAGGCCATTAGTTTTGGAGCAGTGCCGTTCTGACTGGTAATCGCACCTTTTGGTAGTGTCTACCACATGATCTTTGGTTTTGGAGCAGTGCCGTTCTGACTGGTAATCGCACATCCTCAGCCATGATGACCGACGACCCCTGTTTTGGAGCAGTGCCGTTCTGACTGGTAATCGCACGATTCTCGTATAAGAATCGCGAGATTAGGGGTTTTGGAGCAGTGCCGTTCTGACTGGTAATCGCACTGAGACTGGTACGCTTTTGACGCTTTATATGTTTTGGAGCAGTGCCGTTCTGACTGGTAATCGCACCCGGTGCACGATCGGGACGTCGTGACGGCTGTTTTGGAGCAGTGCCGTTCTGACTGGTAATCGCACCCATGAGGGCAAAATCAGGGTCGATAAGCAGTTTTGGAGCAGTGCCGTTCTGACTGGTAATCGCACCCCAAGCTATCCAGCCGACTACCGCACCGAGTTTTGGAGCAGTGCCGTTCTGACTGGTAATCGCACTCGGCGACCTCGGCCCAGGTCGCGGCGGCGGTTTTGGAGCAGTGCCGTTCTGACTGGTAATCGCACGCGTATCCCTGTTCCTGCTGTTGTGCCGAGTTTTGGAGCAGTGCCGTTCTGACTGGTAATCGCACCTCGTGGCGGTCGGCCTCGCATGGGCGACTGTTTTGGAGCAGTGCCGTTCTGACTGGTAATCGCACCCAGTGCACGACAGGGACGTCGTGACGGCCGTTTTGGAGCAGTGCCGTTCTGACTGGTAATCGCACCTCCGCCGCTACATATGTACACGGGACCTGTTTTGGAGCAGTGCCGTTCTGACTGGTAATCGCACCTGTCGAGACCTTTCCGGTCGAGGTTGCCGTTTTGGAGCAGTGCCGTTCTGACTGGTAATCGCACTTATCTGGTAGCTAGTAGTCATACAACAAGTTTTGGAGCAGTGCCGTTCTGACTGGTAATCGCACCGAGCTCAAGCTCATGACCAAGGACAACCGGTTTTGGAGCAGTGCCGTTCTGACTGGTAATCGCACGACCCCTCTTTAACTGGACCCTTGTCTTCCGTTTTGGAGCAGTGCCGTTCTGACTGGTAATCGCACTTTCCCCTTGTTGGGCATTGGGAGTTGACTGTTTTGGAGCAGTGCCGTTCTGACTGGTAATCGCACTATATCTCACCTCCCGAGAGAGGTAGAGAGTTTTGGAGCAGTGCCGTTCTGACTGGTAATCGCACAGTAATGATGTTTTTACACGGGCTAAAGTAGTTTTGGAGCAGTGCCGTTCTGACTGGTAATCGCACAGGTAAGGCGCTTGGTTCGTCAGATTCGGGTTTTGGAGCAGTGCCGTTCTGACTGGTAATCGCACAATGCCAGCTGATTCCGCTGGTAATCGGCGGTTTTGGAGCAGTGCCGTTCTGACTGGTAATCGCACCCAATCCAGCCTGGACTGCGTAGCGGGGCGTTTTGGAGCAGTGCCGTTCTGACTGGTAATCGCACCTCGTCAGTGGACTTGCGATGATACTCCTCGTTTTGGAGCAGTGCCGTTCTGACTGGTAATCGCACCTACCCTCCTTGACCTGCCCTTTTCCCTCCGTTTTGGAGCAGTGCCGTTCTGACTGGTAATCGCACTCTAATCGCGAGATACCTCGCGTAAGCCCTGTTTTGGAGCAGTGCCGTTCTGACTGGTAATCGCACGATTGGTTGCGAGCATCACGCTCCACCACGGTTTTGGAGCAGTGCCGTTCTGACTGGTAATCGCACAGACGCACAGCCGACCTCCCAAGACGGGTAGTTTTGGAGCAGTGCCGTTCTGACTGGTAATCGCACGTCTGTCTTGATAGGGTTGCCTGCCAATCGGTTTTGGAGCAGTGCCGTTCTGACTGGTAATCGCACTACGCGTACACCGGCCTGCCAGGCTCGGGGTTTTGGAGCAGTGCCGTTCTGACTGGTAATCGCACATCCACCGCCGCCATCGTGTCGTAGGCCCGGTTTTGGAGCAGTGCCGTTCTGACTGGTAATCGCACTTTTGAGGGGGGGACACCTACGGTGATTGAGTTTTGGAGCAGTGCCGTTCTGACTGGTAATCGCACCTTACACATCAGGATACGCCTTCCAAGACTGTTTTGGAGCAGTGCCGTTCTGACTGGTAATCGCACACGAAGCTCCCGCGCACACCGTCCCTCACGTTTTGGAGCAGTGCCGTTCTGACTGGTAATCGCACGCCGATAAGGGGGGACATTATGCCTAGGGCGTTTTGGAGCAGTGCCGTTCTGACTGGTAATCGCACCTGACCCCGGCAATGCTCACGGCTGCTGCCGTTTTGGAGCAGTGCCGTTCTGACTGGTAATCGCACATGGGAGATGAGTTGGTAGCGTCCTTTGCAGTTTTGGAGCAGTGCCGTTCTGACTGGTAATCGCACCTGGAGGACTGCCCCGCCGAGAGCTGGGAGGTTTTGGAGCAGTGCCGTTCTGACTGGTAATCGCACCTGACAGCAGGCGTTATGTCAGCGAATGGGTTTTGGAGCAGTGCCGTTCTGACTGGTAATCGCACCCCAGCTCTTGCTCAATGCGAGGGACTGGGTTTTGGAGCAGTGCCGTTCTGACTGGTAATCGCACTTGGCGTGTACGCGTCAATGCCTCCGGTTAGTTTTGGAGCAGTGCCGTTCTGACTGGTAATCGCACACTGGATTCGCGATGGTAGATGGTGAGGCGTTTTGGAGCAGTGCCGTTCTGACTGGTAATCGCACCTTTGGTGCTTTGCTGAGGGTCAAGTTAGAGTTTTGGAGCAGTGCCGTTCTGACTGGTAATCGCACTCCCTGGAGAGACTCCAAGACCGCATCAAGGTTTTGGAGCAGTGCCGTTCTGACTGGTAATCGCACCGCATACCTTAGTACCAGCGTCAAACTTCAGTTTTGGAGCAGTGCCGTTCTGACTGGTAATCGCACGTTCTAGGGGGTCGCATGGCAATCATCATAGTTTTGGAGCAGTGCCGTTCTGACTGGTAATCGCACTAAAATCGCTGCGCCTAGTATCACTAGGCAGTTTTGGAGCAGTGCCGTTCTGACTGGTAATCGCACGCACGCCAAGTGCCATGTAGCACCTAGCGAGTTTTGGAGCAGTGCCGTTCTGACTGGTAATCGCACAAGCTGGGTGATGGCATTGTCCAGCAACTCGTTTTGGAGCAGTGCCGTTCTGACTGGTAATCGCACCGCCAGCTTTCTTTTGTCTTGCCTCGGAAGGTTTTGGAGCAGTGCCGTTCTGACTGGTAATCGCACCCGAGTACCCAACATGACGCTCCACCAAGCGTTTTGGAGCAGTGCCGTTCTGACTGGTAATCGCACCAAGAATCTGTAGCCGTGTCACCAAGAGCCGTTTTGGAGCAGTGCCGTTCTGACTGGTAATCGCACGTCCACACGCGTGTCATCGGCAAGCATGAGTTTTGGAGCAGTGCCGTTCTGACTGGTAATCGCACTTGGGCGCTTGCCCAAGTCTTAGGTTTGGTGTTTTGGAGCAGTGCCGTTCTGACTGGTAATCGCACTGCCCGAACCCACCGACGGGACCATGTACGGTTTTGGAGCAGTGCCGTTCTGACTGGTAATCGCACCTCCGCGTCCCGGACCATGCGGCCAGGGATGTTTTGGAGCAGTGCCGTTCTGACTGGTAATCGCACGTCTGCTCATCTTTTCCTGTCAATAGGGTTAGACGCTATGCGGCAGGCCCCTTTATGTCTTCGGCACCGATGATTCGCTGTTCATAGGGGGTTGTACTCGTCGAGGTGCCAAACGTCCACCTCATAGGCCTTACCATCATCGAACACCTCGATGATGTTGGCCGTGGAGCCATCGGTCAGGGTGACGCGCTGGAACATGTCATACTTCGTCATCTTCTCCATGACCCTTCCTTATCACGTACACAGACGTGATGCGCTTCTTGTCATCATCAGAACCCTGAATCAAAGTCGTCCTTACATTGGCCCTTTTGTTGTTCGGATCCGTCATCTTGAAGTCAAAATAATAGCGTTTTCGTATTGCAAGTTGCTCCGGAGTGCGGGGATAATCCCGGTCGTTTGGTTTCAAAGTTCGAGGGAGATGGAGTAGATGACTGTCATAGCTGGGATAAGTGAGCCAGAAAGAAGAGGTGGCAGGCTCAGGGTTGTCTTCGTCGCGTTTGCCGTCCTCCTTGTCCTTGGTATCTTCGGTAGCGCCGGGTGCAATCCATCGCCAGCCGGAGTGAGCAGCCCTGGCAGAGGGGTCGAGGAGGACTCGACCGACTATCTACTGAAGTTTGTGGACGAGTACAACACGATCGCTGAGACCAAGATAGTGCCAGGCGAAAGATTCGCTCCGCACGACAGGAACGGGCCCCACTACCGGACCGAGTTCCGTTTGGGCGCGTACAACGAATCGCTTGGGATGACTGCCGTCTGCGGTGACGTTAGCGTCCTCATCGTCAACTACGGAAAGCAGAACGAATATTCCCCCGAGAACACGGACTTCAGGGTATATGCGTCTGGCCCTACGGATCAGGTCACAACTTTCTACCGAATCTCGGCGGAGGTCCTCGACCCGAGCGTCTCGGGCGACGCCGTCGAGGCCGCCATTGACGACTCTTCTAAATACGGCGGGAATGGGGAAACTATCCAGGGAAGCCACATTTCAACCACCCTATTGTTCCGTCGCGATACGCTAGAGGTGATGCTGGACACGAGCAAGTACGTGGAGCATTAGGACCTGAAAGGCAGTTATCCCCGCGATCCACTAGGATCGTGCGGGGGCGTTATCCCGTGCCGGGCGCGATCACGTCCCCGTAGCAGTCCGGTTCGCGGTCGAACGTCGCCGCGTAGCCCATGACGCCGCCGCCATCGGCGACGTCCGCAGGGGCCGTGGCGTCCTTGAAGTAGAGCATCTTGCCTCCTATTTTCCCGGGAATCGGGTATACTGTAACTAAGGGCGCAGCGCTGTCCGCCCGAGCATTAGGTTCGGGTTGAGGGGCAGGTACGCCCTCTTTTTCTGTCTCTAGACGATGTGCTCGGCCCCATGCCAGTCGAGAATCAAGATTCGACCTCTCCCGAAGAGACCATCCGCGATTGCCTCCCTCGTCTTTGCCATGGCGTTCTCAACTGCTTCTCGTGCGCGGCGCCAACGCCGTCGCGGAGGCGATGGGGTACGGCAGGAGCTTCCACGCGCTCGACGACGACACGATCCTCCGCTTCGTCGGCACCAGGTGGGCCTCGGGGAAGAGCTACAGCGAGGCCATATGGGGAGACTCCGAGAGGGTCGCCGCCTGGGTCCAGGACGACATGGCCAAGGCGCTCGCGCGCGGCGAGTCCTGGCGGCGCCTGTGCGACGAGCTGTCGAGGAGGTTCGTGGGCGTCTCGGAGCGCGACGTCATGCGCCTGGTCGTGACCGAGGGCACCTACGTCTCCAGGCAGGCCCAGCTCGCCAAGCTCGCGCGCGAGGGCTTCGAGGAGTACCGCGTGGAGCCCGTGGGCGACGAGAGGACCTGCGAGGTCTGCTCGGCGCTCGTCGACAAGGCCTTCCCGATCGACGGCGCGAGGGTGGGCGCGACGCTGCCGCCGATACACCCGAGGTGCCGCTGTCAGATAGCGCCCGCCGTAAACGACTGGGACGCGTGGGTGCGAGACCAGGTGGACCTAAGGCAAGCCGAGGGCGCGGCCAGGCGCATGACGGAAGGCGGCGAGGCGCGCAGGGCGTCGGCCATACCAGGGAACCCGTCACGAGATGCTGACAGGGTCAGAAGGTACAGGCAGCGCGTCTCTGAGCTTGACCGCATCTTGTCGGCCGCCCGGAAGAGGGGACAGTCGGCAATTGACAGCCTTCTCGACAAGCTGTCACCAGGACAGGGGAGTATCACGACAAGCGCTGGGGCTCAATTTGACGGCAAGGAGCTGAATGTAGCGATACTCCTTGCCGAGGACGGAAGCGACGTGTCCTTCATAGAGGCATCGAGCAGGCCAGGGGCCTACACCCCGGACCTACTTCGGGATGGAATGCCCGTCGAGGTGAAGAGAGTCGAGTCGGAATCGAAGAGAAGGCTGTTCAAGAAGATGTGGGAAGCGTCGGCCCAGAGCAGAGACGTGATCATAGACATGTCCCTCGAGACCATTGGCGAGGCAGATGCGACTGACGTGGCGCACGAGTTTCTCAGCACGCCGCTTACGAGATGTCTTAGCAAATACGAGAAGAAGACCGGGGTGCCAGGTGGCCAGAAGAGGATCAGGGCGGACAGCGTAACCCTCGTCTTTCATGACAAGGTGCTGACTATCAGAAAATAGACAAGGAACCCTGCTCGGCCTCGGACATTAACCGGGGTGGCGCGGATTCCTTGCTGACAGTATACCCCGAACGTCCGAGGAGGTTACGCGAGGATGCCCACCGTCACCATCTGGCACGCCACGTGGTGCGCGCCCTGCAAAGGGACGATCGAGTGCGTCGTGCCGCGCCTGCGCGAGGAGGGCGTCGAGCCCGCCCTTGCCGACGTGGACCTGCGCCCGTGCGCGGCCAGGGACCGGCACGTGGACTACCTGCCGACCGTCACGGTGGACGACGGAGGCGACGAGCTCCTGCGCTGCCGTGGCCACCCCACGGAGGAGGCGATCGAGCGCATCGTGGGGCTTTGCGGGTAGGGGTCGCCCGGGAGGGAGGCCCCACCCGCGCGTCCGAGACGTGACGACGATAAAGGCACCGTGATGAAGGCCGAGCCGCAGGGCCGTGACATGCGGGGACAGGGAGTGAGACTGATGGCAGGACGGGAGGGCCAGCAGGCCCAGGCAAGCGGAGACGGCGCCCAGCGGCAGGCCCAGGCGGGGGCGCAGCAGGGCGCGACCCAGCAGGGAGGCGGCGCCCAGCGGCAGGCGAGGTACACCGATGCCAACGTGGACGCGATCATCTCGAAGAAGTTCGCCAAGTGGCAAGAGCAGCATGAGGCCAAGGTCGCCGAGGCGGCCAAGCTCGCGGAGATGAACGCGACGCAGAGGGCCGAGTACGAGCGCGACCAGCTGCAGAGGCGCCTCGACGAGCTTCGCCGCAAGGGTGAGGCGCCGTTTCTCGCGCACGGGGATGATACTCGACGTCCATCTACCCAACGCCTATCCCTCTCGTAGCTTCAGCTCATGCGTCAGGTTGAGCTAATCCATTTCTCATGGGGTGTTGTCTTCATGGGGAACAGACACCGCACCTTCTAGGAGCGGGTGTTGGGCCGCGCCGCCATGCCCTCAACCAAGTGATCGTCTGCCTGCAAAAGCTTCATGTATCCTAGCAGGGCCAAAGAACCTATGCTTGCCATGGTCACCTTCCATGTGATATACGAAAGCTTACTCGTATGAGATGGGGACTGGGGAGAGAGATTGAAAGCACTGAGCGTCAGGCCGTGGTGGGCCACGGCGATCCTGCACGGCGCCAAGACCGTCGAGTGCCGGACCTGGAGGACCTCCCATCGCGGGGACTTGCTGATCTGCTCGTCCGCCCGAAAGGAGCCCGGAGGGATACCGGGCCACGCCCTCTGTATCGTCTCCCTCGAGTCGATAGCCCCACTCACCAAGGACGACCTCGATGACGCCTGTCTGGACGGGATGCCCGACAAGCCGTGCTACGCCTGGCGCCTTGGCAACCTGAGGTACGTCGAGCCATTTCCCGTCAAGGGGAGGCTCAACATCTTCGACGTGCCCGACGAGCTCATACACGTGATTTGGGACGGGGATGACGTCGAGGTGCTGGAGCGCGTCTACAAGCCCCTCGTCTACTTTGGGCGCGACGACTCCGCGCGCGAGGTCTGGGACTTCTCGGGCCTGCGCTGACCCAACAGCCGCCCGGTCCATGGTCGCGTCACGTGCGTCCTCCCGCGCGAGCGGGGGTGACCCTCGAAGACGAGTACCGCGCCCTTGCGGTAGAGGGGGACATCGTCAGGAGCGATACTCTTGACGTTGTCGAGACGACCACCGCGAAAAGATGACGGTACGTCCAAGCCTCGGCCTCTTGCCGGGGGACGCGCCATCCAACTTCAGCACGTCTCATCCGGGGTGTGGCCATACGGCAAACGCGCAAGCTCTGGGATCGCGAAGGTCTCGACGGGCGCAGGGTCGAGCCTGCCGGTGACGAGAGGACCTGCGAGGTCTGATCGGCGCTCGTCGGCGAGGCCTTTTCCATCGATGGCGCGAGGGTGGGGCGACGCTGCTGCTACATCCGAGGTCCTGCTGCCAGATAGCGCCCGCCGTGGACGACTGTGACGCGTGGGTACGCGATCAGGTGGACTGAAGGAGGGTCGGAGGCGATGAGGCAGTGAATCCGCTGCACCCGGTTCCGGGCAGGGGCTCCGTCAGGTATGGGAAGCCGAAGGAAAGGCTTACGGGAAACGAGCAAACATGCGTCAGCCATCTGGAATCACTCGGCTATCAAGTCGAAGTGCTGGACGAGGACCTTGAGAAGCCCGCTAACATCGACCTGAGGCTCGGTGAGTCCAGGCAGCTCTGGGAGATGAAGAACGTCGGCGACGGCAAGCATGCCATCGAGGACAACATGAGGAACGCCTACCACAAGTGGGTGAGGCTCGGGCTTGACGCCCCCAATGAGACGAGGGTGGTCATGACCTCGTACGGTGGCATGCGGAGCGAGTCGGAGATTGTCGATGAGATTAGGCGCAGGATGAGGAGGTACGCCGCGAACGTTATTTACATCTTCAGGGACGGTGCCAGCTCACTCTTCCTCAGACGCTAATGAGAAAGGGGCCTTGCCCTCCCAATTAGCTGGGTGGGTGTACCCCTTCGCCCTGAGTATACCCGATTACGCGGGGAGGATGCATGAGAAAGGTCGTCCGCTGTCCCGCCTGCTCGTCGTGCGCCAGGGTCGCCGGCTGCGGCTTCGTGGCTCGCGCCTGGCTGTGGTGCACGGAATTGGGCCGTTGGGTGGACGCCGATGACGGCTGCACCTTCGGCGAACGTGGGGAGCCCAGGGCGGGCGTCGTGCCGCGTCCACGTCGGCGAGGGCGTGGAGCGCTCGCCCTCGCCGACGTGGACCTGCGCCCGTGCGCGGCCAGGGACCAGCACGTAGTCTACCTGCCCACAATCATCGCGGACGACAGAGACGACGAGCTCCTGCGCTGCCGTGGCCACCCCACGGAGGAGGCGATCGAGCGCATCATAGAGCTTTGCGGGTAGGGATCGTCCGGGAGGGGCCCCACCCGCGCGTCTAAGACGTGACAGTGCTGAAGGCACCATAGCGAAGGCTGAGCCGGCGAGCCGCGATGGTTGGAGGACAGGGGCGTAATAGATGGCAGAACAGTCGGGACAGCAGCAGGACGGGGTGGACGGCAGCGGGGACGCTGCGCAAGCGCAGCAGTCCGACCGGGACAAGCACCTCAGGCACTTTGATGCCAACGTGGACGAGGCCATCAACCGGAAGTGTACAAAGCGGTGGGAGTGGCAGGAGGCCAAGGTGACCGAAGCTGCCAAGCTCGAGGAGATGGGTGCCACCTAGAAGGTCAAGTACGGGCGCGACCGACTCCAAGAAGAGCTCGCTGAGCTCGCGCGTGAGGGCTTCGGGAAGTACCGTGTGGTGCTGGTGGGCGACGAGAGGTCCCGCGAGGCCTGCTCCGTGCTCGTCGGCTGGGTCTTTTCAATCGATGGTGCGGGGTGGAGTAACCCTGCCGCCGCCACATCCCGACTGCCGCTGCCGGATGGCGCCGCCGTAGATGACTTGGGCGCGCGGGCGCGACCAGGTAAACCGTAGGAGGACGAAGCTGGTGATCCGGTATACCACGGAAGACGATGTGCGCAGGGTATTGGCCGATGCCGTCAGGTCTGAGTGTGATGGTATCGAGTCCGACTTCAAGAGGGTGTGGGGGAGCTACAAGGTCACAGGGAAAAGCTGCAGGGGCTACGACGAGACCGTAAGCGCTTATCTGGCATCTATCTCCGATGGCCGCGTGAGCGCCGAGTATCGTGCCAAGCCGGAGGCGAAGGAGATTCAGGCTGCAGTTTGGCTGTCATCAGGCGGTGATCCGGTAAGATTCAATCGAGAGTCGAGCGCGCCAGGATCAAAGAATCCTGACCTGACAATCGATGGGAAGTTATGGGAAGTGAAGCGCATCGAGACAAGCAGTCTTGCCAAGGCAAAGAAGCGCGTCGGGTCAGGCTTGAGCCAGTCCCAGAGGGTCATCGTTGATCTGTCGCTGGAGACGCTTGAAAAGGATGACGAGAAGGCGTTGGTTGACTTCGTTTTGAGGCTTCGCGATGCCAGGGGGCTGATCGTCCTGCACCATAGGTATATGGAACGCGTCAAATAGCAAAGACGCCGATTCTCTGCCCCGGCACTAGCCAACCCGGGTGGAGCTCGACGTCAATAACAGTATACCCTGAATTGGGGGCAGGAGGCCATAGGAAAGATCGTCCGTCGCGCCGCCTGCCCCTTATGCGCCAGGGTCGTGGGCTGCGGCTTCGCGGCGCGAGCGCCTCTGGCTCGTCGAGGCGGAGCGGTGGATCGACCCCGACTCGAGGCGTCCCTCGATCGCGGCGTCAGATGTCACCCGTACCGTTCCCTGCGCTCTACCACCCTAAGCTCAATCCACCTCCAGCACATGCGGTCCGCTCGAACACCCCCCGAGCCCAGCAAGGATGCTATGATGTCCAAGGCAGGTGGGTGTGCGGTCAGACGGCCGTTCCCCAAACGTAACGTGAGGGCTCGGCCCACAGTCATGGAGGTACGTTTCCCATGAGATTCCATATCGACAAGAGCATGGCGGCGCTTGGGATACAGCACGTTGTGGTTGGGATTGCGCGCAACGTAGATCCACAGGCAACGTTATCTGACTCATTTTTGAAGAAGCAGAGGGAGATGGAGGACTGGGCGCTGAGGTGCGATGTCGACGAGGTATCGAGCCATCCCGTTATCCAGGGCTACAAGAACCTGCTGCAGCGCGTGGGGCGCAGTGTGAAGAGAAATCCCCCCACTGTTCCGGCGCTTATCCGAAACGTCCAGCATCGCGGCTCCCTACCGCGCATCAACAGCGTTATCGACATCTACAACGTCGAGTCACTGCGCTCGCTGCTGGCGATCGGCGGGCACGATCTCGATAAGGTTCACGGACAGATAGAGTTCACCGTCAACAAGGAAGAGGGGACCTTCCTTCCAATTCTGTCCAAGGCAAAGCATGTTGCCAAGACGGATTACGTCTACCGTGACACAGAGGGAATCATGGCATGGCTGGACGTTCGTGACGGAGAGAACTACAAGTTTGCTGATGAGACACAAAATGCAGTCTTCATCATACAGGGGAACGCAAACACCTCCGTCGAGATGCGCCTGGATGCGCTCGGGAGAATTCAGGCTGACCTGTCGGAGTGCATGCCGGCTATGGAGTTCGAGACGCAGGTCATACATGCCGAGGAGTGCTAGGCAAAGCTGATTTCCAAGCGGACTTTGCGAGAAAGTCGCAGGGCCACCGCTGCCCCCGAGTTGCGAGTGTGCGTATTCCCAAAGGGTCCTTGCGACTCCCCATGCCCTTGGCAGCGACGCACGACGTGCAATGCCACCATGTGCAGCATAGAGCGTGGCGTGACATTCGACGTTCGCAGACGTTCATGAAAGGCCCCTCGGGATCTCCGAGGGGCAACGTGAATCTCAGGCTCAATAGGTAGACAAGGCGACACGGACCAGGTGACTCTCGAAAACCACTTCCAAGGGCGAGCCTCTCCCTCTCAGGCGCGACATCGCCTGTGCCAACGATGCTGCCGAGTCCTGCGCGTCTGCGCAGCCGCCTCCTGAGAGGGAGAGGCTCGCCTCTCGCCTCGTGTCACACTACCAAAGCTCTTACAGTCATCTCTTAGCGCGTGCTAAGGCTAGCAGCCCCAGACCTCCTCGGCAATCTCCTTGACGAGTGCAAGCTTGGCCCACTGCTCGTCTTCGGTGAGCTTGTTGCCTATCTCACAAGAGGCAAACCCACACTGTGGGCTCAGGTAGAGCCGATCGAGGGAAACGTACTGCTCCGCCTCGCGGATGCGGCGGATCACGCTGCCTTTGTCCTCAAGGGTGGGGCTTTTGGTGGTGATAAGCCCAAGCACGACCTTCTTGCCTGGCGACACCTGGGCCAGAGGCTCAAATCCGCCTGAGCGCTCGTCATCGTACTCGAGGTAGAGCGCATCGACATTCTCCTGGGCAAACACGTAGGGCGCTACGGCGTCGTAGGGACCCGTGCACGCGTAGTCAGAGTGGTAGTTTCCGCGGCAGATGTGGGTGTTGATGACCAGGTCATCTGGCTTGCCCTCGATGGCGAGGTTGTTGATGCGCAGGTATTTTTCCGCCTCGTCCTCAAGGGTGAAGTCCGAGCCGACCTTCGCCTTCCAGTATGAGCTGTCCACGATCATGCCCCAGGTGCAGTCATCCAGCTGTATGGTACGACACCCCGCAGCGTAGAGGTCGCTGATAACCTGGCGATACGCTGTGGCGATGTCCGTGATAAGCTCGTCGAGCTTTGGGTACACCCGCGTGGTCTCGATTCCGTTGTCCTCACGGAACAGCTCGGCCAGCGTCTGGGCGGGGGAGGGTATGGTCTGCTTGGCGATGACACCTTCCTCCTCGAACTGCTTCACAAACGCATAGTGCTGTACAAACGGATGGTTTTTGCCCGTTATCCTGCCCGTTACGCGCGCGGAGCCGTGCGTCGTCTCCTCGCTGTGAAACTGATAGCCGTGGTCGAGCTCTATGTGCTCGATACCACTGAGCCCCCACATGAAGTCAAGATGCCAGTAGCTCCGGCGAAACTCTCCGTCAGTGATAACATGGTAGCCTGCCGCCTTCTGCTTGGCGACAAGGTCTTCGATAGCGTCGTTCTCGACCGTTGCGAGCTCCGTTGCCGAGATGGCGCCCGCCTCGAAGTCGGCACGAGCCTTCTTGAGTGCTTCTGGTCGCAGGAAGCTTCCCACGTAGTCATACCTGAAAGGGGCATGTAGCGTAGCCATATCACATCTCCCATTCTCTTACTATCTTATGTGTCGCATGCGCTGAAAAGAGTATAGGGGGCGGATTCTTCCCTGGGAACTACGCGTTTTCTATCCCGCGTTATCGGTGTGGGGTATAACAGTGTAGGCGTCGGTACGACGCGGCTTTCTCTCGTGCGGGTCGCGCGTTTACTCCGCTCTTCACTCTCTTCAGCTCTCGCGAAGTGAGTGCTCGCGCGAAGTGAGTGATTTTTCCGATAAAACCGAGGTTTGGGAACTATGCAGAAACATATAATAGCAGGTCAGAGCTCTGTTGAAAGAAAGCTCGATGTGAGTGAATCACTCACATCGCTCCCCCGAAGTGAGTGATTCACTCACATCTCGAGACATCGCCTGCAGCGAAAGATAGAAGCAGGGGCGTACGTTGCGAAAGAGTTGTGAACAAGGTGTGCCAGAGGTCATGGCAAAAAACTACATGTAGCATACGGAGAATCGAAACAAACCTCGTCGTATGGAGGCGACAGTGAGGAAGCTACCATGAAGCTTGCGGAGGCCCTGCAGGAGCGGGCAGACCTGAACAAGAAGATCAGCCAGATAGGGGAGCGTCTCGCCGACAATTGCTTCGTGCAGGAGGGCGAGAGGCCTGCGGAGGAACCCGCTCGACTGCTCGACGAGCTTGAGGCCGCCGTGAGTCGCCTTGAGCTGCTCATTGCCGCGATCAACGCGACGAACAACGTGACGAAGGTGAACGGCAGGACGCTTACCGAGACTATCGCGCGGAAGGATTGCCTTATCTTGAGAATCAACACGCTTGAGCAGCTCATTAGCAAGGCCAGCACGTCGGTCACCCGCTATACGCGCAGGGAGATCAAGCTTATGCGCACGGTGGACGTCTCTGCCCTGCGGGAGAGGACCGATGCCCTGGCCAAGGAGTTGCGCCTGCTTGACAACAGTCTGCAGGAGGCGAACTGGCAGACAGAGCTTGTCCTTTGAGCATGATGACCTGCAGGAACATCGCAGGGCGGGGCAAATCCTTGAGAGCGGGAGAGTCGGTAGCCTGATCGAGGCGAGTGCCATCTCCAAGGCAGAGAATGTGCCTATACGGCAAGGTTATGGACGGCCTGGGGTTCAACTCCCCCAAGGATCGTGTAGGTCCAAATCGTGCACGAACGTATTGTGATCACGCATCGTCACTACCACGGCACTGATTGACAGGCGAGGGTGGGTACGGGGACCCTGCACTCAAGGACGAGACGCCCCATCTCTGTGGTCGGAAGCACCTGCTCCCATGCTTTCGAACTTCTCGCTTCGGACTCAATGCTCGTCCCGGACCCCCCCGCCAGATTGGCGGGGGGGTTTGTTTTTCTCGCCAACTGGGCAAACGTCCCTCGAAGTCCCCCTGCCAGATTGCGGGGCACTGAGCACTGAGCGCACCCCGCCGCCCCGCGCCCGGACCCTCGCGCTCCTACCGCAGCCCGAACGCGAACACCATCCTCGACACGAAGGGGTGGCCCGGCGCATAGATGGGCTGCGGGAAGTTCTTGTGGTGTATGGCATCGGGGAAGAACTGTGGCTCGAGCGCCACGCCGTCGAAAGCCTTGTAGTGTGCCCCACCCTTGCCTCGGGCCTTGAGGCCACATCCCGTGTAGACCTGCAGTCCCGGCGCATCCGTGTAGAGGTCCATGGATATGCCCGTCTCGTCTCCCACAAGCGTTGCGACCTTCTCGAGGCGCTCGTCGTTCTTGAGCACGAAGTTGGTGTCAAGGCCATCGGGAAGCGCATACAGGCGATTCTCGAAGTTTGTGCTCTCGCGCAGATCGTAGGGCGTGCCTTCCACGGGTGCGATCTCTCCGGTGGGGATGAGGCCCTTACCCACGGGCGTGTAGGCGTCGGCGTCCAGGCTAAAGCTGTGGCGCAGCACCGATCCCGAGGCATGGCCGTTGAGGTTCCAGTAGGCGTGACTCGTCAAGTTGACTATCGTCGTTTTGGTGACCTGCGCCTCAAGGGCGAGCTCCAGACGCCAGTCCGGGTGCAGGGTGTAGGTCGCCCTCACGTCTGCTGCACCGGGAAAGCCCTGGTCACCGTCGCGACTCACGAGCCCGAACGTGATGCTGGCCCCACCATCGGGATCGTCCTTGGGGTCTTCGGCCACGTCCCACAGGCGCTTTCGCCACACGTGCGGGCCAGAGTGGATGTTGTTCTCGCCGTCGTTATTGGTTAGGCGGTGGGTTGTGCCCCCAAGGTCGAAGCTGGCGCCGGCGATGCGGTTCGCGTTGCGTCCGATGATGGCCCCAAGGGATCCCCCAAAGCGCAGGTAGCCACTCGCCCCGTCGTAGCCCAGGGCCACGTCGATGAAGCCGCCCTTGCCATCTGGAACCGAGACCTCCTGTAGCATGCCGCCAAGGTCAGTGACGGAGACGCGCATGCCGCTCACGCTCTCGAGCGTGTAGAGATGAACCTCCTTGCTATCTGCGGTCATACCGAAGTTTCTGATATGGACGGACATCATGACCCCTTTCCTCGGTGTAGAGATGGCACAAGGCACCGATATGGTAAAGATACGTGGACCCTGACACTGTCCCTATCATACGTGGGTTGGGTCTACCCGTGCCCCACAGGTCCGCAGAAGGAGAAATTGCTTGGGTGAATACGAAGTTAGGTGAGCATGAAGTTAGGTGAGCACGAAAGCCGTGAGGTATGAGATGATGGGAGCATGCAGGAGCATGAGGCGCACGGCTGGTAGGGCGTGCGGGCTTGGCGAGGCAGGTAGGCGGCGAGGCATGCGACGCATGCCCACGAGGGGGGATGGCGCAAGTGCTTTCGAGAAGAGGGTTCGTCCGAAGGGCAGGTGCCGTGGCTGCGGGCCTTGGTGCCTCAGCCCTCTTGCCCGCGTGTTCGATCGCGCCTTCCGGTGGCGGTGCCGCATTCTCGGATGGCAGGATGAGGATAGGCGTGTCGATCTGGAGCGCTACAGACGCACTCGGCTCCCTCACCATCAACATCATTCAGAGGGCAGCCGACGCCCTTGGCTGCAGCCTTGCCATCGTGGAGACCAAGCACGTCTCGAAGCAGGTCATCGCCTCGGTGAGCACGCTGATCTCAGAAGGCTGCACGGGCGTGATGGTCTGTAACTCAGCTGATAGCGAGATGCCTCACCTCATCAAAGCCTGCAACAAGAGTTCTGTATACCTCACCCAGTTCTACCGCGCGATTTCACAGGAAGATTCGCCCCAGGTCTATCAGGCAGCCCTCGACTCCCCCTACTACGTGGGAGCGGTTCACGAGGATGAGGTGAGAAACGGTGAGACCCTCGCTGGCCTCCTCATCGATGGCGGTCGGCGCCACATCTGTCTTGAGGGCTGGACCGAGAAGGACGCGACCTTCGAGCTGCGGTGGCGGGGGTATAGGAATGCCCGCGATCAGTGGAACGCAACCCACGAGGCAGATCGAATCGAGCTCTCCGAACCCATATATGTGGGCGTCTCGGCCTCGGAGTCGGCGAGCGCGGTGCAGCGCTTCGAGGGCGACGTGCCCTCTATGGATGCACTTATCGTCTCCGGGGGAGGAGGAGTGCCGCTCGTGGGCGCGATCGGCCAGCTCAAGAACATGGGGCTGACGGGGAAGGTTGCCGTGGCGACCACAGACTTCCTCGACAATATGGGAGACCACCTCTCTGACGGCAGCGTCTATTGCGCGACGGGAGGGAACTTCTGCGACGCGCTCTATGCGTTCATCCTCACCTACCAGGCGTGTACGGGTAAATTACAGGTGAGCCAAGGTGGGGATGTGGTGAATATCCTGGTTCCGTATGTCCGCACCACGAGTGCCAGTGAGTATGCGGCGTACAAGGCGGCCTTTCTGGACGAGGATCCCTACTCTACAGACGAGATGCGCCATATGGCCGAGCTTACCCCTGGCCAGCTGGCCGAGCTCGCCGCATCCCTCTCTATCGAGGAGATCAGGGCACGCCACGGCAGAGCTTAGCTGAGGTGCGGTGTACCGCGACGTACGGGCTGCGACGCGAGTCATTTCGCCTGTTTCCCTGTCGCCCGTTGGGGGGTGTGCCGATATCTGTAGGCGCTCGATGTCCTATCATCAGATGATGGATTGACGCGACGTGCTTGGAGGCCCTCATGGTCAAACTCGTTCTTACCGATATGGACAACACCCTGCTCGCGCCGGGGAGGCAGGCGAGCGACCGAGCGCTTTCGGCCATCCATGCCCTGGTGGACCAGGGGGTTTACTTTGGTCCCGCGTCTGGTCGCGACTATGCGAGTGTGCTCGAGTCGTTTCGCGGTGACGAGGCTTGCATGCAGACGGCGCTCCTCTCCAATGGCAAGAAGATCTACGTGGGAGGCGTGCTCACCAACCAGACGGCGGTTGACCGCGACTCGATGGTGCTCATGGCCAAGATTGTGCACGATCTGCCGGGCGTCTACGTAAGCGGGCGTGGCGATGCGGGAGGCTTCGTGTGCGCGCGCGACATGGAGAGCCTCATGGGGACGACCTGGGGCGGCAGGCGCGCGAGCGAGCTCGTGGATCCAGACGACATCCCGACCTGGCCCATCATCACGGCGGGCCTCCACTTTGAGGAGGGCTCTGAGGGCATTGACAACAACCAGTGGGCCGATCGCGTTCGTGCCGCCTGTCCCAAGCTCGACCTGCTCTCGCCTGGTAGCCGCATGTTCGATGTCGTTCCGCACGGCTGGAGCAAGGCATCAGGGGTCCGCGTCCTGCAGATCCTGCTCGCCGTGGGTGCCGACCAGATAGTCGCCTTCGGCGACTCGGACAACGACCTGCAGATGCTCAAGGTTTCTGGGCACTCCGTCGCGGTGGCGAACGCCAACGACGCCGTGCGCGAGGTGTCGGTGCACCACATAGGTCCCTGTACCGACGACGCGGTGGGTCGTGCCCTCGAGCAGCTTGCCGAAATGGGTGACGCTGCCTTCAAGCTGTGGGATGAAAAGGCCTAGGCAAAGCTTACGCCCGAGGGTTGAGCCGTACCTGCGGGTCGGGTCGCGCTCGCGGGGGTTAGGCTCGCGTCTGGGGCCGACTCAAAGCGGATGCGTCCCGTCGCATGTTGCTGAAAACAAGGCATGGTATCATGGTACATATACGTGGCCACGACTTAGGGAGCGAGGCACTGCATGGATGACGAGCTCATTGACAAGGCGTTAGGTCTTGGTCGTTACGCTGGGGTGCGTCGCGTCATCACGGGTTGCTCCGTGGTCGTTTCCGCCTTCTTGCAGGCCTTCACGTTGATTGTTTTCATACGGCCTGCCGACCTGCTCTCCAGCGGGTTCACGGGCCTTGCCATCTTGCTCGATAGGATCACCTCGCTTCTTGGCATCTCATTTCCCACCTTCGTGGGCATGATCACGCTCAACATTCCGGTCGCGATACTCTGTTGGAGGCACATATCGAGGCGCTTCGTGCTCTTCTCCATGGCACAGGTCTTTCTTGCGGCCTTCTTCCTGCGCGTGCTTCCTCCAGACGTCCTGACAGGGCTGGTCTCCTTCGAGTCAAAGTTTCTCGATGTGGTCTTTGGGGGCTTTCTCTACGGCTTCTCGATAGCGCTCGCGCTCAAGGGAGGGGCATCGACGGCCGGCAGCGACTTTATATCGCTCATGGTGTCCAACCGTACGGGCAAGACGATCTGGGGGCAGATATTTGCCGGAAACTGCGTGATGTTGCTCGTCTTCGGCGCGATGTTCGGCTGGGAGAACGCAGCGTGGTCGATCATCTTCCAGTTCATCTCGACCAATGCGATCAGTATGTTCTACCACCGCTACGAGCGTGTGACACTGCAGGTCACGACGAGGCGTCCAATGGAGATCATGGCTGCGTACCAGGCGCGCTATCGCCATGGGGTATCCTGCGTCGAGGGCTTCGGCGGCTACCGCCACCAGAAGATGTGGCTGCTTAACACCGTGGTGTCGGCCTACGAGCAGGATGATATCATCCGCCTGATGCGCGCCGTTGAGCCACGTGCAGTGATCAACGTGCTACGTACCGAGAACTTCTTTGGGGGGTTCTATCGCGGTAACATCGATGAGCCGCTGCCGCAGGAGCTTGCGCGCGACGAGGGCACCGTGTCTGGCAAAAAGTGATCAAGGCGAAAGACGAGGTGGAGGAGGTTCTGGGACAGCTGGACATCCCGCTGTCTGCCGCCCAGCGCCTCACGGAAAGGCGCATTTTGGCCGCGCCCCCGGGGCGTACCTCACGGAAAGGCGCACTCTGGCTGAGGCGTCACCTCCAGAATGCGCCTTTACGTGAGGCGTCTTACGAAAAGACGCACTCTGGCTGTTCTGGAGCTCGCAAAATGCGCCTTTCCGTGACGTCAAACCCCAGAGTGCGCTTTTCCGTAGAATGCGCTTTTCCTCACCTGGGCAAACGCGGCGCCGGCTCACGGAAAAGCGCACTCTGTCCTGATGGACTCACGGAAAAGCGCACTCTGCGATCGTCACCGATCGGAAAGACGCAGTTTGGAGTTGCGTCTTATGGAAAAGCGCACTCTGTTGGCTTGGGGGGCTGCAGACTGCGCTTTTCCGTCACGTCGCCGCCCGGGAGGCGTGGGACGCAACCCCCCGCCAGCCTGCGGGGCACTATGGAAAATGGCCCAACTGGGCAAACGCGCTCGA
>ERZ772945.351-NODE-351-length-37640-cov-15.397552_pt1 | contig 37640 bp, 32 predicted proteins | sample MGYA00511681_ERZ772945 | MGnify/ENA primary metagenome ERZ772945 (study PRJEB29015, sample SAMEA2737943) | human oral metagenome | biome: human oral; feature: human-associated habitat; material: dental | place: China | collected 2143 ...
CAGCGAGCGTAGCGAGCAGGGGCCTCGCTTGCGGACACACTGCGCCGACGAACGAATTGGAAACATAATCGAGCAAAGGAGTTGACTATGAGTGATGTTGTGGGCAGGACTGGCTTCCATGTTACGCATACGAAGTCAGTCAGTGAGCGGGGTGCAATCCTCGATGAAATGATGCGTGAGTTGAAGCCTGGAGCTAGCAAACGATGGGCACAACGAAACCCAAGTATCGTTGTGAAAGATGAGCGCCTAAACATCGCTCTCGTTAATGGTGGTGAGGGTGATCTGGTTCCATGCAACGACCCGAAGGAGGTCATCGCTTACGGACAACAACGGCTCGCTAAGCTGTCCACGCCGGTGAAGGAGCCGAAGCGTAATCCGGCAACGGGTAAGGAGAAGGGTGGAACAACGACAAGCTCAATGTTTGTTCTTCATCTGCCCAAGAGTTTGTGCCGAGAAGTGAAAGACTTTTACCCCGTCCTCGATGAGGACGGTCATGAAGTCGGACGACGCTCCCGATGGGTTGCTCGTGACCGTGATGAGGCGTTGCAGTACTTCGAAGACGCAATGGGGTACATGGCGCAAGAAGTGATCCCCGGTGGGTGGGATGCGATTCTTGGAGCGGACATTCAGTTCTCGGAATCAACTCCACACATTCAGGTGCTCGCTGACACGTTCGCGCCTGATCCGAAGCACCCTGGGCAGTTGCGTACTGAGTTCTCCCGAGCCTACGGTTCGCATCGCGATGTACGCGATGACAAGGGTCGGCAGATGAGTGGGCAGGCCAAGTTTCGTCGGTATCACGATGGCCTCAAGCAGTACATGCTCGAACGGGGATGGGACATTGAACGTGATGTCGATCCGTTGCGTCACGATAAGACTGCAACGAAGGAAATGTACGGCGCGATGATGGATAAGCAGCGCGCCCTTGATGAGCATGAGCAGAATCTGGCTGTTGAGCGTAGGGAGATTGATGAGTCGGATAAGCGCCTTGATGACCAGTGGGAGAATCTCGACATTGCACGTGCTGAGCTGAAGCAAGAGCGTGAGCAGCTTCAGAAGGAGAAGCAGAAGGCGCTTGATGTGGCTCGTACTCAGGGTTATGCAAAGGGACTCGCAGAAGGGCGTGCTCAGGCTGAAGCGATACGTGAGCAAGCCCGTCAACAGCTTGCTCACGCCCGCGTATTGGTAGATGAGGCAGCGAAGCAGGATGAGCCTCTGCCACTTGCTCAAGCCCGTACCGCGTACACACTCGCTACAGAACGGTTCGCCGCACAGCTCACTAAGAGGGGGATCCGCTCCGACGTTGTTAGCAACGTCAAGGACATGGTGGACAGGACTGCGCGAAGTGATGGTTTCACGGGCCTCATGGAGGACGTGAAACGGAGTCACGACCAGAAGATGAGGCAGCGCCAACGCCTCCGTCAGAACATCGCCACATCTGTTGAGCAGCTCGACTATGCAGATCGCTCACGTGATGACTACGGACTGTGATCGAAGAAGGCGAGCGGAAATAAGTGGCCCTTTTTCTGGCCCCTCAGGCCATTTTGGGCAAAACAAAACCCGGTATCTCAGCAACTTTTCGTTGAGATACCGGGTTTTTCTGGTAGCGGGGACAGGATTTGAACCTGCGACCTCCGGGTTATGAGCCCGGCGAGCTACCGAACTGCTCCACCCCGCGTCGGCTCTGTATAGTCTAGCGCCCCGCCGGGAGGGACACAAACCGAAAGCGGTGATGTACGTCCTAGGCGCAACGGGAGCCGCGGCAGCGGTGGTGTCGGTTTCTCACCTAGTGCGGCGCGCCGCGATCCTCCTCGTCCGTCACGGCGACGGGCGTCCCGCTCGGGGGAGGAAAGGCAGCGGTTGGTACGGCGACGGACGTCTCGCTCGGGGCAGGAAACTCTTGCCCCACTCGGGCCCCGGAAGTCGCGCCGACGCCCGCCGCTCCCCCTCTCGGCGTGGGCGTTGGGTGCGGGCCGACGAGAGCGCCCTGCGCGGTGGCACCGCCGAGTGCACCCTCCTTGTTACCGCGCCGTTCGGGGATCGCCAGGCAGATCGCGCAGGCGACAAGAACCCACCCGAGCACCCAGAAAGCGAGCGAGCGCCAGTAGAAGAAGGCCGACATATCGGCGTAGAGACCGTAGTTGGGAGGTCGGAAAGCAGAGTACCAAGGGGCATTGTCGCAAAAGACGCTGACGGCGGGTCTCACTAGGAGCCTCGCGACCAGGAGGAGTCCGGCGAGGGCGTAGCGGGCTCCCGTCGCGTGCGTCACCGCCACGACCACCGCGAGGATGAGCGCGGCCAGGTCGATGGCATACCACATCCACATGGACCAGTGGGAGATCAGATGGAGATACACGTCCATGCTCACCGAACCCACTGGGAGGAAGCGGGTTACCAGGTAGGTCGACTGGAGGGCCAGCACGATGCCGAGGCTCACGCGGGCGCGCAACGAGGGGGTGTTGTACGCCCGGCGCGCCCCTCCTGAAGCGAGCGTCGGCGCCGCGGTACCGGCGGCTCCGCAGATCACTTGCAGGACGCCACCGCGCGCTCCCTTGCCGGTCGGCCTCGTCCTACGAGCCGCTCTGCGGCTCAGCCGAGGGCGAGGCGCTCGGACTCGGCGAGGAGGTGGGTGTTCCCGCCGCGCCAAGCGCGCTCTGGGCGGCCTCGGCGCGAGAGAGGGCCTCGCGCAGGCGCGTCTGAGCCTGCCCGTACGCCGCCCAGTCGGACTTGCTCATCGCCGCGTCCGCGTCGCGCATCGCCTGCGCGGCGTCGTGGACGGCTTGGGTCAGCTGAGCGCTTGCATCTGTCGAGGGCGCGGTTGCCCCGGACTGGGTGCCGTCGTCGGGGGACGGGTTCGCAGGCGCGGACGGGGCCCTCGATGATCCCCCATCGTCAGCGACGAGCTGACGCAGGGACTCTTCGAGTGTCGGCGCGAATCCGACCTTGTCGCCGAAGGCGGTCAGGACCGAGCGAAGAACCGGGTAGGACGCCGATCCTGTGCCCTGGACGTAGACGGGCTGCACGTACAGCAATCCCCCACCAACCGGCAGCGTCAGGAGGTTTCCGCGAATGACGGTCGAATCCGCCTGGTTGAGTAGATTCAGCTGGGTGGCGATCTTCTCGTCCGAGTCGTACTTGTTCTGGACCTGACCCGGTCCGGGGACGGTCGTGGAGGAGGGCAGCGCGAGGAGACGGAGCTTGCCGTAGCCCTCACGCACCTGGCCGGCAGTGTTTCCCGTCTCGGAGTCGACGGCCAGGAATCCGGCCATGGCTTCGCGGCGTCCCTCCCCGCCGCCACCGGGAACGAAGACTGACGTCAGCGAGAACTCGGCGCTGTCCTGGCCAGGCATCTGCATGGTCAAGTAGTAGGGGGGCTGAAGCGCTGTCGGCGGCGCAACGGGGTTGCCCGCGGCATCCACGCGCTCGGTTGCCTTCGCGGAAGAAGCTCCCCCGTAGGTTGAGGTCTCCTCGGCGAGGCGCCAGCGGTCACCACCCGAGTAGAAGCCTGCGGCATCGGTGACGTGGTAGGTGGCCAGCAGGTTGCGCTGCACCTTGAACATGTCCTCGGGGTAGCGCAGGTGGCTCATGAGGTCACCGGAGATCGCGGACATGGACTCCACGGAGCCGGGGTAGATCTTCTCCCACGTGCGCAGGATCGGATCGGACTCGTCCCACCGGAACAGGCGCACCGACCCGTCGTACGCGTCAACAACGGCCTTGACAGAGTTGCGCATGTAGTTGATCTTGTTTGCCTGGACGTACTGGCCAATCTCGGTGGACTGGGAGTCGACGGTTGCGTCCGAGAGGGCCTCGTGCTGCGCATAGGGGTAGTTGTTCGTCGTGGTGTAGGCATCCACCACCCACACGAGACGCTTGGGCGTCGAGGCGTCGTCGTCCATGTCGACGACCGCGGGGTAGGCAGACTGCTCGAGGGTGAGGTAGGGGGCCACCTTCGCCACCCGCTGCAGGGGGTCTCGATCGTAGAGGATCTGCGACGCCTCGTTCGTCTGAGAGGAGAAGAAGAGGTCTGTTGACCCGAACTTGATGGAATAGAGGAGCTTGTTCCACACGTTGCCCACCGATGGCCCGCCGTTGCCGGTGAACGTCGTGGACACTTGGCCGCCGACGGCCGTGTCATCCGGATAGTCGAGTTCCTGCGGCTCGGCTCCCTCGGGCGCACCGACGATGGAGTAGTCGGGCGCATTCGGGCTGAAGTAGACCCTCTCCTCATAGTCGCCCATTTCACCGATTGACGGCACCGACTGCTCCCAGTACGAGGGCAGCCCATCGCTGGTCAGCTGGTTGCCGTAGGCGGCGATGGCACCGTACCCGTGTGTGTACACGGTGTGCTGGTTGACCCACGTCTGCTGTTCGGCGGACAGGCCGGAGAGGTTGAGTTCACGAACGGAGATCACGGTATCGCGACGCTCGCCCCCCACGTTGTAGCGATCGACTTTCATTCCGGAGTTGAAGCCGTAGTACAAGCGCGACTGCTGCAGCTGCTGGACCGTCTTGGTAATGACCTTCGGATCGAGCAGGCGCACCTGCGAGGTCAGCGTCTCGTTGTCGAATTGTCCCGCCGAGGCGGTGGTTGCGGCATCGTAGTTGGTCTGATAGTCGAGGTTCTCCAACCCGTAGGCAGCCAGCGTGGCGTCGATGTTGCGCTGAATGTAGGGTGATTCGAAGCTTCGCTGGTTCGGGCGCACGCGGAACTGCTGGACGAGCGCGGGGTACGCGCCCCCCAGCACGAGGGCGGCGATGACGGTGACGGCCACACCCGTCACGGGCAGCCTCCATGTCCCGCGGAAGGCGGCGACCACGAAGAGGACGGCAACCAGTGCGGACACGGCGGCCAGGATCGAGTAGGCGGGCAGCGTCGCGTTGATGTCGGAGTACAGGGCTCCGTGGATCGACCCGGAGTCCTGGGTCAGTAGCTCGTAGCGGCCGAGCCAGTAGTGCGCCGCGATGAAGAGCGACAGGCACGCCGCCATGATGCCGCTTTGGAGGCGCGCGTGTTTGGAGGCGTGGGGGCGTGGGGTCAGCCGCATCGTCCCGTAGAGGTAGGACACGACGATGGAGGCAACCAGTCCGATGCTGGTCACCGTCATCAGGAAGGAGACCAGCACCTTGAGGGCGGGCAGCACGAACACGAAGAAAGAGATGTCCAGCCCGAACTGTGGGTCCACCTGGCCAAAGGAGGAGCTGTTGAGGAACTGGAGGAGCGTCTGCCACTCGGTGGCCAGGCGGGCACCGTTCGTAAACCCGAAGAACAGGGCTACCGCCCAAAATGCCACGCGGCGAACGGGTTCGAGGGCCTCCTGATACCCTCGCAGCGCCGCAGACGTCTCGCCGCGCACCGAGGAGGCACGGTGTCGGTAGGCGTAGGCCATCGCACAGTACACCATCGCGGTTGCGGCCAGGAAACCGACCGCGAAGAGGCCGATGTGCGCCCCCCACTGGGTGAGGATGACGCGGGTGGCGCTCATCTGGCGGTACCACAGGATCTCCGTCCACACGATGGAGGCCGCGTAGATAATGGCGCCCAGGGCGATAAGAACGACGAGCGTGATCGATGCCGGACCGGGCTTGCGGGGCTTCACGCGCGAGGTGGGCGCGTCACCGTCTCGTCGTGGCCGAGACCCGGGCGAGCGAGAGAACGAAAAGGGGGAGCTCACGGCATTCCTCTCTGTTGTACCGGCAGCTTCACAACAGTGTAGCCGCGGTCAGGGTCTTCTTCGTGTCGGCTGTGTCCGCTCTCCGTGAGATTATGGGGTCATGAGTGTTGAAATGATGCCGAGTGCGCGCCAGGTCGCGCTGGCCAACGTCGTCGTCGACATCGAGAAGGGGGCCGCGCGCGTTGGGTGGGATCACGCGCCTTCCATCTATGCGCTGGTGCCGACGTCCACGCTGTTGGCTGATCCTGGCCTTCCCGCCGACATCGCCGATCAGCTCCGCGCGGGGTGGGACGGCTCCCAGGACCATCTGAGTGCGATCATTCAGGAGGATCTCGCCCAGGACGATATCGAGCAGGTGCTCGCCCACCTGGCGTGGCCGCAGACGGTTCCCGGGGCGGCGATCACCGTGGAGCGCATCGTCGTGCCTCCGGAGGTTGAGGATGAGGCGCCCGCGGATCCCGAGGAGGCCCTCGCCTTCATCTCCGCCCATCCCTCGCGCACGGACGTGCGCCTGGCGGTGGGGGTCTTGCGTTCGGGCGAGTCGTGGTGCGCGCTGCGCACCCGCGCATTCGATTCCGATGACAAGGTTGGGCAGGGTTCGGTCCTCGTTCCCGCCCTGGTTGACGCACTGCGCGCGTCACTCGAGCCGGTCGACGAGGACGACTGAGCACTGGGTCCGCGCCTCGCCCGCAGCGACAGATGAGGCCCCGCTTCCGACGCACCCGTTTCTCCTCGGGTGGTCATCGAAGCGCTCGGGACGCTACTGGCAGGTCGGCAGGGTATCCCCGGAGCCGCTGGCGATCGAGGAGAGCGCGGTAACGGCCTCGTCAAGCGTGGAGACCGAGACGACGTGCAGGCCGTCGGGAACGTGCCCGACCACGTCGGAGCAGTTGTCGGCGGGGGCAAGGAACCACTGGGCTCCGTCGTCGTGGGCACCCCACATCTTCTGTGCGATGCCGCCGATGGCTCCGACTCGCCCGTCGTAGGACATGGTTCCGGTTCCCGCGACAGCGTTGCCCCCCGTCATGTCACCCGGCGTCATGCGATCGATGATCCCCAGAGAGAACATCATGCCCGCGCTGGGCCCACCGATTCCCTCCAGGTTGAAGGCAATGTCCACCGGGAGCGTCGGGGCGACGGACAGGTAGATGCCCAGCTTGGAGCCGGGCTCACCCTGGGAGGCGGCGACGGAATCGAAGGAGATGTCCTGCTGCTCGCCATCTCGCTCGATCGTGAGGGTCATGTGTGATCCGGCCGGGACCGTGCGCATGAGCGTAAAGGGCATGGCTGCGCTGGTCACGTCGTGTCGGGTTCCGTCGGGGGTGGTGATCGCGAGCAGGCGGTCTCCCTGGGCAACGACTCCTTCCGCGTGTGACCCGTCGGTGGCCCCCTCGATGGTGACGGTCGCGGGTACTTCCCAGCCGAGGTACTCGAGCGCGGCAACCTGGGAGGTGGTCTGAGAGTTGCGCATCATCGCCTGCTGGGCCTCACTGACCTTCTCGCGCGTGGCATCGGAGGGGTAGACCGCATCATAGTCGAAGATGCGGGAGTGGGGGTCGAAGTATGCGCCGATCAGCTCCGCGAAGCTGAGGCGTTTTCCGGGTCCGCCGGACTCGGAGACGGTCACCATGCGCAGCTGCCCCTGCCCGGGCTTCGCTTTGTCCTTGTAGGATGCCGACTGCGGTTCGTCGAGCTGCACGTCTTGCCCGGTCGTGGGATCGGTTCCCGAGATCTGGATCATCGGCTCTCCGTTGAACGATCCGAGGACGTTGAAGGTCGGTCCGGGGCTATTGACCACGAAGGGGACCGGGATCCAGAAGAGCACGGCAACCATCGCGAGGGTCGCGACGATAGCCGTGACAAGACGCCAGCTGATGAGCGGTGGCTCCCCGGCGGCACCGTCGGTCGGCCTCATCACGTCGTCAGCTGCGTGGGTCATCTCCATGTCAGTCACCGGTTCATTGTGTCCCAGGCGCGACCGCATCGCACGCGCTCCTCCCCCATTCCCCTTTAGCTCTCAGCGTTTTCGCAGGCTTTTGTCAGCCCAAGCGCACGCGCGGCCGCTAGTCTGATGACATGAACGAGAACGACTCCGGCACCCCTTTTGAGGATTTCCTGCGCTCGATCCTGGGCGACGAGGCCGCCGCCGAGGCAGCCCGGGCCCTCGAGGCTCAGGGCTTCGACCCGGCGCAACTGCCACCCGAGTTCTCCAATCCCGAACGCATGCGAGCAGCTCTCGGCCAGTTCCAGTTCCTCATGAACACCACCGCGGGCCCCGTCAACTGGCGTGTCGTGGAGGATAGCGCCAAGCAGACGGCTTACGCGGGCGGGGATCCCGCACCGACGGCGACCGAGGCCGAGGCCGCCCGCCAGGCGATGAGTGTGGCCGATCTGTGGCTTGACGCGGTCACGGAGTTTGCCTCGGGTCCTGTGACGCGCGACGTGTGGACCAGGGTTGCCTGGGTTGAGCACACGATCCCCATGTGGAAGCGGATCTGCGAGCCGATCGCGCTCAATGTCTCTCGCGCGCTCTCCTCGGCTCTCTCGCAGCAGTTCGATCAGGACGGCCTGGGTGCTATTGACTCCCTGCCCGAGGGCATGGCGGCCATGCTGGGTAAGACCCAGGAAATGATGCCGCGCCTGTCTGCGATGATGTTCTCAGCCCAGATCGCGCGCGCGCTGGCGGCCCTGGCCGGGGAGTCCTTCGGCACCTGTGACACCGGCATCCCTCTGTCCGACGCCTCGCACGCTGTCCTCGTGCCGCACAACATCGCCCAGTTCTGCGAGGGGCTGGATATTCCCTTCGATGAGGTCCGCCAGTTTCTCGCCGTCCGAGAGGCCGCACACAGGCGCCTGTTCGCATCGGTTCCCTGGCTCGAGGGCGACTTGGTGCGCGCCGTTGAGCGCTACGCGTCCCAGATCGCGATCGACACCGACGCCATCACACAGGCGGCTCGTTCCGTCGATCCCTCCGATCCTTCCTCCGTTGAGTCGGCCCTGAGCGGGGGCGTGTTCGCTCTGTCGACGACCCCCGATCAGCGCCGGGCTCTCACGCGCCTGGAGACGATGCTGGCCCTCATTGAGGGGTGGGTCGAGGTGGTGACCGCGCAGGCGACACTGCCCTACCTGCCCCACGCCGACGCACTGCGCGAGATGATGCGCAGGCGGCGCGCCACGGGCGGGCCCGCCGAGGAGGTCCTGGGCTCGCTCATCGGGTTGCAGATGCGCCCGCGGCAGGCACGAGGAGCCGCGTCGATCTTCTCCCTGGTCGAGGCCGACGGGGGGCGAGGAGCGCGAGAAGCACTCTGGTCGCACCCCGACATGGTTCCTTCGGAGACGGAGCTCGCAACCCCGGAGACCTTCCTGACGCTGCGTCAAGCGGCGGCAGCCGAGGACGCCGAGATAGATGCCGCCCTGAATTCGTTGCTGGATGGAACGCTGGGGTGGGCCGACGGCCTTCGCCCCGGAGACGAGGCCACCCCGGACTCGCAGGCGCCAGAGTCCCTTGATGACGCCGGCGACGAGGTGGAAGGCGCGGACGGCGAGACGAAGTAGACCGGTCAGTTATCCACAGACTACTCAAAAGACGAGTTCTCTGAGACAAAACAGATCATGATGGATCCAACAGGTAACAACTGAAGGAGAACATCATGAACCTGTCGCGTTACACCGCCGTCCTGTGGAGGGGGCCCGGCCGCGCCCAAGTCGGCGGCGATCGAAGCCACCACGTCCTCCTGGACAACCTGCACGCGTGCGATCAGCTATGGCTCGCCAATCACACCAATGTCGGCCAGCGCCCGGCTTCGACCACGCCCTCACCGGAACTGCTCGCCGCGCTGTCCGGGTCCGGCCTGCTCGACCACACCGACCGCAGGCCCCGCCTGTCGGTTGACGTTCTCGGCGCGGTACCGGCCACCCTCCTGGCGCTGCGCAGCCTGGTCGATTCCCTCTCCTTCGCGTTGCGCGTCGATGGCACGCTCCTCGTCGACGAGGACTGGGACCGCGTCTTTGGGGGAACCAACACCGGAACGCCACGCGCGCGGGCCGTACGGCGGGAGCTTTCGGACCTCATCTGCCCTTCTCAGCTTCACTACCAGGGTGCCACGGACCTCGCTATCGTTTCCGGCGACCGGGCGATCGACCCCGCCATCCCCTTCGATCTCACCGTTCGGGACATCCCCCACCTCCTCGTCGTTCGAGGGGAGCATTCCTACGAGATCGGCCCCTTCGTCATCCCGGGGCACACCCCCTGCTACCAGTGCGAGGAGCGGGCACGAGCGGAAAATGATCCCTTTCACCTGACGAACCTGCGAGAGCTCATCCGCTGGCCTCTCGGACCGCTCAGCCTGCTTGCACACTTCGCGGCCGCGGCATGCGTGGCTGGCCTCGTCCGCGACTTCGCGTCGGGAGCACTCAGCGTCGAGGCGTGCTCGCGGGTGACGACAATCGACGAGGAGGGACACACCACCGTCGAGCGGGTGGCTCCGTCACGGGAGTGCGCGTGCGGCATTGACACACTGGCCCTCTAGGCGCGGCTCACGCCCCCTCGTCAACGATGACTTCCTCACCGCGTACGAGGGCGAGGACCGGCGCGGCAAAGCGCTGCACCTTGACATCGCCGATCCCCCGAATCACGCGCAGCTGAGTGGTTGTCTTGGGCATGGCGACGGCTATGTCCCGCAGCGTCTGGTCGGTAAAGACGGCAAAAGGCGGCACCCCGGCCTGTCGGGACACCTCAAGGCGCCACGCCCTGAGGCGCCCAAAGAGCTCGACGGCCTGCGGCGACGCCTCCTCCTCGAATGCCCGGTTGAGGGCGCGACTGGAGGAACGAGGCTTTCTCTTGGGCGCTCCGACGCCGTCAGCCTCGGGCCAGATGCCGTCGAGCAGGCGGCTGCGCTTGCGTCGCCCGCGCCCATCCGTTCCCCGCGAGCGCGCCCACGAGAGGGAGAGCAGATCCCGGGCGCGGGTGACGGCCACGTAGAGGAGCCGCCTCTCCTCCTCGCGTGCCTGCTGGGTCTTTGCGTAGGAGATGGGCAGGAGTCCTTCGGCGACACCAACGAGGAAGACGGCGTCCCATTCAAGTCCTTTCGCGGCGTGAATGGTTGCCAGCTCCACTCCCGACTTGTCGGGTTCGACCTGATAGGCGATCCTCTCGTCGAGTTCGCTGACGAAGTCGGCCAGGCTCGTCGCCCGAGAGTCATCGGCCCACCCAACGATGGCATTCATGTTGGACCAGCGTTCGGATCCCGCCTGTCCCGAGGGAGCCTCGGGCGCCCAGCCGACCCCGGAGAGAACGTCCCGCACGAGATCTGCGAGCGCCCCCTCCTCGCGTGCGGCTGCAACCGCGCGCAAGCGAGCGATGGCGGTGCGCACATCGTCGCGCGCGAAGAAGGGTTTTCCTGCGGCCACGGCGACGGGAATCCGCCGCGCACCCAGGGCCTCTTCGAAGGCTTGGGATTGGCCGTTGGTGCGCATCAACACGGCGATCGAGTGGGGGGCCATGCCGCCGGCTATCAGCTCGGCGATCTGGTCGGCGACGCCCTCGGCCTCCGCACGGTCATCCTCGTAGGTGCGGTAGGCAACCCGCGCGCCGCCATCGCGCTGGCTGGACAGACGAACAGTTCCCTCTCGGTGTTGGGACCGTTCGAGGACGTCATTGGCCAAGGCAACGATCTGCGGGGTCGACCGATAGTCTCGCGTGAGCTGGGCGATGCGCGCGCCCGGATGCTTACGCCCAAATCCGGTCAGGTACTGCGGCGAGGCTCCCGTGAAGGAGTAGATGGTCTGCGCGACGTCGCCGACGACGCAGACATCGTGGCGTCCCCCGAGCCACAGGTCCAGAAGCCGAGCCTGCAGGAGGTTGACATCCTGAAACTCGTCGACGACGAAGGATCGATACTGTTTGCGCACGACGGCGGCCACATCGGCTCTTTCCTGAAGCATGCCGCACAGGTAGATGAGGATGTCCTCGAAGTCGATGACGCCCCGCTCGGCCTTTGCATCCTCGTAGACGTCCAGCAGCCGCGCCATGTCGGAGGCGTCGAGTCCGGCGGGAACTTCCCGCCCGAGGCGCCCCACGCGCGCGGCGTAGTGCGCCGCGTCGACCATCGTGACCTTCGCCCACTCGACCTCGGCGGCGATGTCACGCACGTTTGTTCGATCGATGGCGATGCCGAGCCGTGCAGCGGAGGCGGCCACGAGGGATGCCTTGTGTGGAATCACGTCCGGGAGCGGCCCCCCGACGACGGTCGGCCAGAAGTGCCGCAGCTGGCGCAGGGCGGCGGAGTGGAACGTCCGCGCCTGCGCCTTGGGAACGCCCAGCTGGGCCAGACGATGCCGCATTTCGAAGGCGGCACGCTGAGTGAAAGTGACGGCCAAGACGTTCGACGGGTCGACCGCCCCAACCGCGGCACCGTAGGCGATCCGGTACGTGATCGCGCGGGTCTTTCCCGTTCCGGCTCCGGCGAGGACCGCGAGGGGCCCGGCAACCTGGGTCGCGACGGCACGCTGGTCGGGATCCAGGGCGTCAAGTAGTTCCTCGGGGATCATGCTCTCATTGTCCCATTAGCCTCTGTCGGGTGCGTCCCGCGTGCCCGGGCCTTCCGGCAGGTCGCCCCCGTACCACTGGGCGAGCATCGCGTACGCGATCGACGAGCGTCCCGGGGCGCTCACGTCGCCGCCTTCCAGGGCCTGGGCGAGCTGACCGCGGCTGAAGAAGCGCGCCCACTCAATCTCTACGCCGTCGGCGATCGGGGTGGGAGCCTCCTCGGCTGTGCGCGCCCGATATCCCATCATCTGCGAGCGTCCGAACGGCCACGGCTGGGTTGCCACGTAGGACACGTCTTCGATGGCGACGCCGACTTCTTCGCTCACCTCGCGCGCGACCGCGACATCCGGAGATTCCCCAGCCTCAACGTAGCCGGCGATGAGCGACACGAAACCGGGTTTCCACAGCGCGTTGTGAGCCAGGAGGACGCGGTCACGGCGGTCTCGCACGAGGACGATCACTGCGGGGTCCTGTCGCGGATACTCCAGTCGATCGCAGGAGTCGCATCGCGCGGCCCATCCGCCGGTCACCAGCTGCACCGGCGCCCCACAGCACGGGCAGAAGCGGTAGTTGGCATGCCAGCCCGCGAGCGCGAGCGCACTCAGCGCCAGGGCCGCGTCGTCCCCGTCAAGTTGCCACCCGACCGCGCGCAGGTGCTCCCAGCGGCCCCGAACCTCGTCCCGGGTCGTCTCGATCGCGACGACGGAGCGTCCGCGCGCGACCCCGATAAACGAGGCCGTCGCTCCCTCAGCAGCACGCGTGGCTTCATCCCCGGTCAGGCGCAGCAGGATCGGGGCGTTCGAGGAGGAAGCCTCGGCCTCGTCAAGGAGGACAAAGCCGGCGCCGTCCACGACGATGACATCGGCCTCACCGGCGCGCACCAGGGCAACGGGAGCCACGGATTCACGCAGAGCGACGGCCGGGTCGACGTGACCGCGGACGAGAGGTAGATCAAGACTCATGTCTCCACGGTAACGCGGTGAGCTACCCTAGGCACTATGACAAATACTCCCCTGCGCGCCGATGGCCGCACCCCGTCCCAGCTTCGTCCCGTTTCCCTGACCCGCGGCTGGTCGGGAACCGGGGAGGGCAGCGTTCTCGTCGAGTTTGGCAACACCCGGGTCCTGTGCGTTGCTTCCTTCACCGAGGGGGTTCCGCGCTGGAAGCGGGACTCGGGTGAAGGCTGGGTGACCGCCGAGTACTCGATGCTCCCGCGCGCAACCGAGCAGCGCTCCTCCCGAGAGTCCGTCAAGGGTAAGGTGGGCGGCCGCACTCAGGAGATCTCGCGCCTCATCGGTCGTTCCCTGCGCGGCATCGTCGACATGAGTGCCCTGGGCGAGAATACGATCGTCCTGGACTGCGATGTCCTGCGTGCCGATGGCGGCACCCGCACGGCATCTATCACCGGCGCCTACGTCGCCCTTGCCGACGCGATCGCGTGGGCGAAGGAACGCGGAATCCTCACGCCCTCAGCGCGGGTCCTGACGGACTCGGTCTCGGCCGTGTCCGTGGGGATCATCGACGGCACGGCCATGGCGGACTTGCCCTACGTCGAAGACGTGCGGGCGCAGACGGATATGAATGTCGTCCAGACCGGCGACGGGCGCTTCATCGAGGTGCAGGGCACGGCCGAGCACGCACCCTTCAGCCGCGAGGAGCTCTCCGAGCTGCTGGATCTGGCAACGGCGGGCAACGCGCAGCTGGCGCGAGCACAAAAGCTCGCGCTTGAGGCTCCCCTGATGGAACGCGTCGAGGTGACTCCGTGAGCGCACGCCTGGTCTTCGCCACCTCAAACGCGCATAAGATCTTTGAACTCGAAGCGATTCTCGCCGATGCGTGGCGAGGTTTTGAAGCCGGATGCATTGCGCCCATGAGTGCCTTTGACGTCCCCTCCCCCGTGGAGGATGGGGTGACATTCGAAGAGAACTCCCTCATCAAGGCGCGAGCCCTGGCGCGCGCCACCGGCCTGGCAGCGATCGCGGACGACTCCGGTATCACGGTGGACGTTCTGGGCGGCGCTCCCGGGATCTTTTCCGCGCGATGGTCGGGCCGACACGGAGACGACGCCGCCAACCTGTCTCTGCTCCTCAACCAGCTCAGTGACGTGCCCGACCCTCATCGCGGGGCAGCCTTCGTATCCGCGGCTGTCCTGGTGACGCCGGGCGGCGAGGAAGTCGTTCGCCGAGGCGAGGTGCGCGGTACGCTCACGCGCGAACCTATCGGGCAGGGCGGCTTCGGCTACGACCCGATTTTCATTCCCGACGGCTATCGGGTGACCACCGCGCAGATGAGTCCGCAGGAGAAGAACGCAATCAGCCACCGCGGCATCGCGTTCCGCGCCCTCATGCCCGCCATCGTGGACTATCTGCGCGGCTGAGGCCACCCCTGGCTCGTATGCAACCGTGCCGGGCACCCGCGGGTGTCCGGCACTCTTGTTGCGCTCGCGTTCACATCATCAGCGGGCCACGAGGTTACCGATGATGGGACGGTCCATCGAGAACTGCAGAGGGTTGCGTTGTTGGCGTCCTCTGCGCTGATGGACGAGACGCTGAAGGAGTGATGCGATGAAACGGGACATTGTGTGCTCCTCTTTGAGTACGTGCGATGGATCTATCACAGCACCGCACCTCCATGATGAGCGTTCTTCCGCGACTTTTCCATCGATTCTCGCTTACACCTCCATGAAGCTGGCCTTACAGACCTTTCCTTGGTGAGCCTTGACAGATCCTTGACCCGCGCCAGGATGCCGCAGGCACGCATTCGGGGGCTGGGCCCCGCCCAACCCCCGAGTTGTGCCTGGCGCCGTTCAGCGCGCGCGTGCGGGACGCAGTCGGCGGGGCATGTAGCGGCGCACGTCAAAGAAGCGGAGGACCTGCATGATGCGGCGGGCGAGACGATCGCGCACACGCCAGATCATCGTGGCGCCGACGCTGATGAAGATGGCGTTCGTCAGGAAGGACGGCCACGCGCCGGTGGACGCGCATGCGATCGCCAGGAACACGCAGCTGGAGACGTTGAGGGAGTGGTAGCGCAGCGAATCGGGCGCAAAGCGCTTGGAGGACACCAGGTAGTAGGCGGCGATCGAGGCTGCCGCGCCCACCCATCCGAGGATCGTGATTGCAAGAGAGAAGATGGTCATGACATGTATAGTGCACCCTCCACTGGTCAAGCACAATTGAATGGTTCTATAGTTATCTTACAGTTTGCCTTAATCAAGGAGTTCGCATGGACATCGATCCTCGCCGACTGCCCTTCCTCCTGTCCGTCGCCCGCGAAGGCGGCATCGTTGCCGCCGCCGACATCCTCATGGTGTCTCCCTCGGCAGTGTCCCAGCAAATCCAGAAGTTGGAAGAAGAAGTCGGCCTCAAGCTGGTCGAACGCACGACGTCCGGAGCGGTGCTCACCCCCGCGGGAAACATCGTCGCCGATGCCGGCGAACGTATCAACGCCGACATCGCCGAGGCGCTCAAGGCCCTGCGCCCCCTGACCGGTCAGGTCACCGGAACCGTCACCCTTGGGGCCTTTCTCACAATCTGCCGCTCAACCCTCATCCCCGCCCTACCGGATCTGACGGAGGCTCTTCCCGGCATCGACCTGCGCATCGAGGAAACCGAGGAAACCCCCGGCATGGCCTCCCTGCGCACCGGCCGCTACGACATCCTCGTCATCGAAAGAGACGAGAACCCTGGCCTGGCTCCGCGCGGATACACGGACGTGCCCTTCATCGACGAGCCCTGGGTCCTCGTCACCCCCGACTCCGCGCCCCCCATCGGATCGATCGAAGACCTCGCCGACCTGACCTGGCTGCGGGTCAGTCCGGGAAGCAGCGGCGACCACGTCATGCGCCGCATCACCAAGGCCTTCCCCTCCACGACGTGGGCCCCCCATCTCTACACCACCTACGAGGCCGCCCGTTCCTTGGTGCGCGCCCGCACCGGATCCACGATCCTGCCCGCGATGGCCTTGGCCGGCGCCCACACCGACGGCATGCGCGTGACCCCGCTCCCCTCCCTCGGCACCCGCAAGATCCTCCTGCGACACAAGAACCACGGCTGGTCAGAGGCGGGCGGCCCGGCCCGCGTGACCGCCTACCTCGCCGAGTGGCAGCGGCATAACGCCTACTCCACCCACGCCGACTAGCGGCTCCGGCGTCTCCTCCTCGCTCAGAGTGACACCTGCAAGCCCGCAGCCGCGAACCCCAGGGGCCCATCCCACGTCTGCCGGATCTCCGCCGCCACCCGCTCGCGGGGGGTCCAGGGCTGTATGTGGGTGGCGAGCATCCGCTTGGCGCCTGCCCGCCTCGCGACCTCGCCCGCCCGACGGCCGTCCATGTGCATGTCAGGCTCGGTCTCATCGGAGGTGAAGCCCACCTCACTCAGCAGCAGATCCACGCCGCGGGCGCCCTCAATGATCGATTCGCACAGGTCGGTATCGCCGGTGTAGAACAGAGCCACCGTGCGCGACGGATCCTCCTCCGAAGGCCCCTCGATACGCAGGCCGAAAGCCTCAACCGGATGCAGCGCGCGATACGGGCGCACGGTCAGGGGACCCACCTCGTAGGCGTGACCAAGGCGAAGCTGAGTGAATGCAAACTCGCACTCGTATCGCTCGGGCTCCGCCGCGCCCTCGATCTGCCTGACGCGCGAGAGTGTCTGCGCGGGCCCGAGCAGCGACAGCGGCGGGCAGGAGGAACCCGGCCCCCACTTGCGATACACCTGCAGGGAAATGATGTCGCCCATGTGATCCGCGTGACAGTGAGACAGGGCCAGCGCGTCCAGGTCCCGGGGACACACGTGCCTCCACAGAGCACCGAAAGCGCCTGGGCCGATGTCACACACGAGCGAGAACGTCCGTTCCTGCCCCGAGGCCCGATCACGTCCGCGGGCTTGAATCAGGTAGGAGGATGCGGGCGATTCCGGACCCGACATGGATCCGGTCGCACCGATGACGGTGAGCTTCACGCGATCCCTCCACCGGTGCGCACGCGCCCGACTGATCCGACCTCGGGTCCGAGGAAGCGCCTGGCCAGCAGCGGGAAGGCGTCCGAGGCGCCGGTCGCCAGGAACTGATGCTCGGGCCGAGCTCCCTCTGGCCACGGGTCGTGCAGGAGAGCGCGGTCCACCAGCTCGTTGTAGGTCATGTTTGCCGTGGCCTCCGAGGACGTGACAAGGGTCACACCGTCGCCCATGACGCGACTGATGACCCCAGTGAGCAGCGGGTAGTGAGTGCATCCAAGGATGAGCGTGTCAACGCCCGCTGCCTTGAGCGGGGTCAGGTACTCGGTAGCCACCGCCTCGATCTCGTCGCCGGTCGTCACCCCGGCCTCGACAAAGTCAACAAACGCCGGGCACGCCTGCTGGGTAACCCGCAGCCCCGGGACCGCGGCGAGGGCACGCAGGTAGGCCTCCGACTGGATCGTTGCCTTCGTTCCGATGACGCCGACGTGGCGGTTGCGGGTTGCGCTCACGCTCTGTCGGGCCGCGGGAGTAATGACCTCGATGACGGGTATTCCCGCGTCGATCCAGTAGCGTTCGCGAGCATCCGCGAGCGCTGCGGCCGTGGCCGTGTTGCAGGCGATGACGAGGGCTTTGACGCCGCGAGAGGCCAGCTCATCAAGGGCGGAGAGCGTCAGCGAGCGCACCTGTGCGATCGCGCGCGAACCGTAGGGCGTGTGCTCGGTGTCACCCAGGTAAATGATCTCCTCGTCGGGAAGCTTGTCGATGACGGCACGCGCGACGGTGAGCCCACCCAGACCCGAGTCGAAGATTCCAATCGGGGCGTTGTTCATGGTTTGACCTTATGCGTTAGCGCGGATTATTCACAGCTTCCAGGAGGGAGTCCTGCCACCATGTTACGAGCATATAGATGGCGGCGACAACCTGCGCGTGTTCCCCTGTCGGCTCACTCGCGGCCAGCCTCTCAACGCGCCGCGCATCCGATTGATCGGCCAGCCCCAGCTCGCCGGCCAGCCCCAAGCGAATGTCGTTGAGCGCGCCGAGCCAGGACCAGACCGCCTCGGGGCGCACGATCAGCGTGTCGGCGCCCCCATGAACGATACTGTCGAGGTCCGCGATGATGGAGCGTAGGCGCGCCGACTTCTCGGCCCGAAGCAGATCCTCCGTCAACGCGCGCATGCGGGCCGCATCCTCGCGGTCCACACTCATGGGAGGAAGGAGCATCCCCAGGCTCCGCTCGCGCGGGGCTTCCCTGCGCAGTTCGGTCTCGGTGAGCGCGCTGAGTACCGAGGGCGTCACGGCGCACTCGCCCGGATCGTCAAGGACGACGAGGACCTCGCTGGCCAGCTGGCGCAGGAGGAGAGCCTCGCCGCTGCTCATCGACGAGGCGTAGCCGCCATCTCGAGGAGCGAAGCCCTCCATGCGCCTATCCCTTGTCCTCTTCGAGGGTGGCTCGAAGCCCGTAGGAGTGCATCGCCATGACGTCGGCCTCGATGCGCTCGCGCACCCCCGTCGAGACGGTTGCCCGTCCGCGAGTGTGTACCCTCATCATGAGTTCTTCCGCGCGCGCCGTTGAGTATCCGAAGTACTCGCGGAAGACCGCGGTCACGTAGGTCATCAGGTTCACCGGGTCGTCCCACACGACAGCGCGCCAGCGCGGCACGGCGGAAGCCGCCTCGTGCGCGCGCGGTGCCGGCTGCAGGATTGTTGTCATACGCCAACCCTAGGGTGAATCGGGTGTCCATGGAAGCGCATTCGCGCCCCCGGTGACACGCTTCTCACGGTAGACTCACACTATGCCTGCATCGACATCCACATCTTTCCTCACCGACATGTATGAGCTCACGATGCTCGACGCCGCCCTGAAGGACGGGACCGCGCATCGGCGCTGCACCTTCGAACTCTTCGGGCGCCGCCTGCCCGCGACGCGACGCTTCGGCGTCGTGGCGGGAACGGGACGCATCCTCGAAGCACTGGAACGCTTCGAGTTCGACGGCGAACAAATCGAGTGGCTTTCCAGCCGAGGGATCATCTCCGAGGAGGCCGCCTCCTTCCTGGCCACGTGGCGCTTCACGGGCGACATGTGGGGCTACGCCGAGGGAGAGTGCTACTTCCCCGGGTCTCCCCTGCTCACCGTCGAGGGGAGCTTTGCCGACTGCACCCTGCTCGAAACCCTCCTGCTGTCCATTCTCAACCACGACTGCGCGGTTGCTTCGGCAGCGTCGCGCATGACGATCGCAGCTCACGGACGCCCCTGCATGGACATGGGCGCACGCCGGGCTCACGAGCGAGCCGCCGTGTCCGCGGCACGCGCCGCCATCATCGGTGGCTTCCAGGGCACCTCCGATCTGGAGGCCGCCAAGCGCTACGGGATCCGCGCGATCGGAACCGCCGCCCACGCCTTCACCCTGTTGCACGACAGCGAACGCGACGCCTTCGATTCGCAGGTGGCGTCCCTGGGAGCGGGCACGACTCTGCTCGTCGACACCTACGACATCGCCCAGGGAGTTGTCAACGCCGTTGAAGCGGCGCGCGCCGCGGGTGGCGAGCTGGGGGCCGTGCGCCTGGACTCCGGCGATCTCGTTGCTCAGGCCTTCAAGGTGCGCGGGCAGCTGGACGCGATGGGAGCAACCTCCACGAAGATCACGGTCACCTCCGACCTTGACGAGTATGCGATCGCAGCGCTAGGCGCGGCCCCCGTCGATTCCTACGGCGTGGGGACCAGGCTCGTGACGGGGTCCGGAGTCCCGACGGCCGCGCTGGTCTACAAGGTTGTGTCGCGCGAGGACGCCTCCGGAGCTATCGTTCCGGTCGCCAAGAAGTCCGAGTCGAAGTCGACGGTCGGCGGCCGCAAGGTGGCCGGGCGCGTGATGGGCGACGACGGCTATGCCTCCGAGGAGCTCCTCCTCGTCGGCACCTCCATGGAGGAGGGGCAGAAGCTGCTTGCTGAGCGCGGAGCTCGCCCCCTGCAGGTCCCACTCGTGCGCCAGGGCGTCATCGATTCGACCGCTTGGAGTCCCGACGCTCTCACCCGCGCCCAGGAGCACCATCTTCGTGCCCGCAACGAGCTTCCCTACCAGGCGTGGCGGCTGTCCGAGGGAGAGGTGGCGATCCCGACCCGCTACGAGGCGATCGCCTAGGCCGGGCGCCGGGGGCGCAATCTCAGTGCCGCCCGACGAACCACTCGCGCAGCAGAGCGATGCGCGCCTCAATCTGCTCGGTCGTCGCCTGGGCGACTTCGGGACCGCCACAGCGCGAGCGCAGCCGCGAGTGGATGGTCGCGTGGGTGTCTCCCGAGCGGCGTGACCAGGTCGAGACGAGGTGCTGAAGTTCCTTGCGCTTGGCCGCGCGCAGCTTGTGGGCGGGAATTCCCGCGTTATCCTCGCGCATCTTGCGCGCGCTTCGGCTCTTTCGCTGGGCGGCAACCTGGTCGGCCTGGCGTGCGCGTAGCAGCGTCGTCACCTGGTCGGCGTCGAGGAGGCCGGGGATGCCGAGATACTCCTGCTCCTCTTCGGAGCCAACCTCGGCCCCCGCCCCCCACGCTGCGCCGTCGAAGAGGACGCCGTCGAATTCGGCGTCGGCTCCGAGGACCTCGAACTGCGACAGCAGGTCGGAGGAGGCTTTCTCCTCGCGGTTGGCAGCCGCCACCATCGCGTCCTCGGGGTTCCACATGGCGTCTTCGTCATCGCCGCGCTTGGGCCGGTCCAGCGCGTGATCGCGTTCGACCTCCATGTCTCCGGCGAGGGAGAGCAGGGGGAGGACGGAAGGGATGAAGACAGTGGCCGTCTCTCCCCTCTTGCGGGCGCGCACGAAGCGTCCGATGGCCTGGGCGAAGAACAGCGGAGTCGACGCGTTCGTGGCGTACACTCCGACGCAGAGCCTCGGCACATCGACGCCCTCGGAGACCATGCGCACGGCAACCATCCACTTGTCGGTGGAGGCGGAAAACTCAGAGATGCGATCAGAGGCATCCGCATCGTCGGACAGGACAATCGTCGGTGCCTTTCCGGTGATGAGACGCAGATGGTGGGCGTAGGCTCGCGCTTGTTCCTGGTTGGATGCGATGACGAGTCCGCCGGCGTCGGGAACGGCGCGGCGCACCTCCTCCAGGCGCAGGTCTGCCGCACGCAGGACCGCGGGAATCCACTCGCCCTTGGGGTCGAGGGCGGTACGCCAGGCCTGCTTCATCATGTCCTTCGTGAGGGGTTCGCCCAGGCGCGCGCTCACCTCGTCACCGGCGTTGGTGCGCCAGGCCATCTGCCCCGAGTAGGACATGAAGAGAACGGGGCGCACGACGGCGTCCTTGAGCGCGTCGCCGTATCCGTAGGTGTAGTCGGCTCGGGAACGCCGGATACCTTCGTCGTCTTCCGCGTAGGTGACGAAGGGAATTGGGGAAGTGTCGGAGCGGAAGGGTGTTCCCGTCAGGGCGAGTCGGCGTGTGGCCTCGGCGAAGGCTTCGCGCACGCCATCGCCCCACGACAGGGAGTCTCCCGCGTGGTGGATCTCGTCGAGAATGACGAGGGTGCGATAGGCGCGGGTGCGGGCGGAGTGGACAGCGGGGTTGGACCCCACCTGCGCGTAGGTGACGGCAACCCCGTCGAAGTGCGATCCGGCGACGCCCTGCGAGTTCGTAAAGTCGGGGTCGATGTGGATCCCGAAACGCGCGGCGTTGGAGGCCCACTGGCCTTTGAGGTGCTCCGTGGGGCACACGACCGTGAGCTTGTCGACGATGCCGCGGGCAATCAGTTCGGTGGCGAGCGTCAACGCGAAGGTGGTTTTTCCGGCTCCGGGCGTCGCGACCGCCAGAAAGTCGCGCGGCGCACAGCTCATGTAGCGTTCGAGGGCGTCGGCCTGCCAGGCACGCAGCCGACCAACCGGTGCGCGCCGGGTTGTCTCGCTCACTTGTCGGAGCCCTTTCCGCCGTCGGAGAACGGCCAGTTGCGCCCGTTCTTGCCCATCGAATCGCGCAGTTCCTTGCAGGTGGGGCACACGGGGTACTGGGAGGCGTCGCGGGTAGGAATCCATACCTTGCCGCACAGGGCGACCACGGGCTGCCCCGTCACCATCGAGGAGTTGGCCTTGTCCTTGCGAACAAAGTGGGCGAAACGATCGCCGTCGCCGCCGGTGCGTTCCCGCCTGGTCTCGGTGCGCTCCAGTAGCCCGGTCGAGGATGCTGTGGAGGGACCGGAGGGCGCGGAGGGGCCGGTGGGTTCGTCGAGGGCATTACGCATGCACTCATTGTACGTCCCGCCGACGACGCCGAGGCAGTGATGCCGTGCGCCGGGAGCTAAACCCGGCAATGAGGCTGGCCTCGGCTTCGCGAGCGAAGCCGAGGCCAGGGGTCGTGGGCCGCGTGTTACAGGTGCTCCTTGGCCCACACCTCCTTGTAGAAGTCCGCTAGCTCAAGCTTGGAGGCGGCCGCCTCATCGAGGAGGACCGTCACATCCGGGTGGTGCTGCAGGATGGAGGCGGGCCAGCGCTGGGTGACGCCGCCCTCGACCATGGCCTTGACCGCGTCCGCCTTGCCTTCGCCGGTGGCGATGAAGATGTGCGCGCGCGAATCCATGATGGTTCCCAGGCCCTGGGTGACGCAGTGGGTTGGCACGGCGTCGATGTCACCGTCGAAGAAGCGGGCGTTGTCGCGACGGGTCTGCTCGGTGAGGACACCCACGTGCGTGCGCGACGCGAGGGTCCCGCCGGGCTCGTTGAAGCCGATGTGGCCGTCCGAGCCGATTCCGAGGACCTGGATGTCGATGCCTCCGTCTGCCTTGATGGCCGCGTCGTAGGCTGCGGCGCCGGCCTCGAGGTCGTCGCACCAGCCGTCGGGGCCGTGCGCGGCACCCTCGGGCATGTCGACGAGGTCAACGAGGTTGCGGTGGATGAAGTTCGCATACCCCTCGTAGTGATCGCGGGGCAGCCCGACGTACTCGTCGAGGTTGTAGGAGCGAACCTGGGCAAAGGAGATCTGACCGGCCTGGTAGCGGCGCACAAGCTCAGCGTAGAGCTTGAGAGGCGAGGACCCGGTGGCCAGGCCGAGCACAAAGTTCGGCTTGGCGCGGTACACCTCGAGGATGCGGTCTGCCGCCAGTGACGCGATCTGATCTTCGTCGTTGAAAATTCCAATTCTCATGTGGTTAACCTTACACCATGATCATCGATTTGTCAGACGAATCGATGAACAGTCGTTATCTCTTCCACTCAGCGAAGCGCGGCGACGACGCGCTCGACCTCTTCCTGGTCCGTTCCGCACGCCCCGGGCGCCCGCATATGCACCTCGCGAGCGCGCGAGGCAGCCACAACGTCGGCGACGTTGTGGGCGCGAAGCCCACCGGAGACCAAGATGATGATGTCTTCCCCTCCCCGAGCCACGAGGCGAGCGAGTGCCTCGGGCCTGGCCACCGCAGGGTCTCCCCCGGTGGTGAGAACCCGGTCATAGCCCAGCTCCATGAGGACATCGAGCCCGCGATCGAGATCCTCCACCTGGTCGAAGGCGCGGTGGAAGGTGAGCGGAGCCTCCCCCGCCTCGTCACGCAGACGAGCCGACGCGTCGACATTGATCCGGCCTCCCGGCTCGAGCACGCCCACGACGAAGCCGAGGGGAACCGCGGCTCCCCTGCCCACGGAGGCGAGCTGGGCGATGTCGGAGGCGATCCGATCGACTTCTTCGCGCGAGTGCACGAAGTCTCCGGGGCGAGGCCGCACGAGCACCTGGACGCCGCCAGCGGGAGCAACCTCAAGGGCCGCCGCGACCTCGTCGAAAGCCGGGGTTAGGCCCCCGCAGGACAGGTCCCGACAGACTTCCACGCGGTCCGCTCCGCCGTCGCGTGCCCGGCGAACTCCCAGGGCATCTTCGACGCAAATTTCAACAACCGTCACGGCTTCCACCTTTCGTAGCAGCTGGATCCGCCGACGCGGGCCGCCAGGATCGCCGCGCCCCAGCGTCCGCCGGCCCCGCCCAGGGAAGCCCGCACGATCTCCGGGGCGTCGCGGAAGGTGAGCATCGACGCGAACTCCTCGCGCAGGGGGGCCAGCAGGTGTTCGCCGGCGTGGGACAGTCCGCCGCCGATGATGATGCGCTCGACATCGACGGTGAGCGTCATGTGGGTCAGCGACAGGGCAAGCGCACGCACGGCGGTCCCCCACACCTCGCTCGCCACGGGGTCCCGACCAATCCCGTCCTCGACGGCCTTGGCGCCGACGTCGCGGCCTGTTGCCTGCTCGTAACGGCGCGCGATTCCCTTGGCGGAGGCGTAGACCTCCAGGCATCCACGCGAGCCGCAGCGACAGGGCTCCCCTCCGGGGAAGACCGGGGCGTGCCCGACCTCCCCCGCGCTGAAGGTTGCCCCGCTCCACAGGCCATCTTTGAGCATGAGCGCCACGGAGATGCCCGTCCCAATCGGCATCATCAGGAAGGATGAGGCTCCGCGTCCCGCGCCGAGCAGCCCCTCGGCCAGGCCGGCGGCTCGCCCGTCGTGCATGAGGGCGGCGGGCACCCCCGTCGCTTCCTCGACCGCGCGCGCGAGTTGCACTCCGCGCAGCTCAAGGTTCGCGGCGTAGACAACGGTTCCGCTCTCCTCGTCCACGAGGCCGGGGCAGATAAGCCCGAAACCCACCAGGCCCGGATGACCGTGGGCGAGACGCTGGCCAATCGCCCCCACCTGGGACGCGACGGCCTCACGATCCGTCGCTTCGTTCCCGTCTGCGAGGATCGATCCGGCCTCGTCGACGATCATCCACTTGATGGAGGTTCCTCCGATGTCGATGCCGGCGAAAACCGGGCCGGGCGAGTCCTTGACGGTACTCATGGCTCCACGACCTGTGCGCGCAGATCGGGGGCGGTCATGTCCGGGTCGAAGGGGAACATCGGGCGTTCGATCTTGTGATGGCCCAGGCGAATGAGGTCCTGGTCCACTCCGCCGGGGGTGAGCGCCATGAGCCAACCCTTCTGCGTGTTGTACAGGTCGGGTTCGAGGTATCCGATCTTGACGACGACGACATCCGCCGCGGTGATGTCAATGTCGAGGGGCTCGAACTGGCTGAACATCGTGTACTGGTTGCGATTCGTCGTCACGATAAAGCGCAGGCCACCGACGCGTAGCGCGGCGGTGCGCCCACCCATTGGGTCGTCGGTGAGCGCCTCGACGGTTGCCCGCACGCGAATCGGTCCGGGTTCACGCGTGTCAATGTGTCCGCCCACCTCGACATCGATCTCGGCGCCGATCCCGGCCTCCCAGGCGCCCGCGGCGGCGCCCGGGTCGATGATCGAGGCGTAGACAACGTCCAGGCTCGCGTCCTGGACGGGCTTCCATGCCAGGAGGGCGGCGAGCGCGACCGTCACGTCATCGGCACCTCCGGCGCCCGGGTTGTCCCCGGAATCGGAGATGAAGAAGGGCTTGGGCCCTTCCTCGGCTGCCGCCAGGCATTCCTCCATGGAGGCAACGGGTGCGACAAACTCGAAGCGATCGTGCACGTCCCAAAAATACTGGCCGATGCGCTCGGCCTGCTCCTTCACGAGATCCGCGTCGTCACCCGTGACGACGACCGCTCCCTTGCAGCGGGGCTGGTCCGCCCACGCGAAGCCGATCCAGATAGCCGCGTCGAGGATGCCCTCCATCTCCTCGATGGGGTCGATCATCTTGTAGAGGGACTTGGCGGGTTCGATGCGTGTCGAGGTCTTTTCGCCGGGTAGCAGGACGGGAACGTGGACGAGCGCCTTGACGGGCTTGGGCGCACCGTCCAGAAGGCGCCGACCCAGGTTGTATGCGGCACGGCGACACGATTCGAGCGCGTCCTCGTGGGGGGCCAGGCGGTAGCACGTGAGCAGGTCGCACCCATCGAAGAGGTCCTGGGAGACATTGCCGTGCAGGTCCATGGACGCACTGACCATGGGATCGGGGCCGATGACGCGGCGAATGGCGGTCATGAGGTCCCCCTCGGCGTCGTCCATGCCCTGGACGCTCATGGCACCATGGATGTCGAAGAAGAGGCCGTCAAGGGGACCTGCCTCCCCCAGCCCCCGAAGGATCTCCTCCTTCCAGGCGTCGTACGCGCCGCGCTCGACGACGCCGCCGGGAAGGGCGCGCGCGTGGAGGACGGGGATCCACTCGATCTGTCGAGCCCAGTCCTCGTCCCTCCAGTAGAAGCGCTCCATGAGCTCGCTTCCCCGGGTGACGATGAAGTCCTCGGCTGTCGAAACATAGGGGGTGAAGGTTGAAGACTCGATGTGGATCCCTGCAACGGCGATGCGGGGCTTGGTCATGAGCGATTCTCCTTTGAGATCTTGTGGGGGGTGAGTGTCGATAGACCCCAGAGCGCGGCGTCGCGCCCTGAGCGGGATGACTCAATCACGAGGTGTTCCATGATCGAGGGGAGGCAGGATTGGTGGAGCGCGGCTCGCACTCCCGCGCTGAACGCATCGACGGCGGACAGCGCCCCGCCGACGATGACGCCCTGGGGAGCAAGGAAGGAGACGAGGTGTGCCACGCTATGCCCGAGGAGGGTGCCTGCCTGACGGATGGCTGTGGCCACCTCGGGGATTCCGTCGCGTGCCGCCTCGAGCAATTGAGCGTTGTTCTCGTAGGCGAGGCCGACAGCGGCCAAGTCGGAGCGGATCGAGTCAGCCGAAGCGATGGTTTCGAGGCATCCGACGTTGCCACACTTGCATGGTCGCCCCGCTGCCGCGTCAACGGGAATGTGGGAGATGTCGCCGGCGAGGCCGCCTCGTCCCACGAGGGGGACGCCCTCCATGAGGTAGGCCCCGCCGATGGCCGAACCCGCCTTGATGTAGATGAGCGTGTCGATGGGAGACACTCCCGACAGTCGGCGCCGATAGACCGATTCTCCGATGGCGCCCGCGCGCGCATCGTTTTCGATCGTGGCGGCGAGGCCGCATTGTCGGCTCACCGCCTCGGCGACGTTGATTCCATCCCACCCCGGCATGCGGGCCGGACGGATCACGCGCGTGTGCTCGGCATCGACGGGGCCGGGCACGGCGATGGCAAGTCCACCGACACGCACTCCCGCAGCCTTTTCTTGACGGCTGACCTCCTCCATGACGACGTCCAGGACCGCTTCGGGGCCCCGAGCGATGTCGACGAGAAGGCTGGTAGCTTCCCCCACTCCGCGGGCAGGATCCGTGAGTGCCACCAGGCCGTGGTGAGCACCGAGTTCGACGAGCGCGAGCGCGCCCGCTCCGTCGGCTGCGACGAGGCGACGAGCTCTGCGCCCACCCGTTGACACGGATTGATCGCTTTCCTCGATGACGCCGGATTCAACGAGCCGGGACACCGCTGCCGACACCGTGGACGGAGCCAGTCCCGTCTGCTTGACGATCGCTGGGCGCGTGTCCGCTTGGCCGGACCCGATGAGGGTCAGGACAGTTTGGTCGACATCATGAGCGGCCATGGCACCTCCTCTTGAGCATGCACGCAGTAACCGCAACGTTACACGGCACTCCCCGTTGAGAACAGGATCAATTATGCACCATCGAATAAAGTATGGTGCTACTTTCGCCAAAGTTCATCGTTATTTTTTCGTAACATTAGCGATTTCTTCCAACTTGGCAACATCACTCAATAAACTGTCATATGATGTATGCCATCTGGCAGGGTTGACTCCGGCCAGAGTCCCCGATCAACGTTGATTTGGAGCAGTCATGAACCTCAGAAAGAAGCGGTGGATCACCACCGGAGCGGCGCTCGCGATGGTCGCCACTCTGGGCCTGTCCGCCTGCGGCGGCAGCAACCGCGCCGTCACCTCAGAGACCGGAAAGAACGAGGTCACCATGGCCTCGCGCATCCCGAACTGGATCTTCCCGGTCTCCGCCAAGGGATACACGCAGGGCGAGAACGGGAACTTCATCCAAGCGATGTACCGCCCCCTCTTCGCCTACAAGTCCACGTCCGAAACCCCCTACAAGATCAACCTCCCCAAGTCCCTGGGTACCGTTCCCGAAGTCTCCGAGGACGGCCTGACCTACACCATCACCCTGCGCGAGGACGCCAAGTGGAGCGATGGCACACCCGTGACCACCCGCGACGTGGAGTTCTGGTGGAACCTCGTGACCAACAACAAGGACGAGTGGGCCTCGTACAAGAAGGGCTTCTTCCCCGACGGTGCGAAGCTGGAGGTCAAGGACGAGCGCACCTTCTCGATCACGACCGAGGACAAGTTCGCCCCCGCCTGGTTCATCGACAACCAGATCAACAAGGTTGCTCTCCTGCCGCAGCACGCCTGGGACAAGTCCAGCGCTGACGAGGCCGTCTCGGACCTGGACCGCACCCCCGAGGGCGCGCAGCAGGTCTTCGCATACCTTCAGGGAGAGGCCAAGAACCTCTCGACCTACGCCACCAACCCCCTGTGGCAGACCGTCAACGGCCCCTGGAAGGTCTCCTCCTTCACGCCCGACCAGGGCCTGGAGATGGTCCCCAACGAGAACTACTGGGGCGAGGACAAGCCCAAGATCGACAAACTCATCTACAAGGCCTTCACCGGTGACGACGCCGAGTTCAACTCCGTGCGTTCGGGCAGCATCGACTTTGGCTACATTCCCGCCGCGCAGTACAACCAGCGAGGCGCCGTCGAGAGCAAGGGCTACAACGTCTTCCTGTGGCCCGGCAACTCCATCACCTACCTGGCAATGAACTTCTACCCCAAGGCCCCCGGCGCCAAGTTCACGAACCAGAAATACATCCGCCAGGCAATGCAGCAGCTGATCGATCAGAAGACCCTCTCCGAGAAGATCTGGTCGGGAACCGCCTCCCCGACGTGTGGCCCCGTCCCCATGGAACCCGACAAGGTCGGCACCCTGGACGGCTGCGTCTACCCCTTCGATCCCGATGCGGCCAAGAAGCTCCTGGAGGATCACGGCTGGAAGATCAACCCCGACGGCGCCTCCACCTGTGAGAACCCGGGCACGGGAGCCAACCAGTGCGGCGAGGGTATCGGACAGGGCGACGCCCTGACCTTCAAGCTCGTGTCCCAGTCGGGCTTCGTTTCCACACACCAGATGTTCGAGGACATCATCTCCAAGTTCGGCAAGGTCGGCATCAAGCTCGACATGAACGAGGTCCCCGACTCCGTGGGTGCCTCCCAGGCGTGCGATGACGAAACCCCGTGCACGTGGGACCTGTCCTTCTTCGGGTCCCAGACCTCGTGGGGCTTCCCGATCTACGCCTCCGGCGAGCGTCTCTTCGCCACTGACGCCCCCGTCAACCTCGGCCAGTACTCCAACCCCGAGGCCGACAAGCTCATCGAAGAGTCCACGCGTTCGTCCGAGCCCAACGCGCTGAAGGCATACAACGACTACCTCGCCGAGGACCTGCCGGTCCTGTGGATGCCTAACCCCTACTACCAGATCACCGCCGTGAAGAAGACGCTCGACCTGGGCGACATTGACGCGACCGGCGACACCTGGCCCGAGGACTGGTCCTGGACGACCGGCGAGGGTAAGTAACACCTCGCTTAGCGCCTCACGGGGCAGGCGCCCGCACCCGCTCACGCGGGCGCCTGCCCCCTAACCGTGGAGTTCGCAATGATCCAATTCATCCTCAAACGCCTCGGCCAGGCAGTCATCGTGGTCTTCCTGGTCACCATCATTACCTTCATTCTCCTCCAGTCCCAGCCGGGCGGCGCAGCCCGAGCGGCGCTGGGCAAGGACGCAACCAAGGAACAGCTCGCCGCCTTCGACCACGAGAACGGCTACGACCGTCCGATTCCCGAGCAGTACGTCACCTACCTGAACAAGATCGCGCACGGAGACTTCGGCTACTCCTACCAGCACAACCAGTCCGTCAACGACCTGCTGGCCGCACGCCTACCGCGCACCATCTTCCTGTCTCTTCTGTCCACCATTCTCGCCCTCATCATTGCCATCCCCCTGGGCGTGTGGCAGGCGGTCAAGCGTAACAAGGCGCCCGACTACGTCGTCACGATCGCATGTCTCCTGGCCTACTCGACCCCCATCTTCTTCGCGGGCCTCCTGCTGATCGTTCTCTTCTCGCAGGTGTGGCCCATCCTCCCCAACGATGCGCCGCAGGGCGAAGACCTCTCCGTCATGTGGGAGCAGTGGGATCACCTGATCCTCCCGGTGTGTGCGCTCTCAATTGGAACAATCGCCGCGTACGCCCGCTACGTCCGTTCCTCCATGGTGGATAACCTCAACGAGCAGTACGTTCGCACCGCTCGCGCCAAGGGATTGTCGGAGTTCCGCGTGGTCTTCGTCCACACGCTGCGCAACGCCATGTTCCCCGTCATCACCATGATCGGCCTCTACATCCCCGCGATGTTCTGCGGCGCCCTCGTCATCGAAACCCTCTTCAACTTCAACGGCATGGGCTACCTGTACTACCAGGCGACGGGAAGACGCGACTACCCAATCCTCCTGGGCGTCGCCCTGATCGTCTCCTTCGCGACCGTCATCGGCGCGCTTCTGGCAGATTTCCTGTACGCCGCCGCTGATCCTCGCATCCGACTGGCAGGACGATCCAAATGACCACAGCAACCGCAGCCCCCACTGCGCCCGTGAAGGCGCGCGCCGTCCGCAAGTCCACCAAGCTGCAGGGCCTGCAGGTCTTCATGGAGAACAAGCTCGCCGTCTTCGGCGTGTGCCTGATCCTCATCCTGATGGCCTTCTCGTTCATCGGCCCCCTCTTCTACGTGACCGATCAGATCCACACGGACCCATTGAACTCGGCCCTGCCCCCGTCCGCCGAACACCCGCTCGGCACCGATACGGTCGGCTACGACCAGCTCGGACGCCTCATGAAAGGCGGCCAGACCTCGATCATCGTCGGCCTCTTCGCGGGTATCTTCGCAACCACGATCGGCACGCTGTACGGCGCGATCGCGGGCTTCGTCGGGGGCTGGGTCGATGCGATCATGATGCGCATCGTTGACGCCCTCATGTCCGTCCCCGTTCTCTTCCTCTTCATGCTGATCGCCACGATGATCCCGCCGACCGTCCCGGTCCTCATCATCATCATGTCGGCCCTGTCCTGGCTGGGAACCTCCCGACTGATCCGAGGCGAGGCGCTGTCCCTGCGCACGCGCGAGTACGTCATCGCGATGCGCGGCATGGGCGGCTCAATGCCCCGAGCGATCCGGACGCACATCGTGCGCAACACGATCGGAACCGTCATCGTCAACGCTACCTTCCAGGTTGCCGACGCCGTCCTCTACGTCGCCTACCTGTCGTTCCTCGGCCTGGGTGCACAGCCTCCCGCCACCGACTGGGGGGCCATGCTCTCCAACAGCCAGTCGCAGGTCTATTCCGGCAACTGGTGGTTGCTCTACCCGCCGGGCGTCCTCATCATCCTGCTGGTCCTGTCGTTCAACTTCATCGGCGACGGCCTGCGTGACGCCTTCGAAGTTCGACTGCGCAAGAGGTGAGCATACAACCATGAATACTCCACTCCTTCAAATCAAGGACCTACACACCGACATCGAGATCCGCTCCGGCGTGGTTCGCGCCCTTTCGGGTGTCGACCTGCACGTGAACCCGGGCGAGACCCTGGGCATCGTCGGCGAGTCCGGCTCCGGCAAGACCATGACAGCGCTGTCTCTCATGGGCCTTCTCCCCCAGGGCGGCAGGGTCTCCTCCGGCTCCATCATCCTCGACGGACAGGACCTCACCCAGCTGCCACTCAAGGAGAAGCGCAAGCTGCGCGGCACGAAGGTCGGCATGATCTTCCAGGACCCTCTCACGAGCCTCAATCCGACGATGAAGATCGGACTCCAGGTGTGCGAGCCGCTGCGCGTCCACGAGAAGATGTCCAAGAAGGACGCGCTCGAGCGGGCCGTCGAGATCCTCAAGCGCGTCGGCATGCCTCGCCCCGAGGTGGTCATCAACAACTATCCGCACCAGCTCTCGGGCGGGATGCGCCAGCGCGTCATGATTGCGATGGCGCTCGTGTGCCAGCCACGCATCCTCATCGCGGATGAGCCCACCACGGCTCTCGATGTCACCACGCAGATGCAGATCCTCGATCTCATCGACGAGCTGCGCGACGAGTACAAGATGGGCGTCATCCTCATCACGCACGATCTCGGCGTCGTCGCCGGACACACCGACCGCGTGTCCGTCATGTACGCGGGGCGCATCGTGGAGACGGCACCCACGAAGACGCTCTTCACCGAGCCGCGGCACCGCTACACGAGCTCCCTCATGGCCGCGTTGCCGGAAAGGGCGCTCGCTGCAGGGACGAAGCTCTTCTCCATTCCCGGCGCTCCCCCGTCGCTGACGAACCTTCCGGTCGGGTGCCGCTTCGCAGCGCGCTGCCTGTGGGCCACCGATGAGTGCCGCGCCGGCTACCCGGACCTGAGCGGAGACGAGAACCACTCCTACGCGTGCTTCCACCCCGTTCAGGACACGGACGAGTCCCCCGCGCTCCTGCAGGCAAAGCTCGACGCCGAGGCCTCCCCTGAGGGCTCGGAAGACGCGGCGAAGGCGGCGAATTCCCCCCTTGCCGCCCGCTCCCACGATGCTCTGCTAGACGTGAAGGAAGCCTCCCGAGAATACGAGTCGGCGGGTTCGGGTTTCTTCAATCGCAACAAGGGCGTGGTGTCTGCAGTCGACCGCGTGTCGATCACGGTCAAGAAGGGCGAGACCTACGGTCTGGTGGGCGAGTCCGGCTGCGGTAAGTCCACCGTGGGTCGCCTCATCGCTGGCCTTGAGCCTCCGTCGGGCGGCGCGATCGAGCTGCTCGGACGCGACCTGGCCACGCTCAAGGGGCGTGATGCGGTCAAGATGCACCAGGACGTCCAGATGATGTTCCAGGACTCGTACGCCGCCATGGACCCGCGCATGCGCATCGACCAGATCTTGGCCGAACCGATGAGCATCCAGAAGACTGGCACCGCGCGGCAGATCGCCGAGAGGATCATGGAAATCCTGGAGCAGGTGGGCTTGACCGAGGAGATCCTGGATCGTTACCCGCACGAGTTCTCGGGTGGGCAGCTCCAGCGCATCGGTTTCGCCAGATCCTTGACGCTTGCTCCAGACCTCATCGTCGCCGACGAGCCCGTGTCCGCATTGGACGTGTCGGTTCAGGCTCAGGTTCTCAACCTCATGAAGGATCTGCAGGAGGAGCTCGGATTGTCCTACCTGTTCATCAGTCACGACCTGGCCGTCGTCCAGTACATGGCCGACCGCATCGGCGTCATGTACCTGGGTAGGATCGTCGAGGAGGGCCCCGCCAAGGAGGTTGTCGAGAATCCCAAGCACCCGTATACGAAGGCTCTCATCGATTCCATCCCTGTGCCCGACCCCGAGTTCGTCCACGACGACGAAGCCATCAAGCTCACGGGCGAGCCCCCCAGCGCCGTCAACCCGCCCGAGGGCTGCCGGTTCCGCCCGCGCTGTCCTTTCGCGGGTGAGGAATGCAAGGTGCAGCCCGTCCTCACCGACGAGACGCATCGTGTGGCCTGCCACCACCCGCTGCTGCAGGAGCGTGCTCCGCAGGAGGTGGGGGCCTAGAGCGCTCGTTCATGGCGCTCCACGCGGTGTCCCCGGCCCGACTCCTCGGGCCGGGGACACCGCTATCCGGTACAGGCGCATGAGGCACGGCTGGCATAATGCGCGTGGGGCGCGACCACGCGGTCGCGCCCCACGGCGTTTGGCTTCGGGTCAGCGCCTCACTTGGCCACGGCCTTCTTCAGCGTCGAGCCAGCGGAGAGCTTCACGCCGTAGCCAGCCGGGATCTTGATCTCTTCACCGGTGCGGGGGTTGCGGCCGGTGCGGGCGGCGCGCTCAACGCGCTCGACCGAGAGGAGGCCGGTGACCTTGACGGCCTCGCCCTTGGCCAGGGACTCAACGAGGACGGCCTGGAAGGCGGCCAGGGCCTCATCGGCCTTCGCCTTGGTCAGGTCGGCACGTTCGGCAATCTGAGCGACAAGCTCGGTACGGTTCACGGACATTGAGAAACCTCATTCCTGTTCGTTCTTGTTACCACTGTCGTGGCCACGAAAGACACACTACGAAATCTCGGGCGTTTTCGCCGACTTTAGGGCGGGTTTTCGCGGAATTCACGAAAAATGGGCACATTTGAGGCCAAAATTCCCCCGATTCTGTGTCACCGATCACCCCGGCCGGGTCGCCCGGTCGCCCGTCACGCTCGCGGAACAGGCGACGACCGGCACTTTTTCAGTAACAGAAACTCCTCTCCCAGCAGACGAGGCCCCTCATCGATTCGCCGGAACAAGAGGGGGCGGGGAGTAGCCATCCGGCCACTCCCCGCCCACGCGACAATGCGCTACCTCATGCCGAGGCACGCTGCTTATTCCAGACGTCAAAGGCAACCGCCAAGAGCAAGACGGCACCCTTGACAATCTGCTGCGTGGACGTGGACGCACCCATGAGCTGCATGCCATTGGACATCACAGCCATGATGAGGCCACCGATGAGAGCACCAGAGAGGCGTCCGATACCGCCAGTCGTCGACGCACCACCGATGAAGCAGGCGGCGATAGCATCAAGCTCAAACATATTGCCGCCAATCGCGTACACATCACGGCCGAACATTGTCGAGGACGCGAGTGTACCGAACACGAGCACAAGGATTGCCAGGAGCATCAGAACGATCGGCAAGCCACGCTCAATCGAGAGCTTGTGGGCAAACCACATAACAACGATGCCGAAGATCACCAAGGTGAAGACGTCGAAGCCGTATCCGCAAAATCCTGCCGAACCGTCGTCAGCCCCGGGCCCGCATAGGCGGCCATCGGCACGTCATCGAAACCCGCGACCGACACATCGCCCGGAACGCTCACCCCGGCCTCGGCAAAAGCGCGAAGAAGACCAACAGCGACCTCGTCGTTCGCGCACATCACCGCATCGGGGAGCACCTGCTCAAGAAGATTCTGTCCAGCGACGTAGCCCCAGCGTGCCTCCCATGACCCCACAAGAGGCTCGCGCATCCGCAGGGCATTCTCGCCCATTGCCTCACGCCACCCGGCCACTCGTTCGCGTGCCTCGAACCACTCCTGGGGACCCGCGACGCACACGATGTCTTGGTGCCCAAGCGAGATGAGGTGCTCCGCGAGAAGGCGCGCACCGCCGCGCTGATCCGCGTGAACGACGGACACCCCGCGACCGAACGTGCGTCCACCCGACACCGCAACGACCGGCACCTGCGCCCCCTGGGTGGCCGCAGCCTCGCGAGAGAATCAACGGGCGCGACGCCGATGATGCCCGAGCGGGCGGTCACCAGGGCACGAGCGACGGAGTTCGGGCGATATCCCAGCTGATCAATCGCGGCCTGCACGCGCTCACGCGTCCGAGGCGACACACGCCCCTTGCCGTTCACCACGCGAGACACCGTCTGATGCGAGACACCGACCAATTTGGCAACGTCCGCCATCGACGCAGGACGACCATTGCGCGTCATATCGGCCCCCTTCCCACTTGCGTCGACTGTTGTTGACATCGTAAAAGAAAATCCTCCGCAGGATATAACGCGCCACACTTTTCCAATAACTCGTAAAACACCGATCCCAATCACAGAGAATGGAGGCGTCCCTCACACCACATGGATATAGACCCAGGAGACACAGATGGCATCAAGCCCCTCGTCCGCTCCCCACCCCGTCGATCAGGTTCCATCCTTCGCTAGACTCACCGTTCTCGGCATTCAGCACGTCCTCGCGTTTTACGCAGGTGCCGTTATCGTCCCCTGGGTCATCGCGCAGAACCTCGGGCTCGATACACAAACACTCATTCACCTCATCAACGCTGATCTGTTCACCTGCGGCATCGCAACCATCATCCAGTCGGCCGGCATCGGCCGCTTCATCGGCGTCAAGCTCCCCCTCATCCAGGGCGTCACCTTCACCGCGGTCTCGCCGCTGATCGCGATCGGCGCGGCAGCCACGCCCCCGGGCGCCGATCCCAAGACCGGCCTGGCCACCATGTACGGCTCGATCATCGCGGTCGGACTCATCGTTTTCCTCGTCGCCCCATTCTTCGCCAAGCTTCTGCGCTTCTTCCCTCCGATCGTTACCGGCACGCTCTTGACGGTCATGGGCACGACCCTCTTGTCTGTCTCGGCGGGTGACATCGTTGCCTGGGCAGACAAAGCAGCGGACGACTCGGCGAAGGCCTCGGCGACCTTCGAGGCCCTCGGCTTCGCCTTCGGAACGATCGCGATCATCGTCGTCATCCAGCGTCTTTTCAAGGGCTTCATGGGCACCCTCTCGGTCCTCCTCGCGCTGCTCGTCATGACGGCACTCGCCTTCGCGATGGGCAAGACGAACTTCTCCGGCGTAGGCGAGGCCTCCTGGTTGGGCGTCACCACGCCCTTCTACTTTGGCCTACCCCGTTTCTCGGCGACCGCGATCCTCGCGATGATCATCGTCATGGCGGTCACCGCCGTCGAGACGACGGGCGACGTCTTTGCTACGGGCGAGGTCGTGGGCAAGCGCATCACGCCGCGAGACATTGCCAACGCCCTGCGGGCCGACGGCCTGTCCACGCTCCTGGGCGGCGTCCTCAACTCCTTCCCCTACACCTGCTTCGCTCAAAACGTGGGACTGGTGCGCCTCACCCGCGTGAAGTCCCGCTGGGTCGTCACGGCGGCGGGCGTCATCATGATCGTCCTCGGTCTGCTCCCCAAGGCTGCCGCAATCGTCGCTGCCATTCCCCAGCCCGTCATTGGCGGGGCTTCCCTGGCAATGTTTGCCAACGTCGCCGTGGTCGGCATCCAGACCCTATCGAAGGTCGACCTGCGCGACACCCGCAACGCCATCATCGTTTCCACGTCGATTGGCCTTGCCCTCCTCGTGACTCTCAAACCCGGGATCGTCTCGGTCATGCCCTCCTGGTTGCAGATCATTTTCGGATCCGGTGTCACGATCGGCTCGTTGACGGCCATCATCCTCAACATCCTGTTCTTCCACGTCGGACGTCAGGCCTCGCCGGACGTGGCCGTCGTCAATGGCAAGAAGATCAACCTGGACGACGTCAACGCGATGGACCGCAGCGAGTTCGTCTCCACCTTCTCCGTCATGTTCTCTCAGCACACGTGGCCGGTTGAGCGCGCGTGGGAGTCCCGCCCCTTCGCATCCGTCTCCGAGCTGCGCTCCTCCTTCGAGGATGCCGTGCTCACGGCCACTCCCGACGAGGCCGAGGAACTCATCGCATCCTACACGGACGTCGTGTCGCTGGTTCTCGACGGGCAGGGCGACGAGCAGTCGAGCTCCGATCTGTCGACGCTGTCGGTCGGCGACGCGACCGATGAGGAAGCCGAGGAGCTGCGGGCCCTGTCCACGGCCTACCGCGACAAGTTCAATCGCCCGCTGGTGATCTGCGCGGACAACGTGGTGGACCGCAAGCACCTGCTGTCCTCCGGTTGGCGTCGAGTCGAGCACTCGCCGGCGCGCGAGGCGCGCTTCGCTCTCGGCGAGGTGATTGACATTGCGGATCTGCGTTTCGATCAGCTGGTCGCCGACGCCAACCCCATGCGCGCCGCA
>ERZ772945.354-NODE-354-length-37518-cov-17.536262_pt1 | contig 37518 bp, 32 predicted proteins | sample MGYA00511681_ERZ772945 | MGnify/ENA primary metagenome ERZ772945 (study PRJEB29015, sample SAMEA2737943) | human oral metagenome | biome: human oral; feature: human-associated habitat; material: dental | place: China | collected 2143 ...
ACGAGAACGACGGGCGTCGTCCCGGCTACGCCTACGCGGCTCTTGCCCCCGTGCCCGCGACGGGGACCTTCGATGAGTGCTGGTACGAATCCTGGCCGCACAGCGAAGACGTCGATGCCCTGGTGCGCTCAACCCTCGTTGGAAACAACGACCAGAACGCCCAGGTCCTGGCCATGAACCCTACACGCGGGACGACCTTCGACGCGGCGGGGCGACTGCGACAGAGGCCGACCTGGTGGGCGTGGATCGCAGCGAGCACAATCGGCGTCGTCGGGGGAGCATCCACCACGTGGTGGCGTCGTCTGGAGATCGCCTCGGCACTGCACGCTGGGCTCCGCACGTCGGATACGACGTTCCTCCAACTGTGTGAGGCCGTGTCGTGGGTGGGCTGCGCATTCGTCCTCACCTCCGCCATATGCCTCACGATCCTGAGCGGAGCGCCACCCAGTGACCGCTCTGACTTGATGCGCCTGGTCGCTACCGAGGGCATCTGTGCTGCGTCGTGGACTCTCATCGGTGTCGTCATCGCATCAACGACGATCCGCGAGCGCCAGCTGTTCGCTTTCTTCAAGGGCCGATAGGTACCGGCGCGTGATCACACCTACAATTGGCGTATGAGCGTCCTCGTGATTCAAAACGACCCGATCGTCCCGGCGGGTCAGCTCTCCGCCTTCCTCGGCGATCACGAGGTGCTGCGCGCCTGGGAGACCCCACAACGCCTCCGTGACCTGGCCGCCGCTCCCCTGCCGGGCGCCCTGATTCTGCTCGGCGGGCGCGCGAACGTCTACGACGACGAGGCCTTCCCGTGGCTGGAAGCCGAGCGCGAGCTCGTGCGCCGATGCGTACGCGCAAACATCCGGGTGCTCGGCATTTGCCTGGGTGCCCAGCTGATTGCCGCGACCTTCGGCGGGAGCGTCACGGTCAGTGACCCCGCAGGCCCCGAGTGCGGCATCATCTCCCTGGCCTGGGGCACCAACGACCAGGCGGGCGGGGGCGGAGCCGTCCCCCTGCGCATGGCCTTGGCCTCGACCCACGCGGTGTTCGCCGATCACTCCGACGCCATCACGCAGTTGCCCCCGGGGGCACGCGAGTGGGCGCGCTCGCACAAGTACACGCAGATCTTTTCCTACGGGTCCGCCCTGGGCATCCAGTTCCACCCCGAGGTTACCCGGGAGACAGCAATCGTGTGGGCAAGCGGCAACGAGGCGGTTGACACCGAGCAGATCGTTGCCGGGTACGACGCCCACGAGGGGGAGCTGGCCTCGACCTGCAAGACGCTCGCCGACTGGGCGTCGGGGGTCTTCTAGGCGAGAAAGAATCGCAGTGCGGGCACCCCCACGCGGTACCCGCACTGCGATTGACAGTCGGGCCTCGTCGCAGCGAGCGGAGATGAGACCCGACGCCTATTTTATGGGTTTCCTCGCAGACAACAAGAGTTTCCCACCAACCACGATCACTCCGTGGGACAACTTGACAATCACGACGGCGAACGCCCCGCCTCGGCTCGGGCGCAGCGAGGCGATCAGGGCGCGCCGACCTGAACGAAGGACCCGCTCCCATACGCCCACAGCCGCCGCTCGGCGGCCGACACGAAGAGGGCCTGGCCGCGGCTCAGCTCGACGCTGTGCCCGCCCTGGTCCTCGCTCACGTGCAGAGTAACGACGCCCGAGGTGGCGATGACGATGCGCGGCCCCTCCCCGGGAATCGCAACCTCATCGACACGGCTGGAGTGCCTGCCCGGCGCCAGGGTGGTCACGGACAGCTCGAACTCCTGGGCGGGAGCCAGATAGCGGTCCGTCGTGGCCGAGGGATGCTCGGGGGCTACACGCACGGGCGGCAGGGCCGAAAACTCGGTGATCTCCACGAGCTGGGCGGAGTCCACGTACTTGCGGGTGAGCCCGGCACGCACGACGTTGTCCGAGGAAGCCATGACTTCAATGCCCAGGCCCGACTGGTAGGCGTGGATCTGGCGCGGGGGAATGTAGACGGCTTCGCCCGGACGCAGCGACACGGGATTCATGAGGAATGCGACGATGATGCCCGGGTCGCCCGGGTGCTTCTCCCCCAGGACGCTCACGAGCTCGTCGGTGCGCGGGGACGGGGAGCTGCCCGAGGCCAGGCGCGCCTCGCAGGCCGCCACAAACTCGGCGACCCGCTCGGGGGTGGCGGGAGAATCCTCGTCGAAGAGCCAGGTGGCCAGGGAACGCAGTCCCCCGCGCACGGTGGAGAGCTTGAGGCGGTGGCGCAGGCGCTCCGCGAGCTCCCCCTCGAGGCCGACGAGCAGCTGACGGGCCTTGCGCGGCACGCGGAAACCCACGAGCGCGCTGAACTCAGTGAGCGCGTAGATCATCTCTGGCTTGTGGTTCATATCCCGGTAGACGCGCCTCGTGTCCGTGCGCGCGACCCCCAGGACCTCCTCGCGCAGATATCCCTCCCGGGCAATCTCCTTGGTCGGATGGACCTGCAGGGACAGGGTCTGCGCGGGGGCGATGATCTTGGCCAGGAAGGGCAGGGTCGGGCCGAAGGCGTAAAGGAGCCCGCCGCCGAGCGCGCCCTTGGGGTCCCTTCCGATGTGCTCGGCCAGGGTCTGCCCGCCCGTCAGCAGCGTGGGGCCGTCGGGGTGCGCCCCGAACCAGACCTCGGAAACCGGTTCGTCCCCGGCCGCGTCGCCGAGGAACTCGGGGATCGCGTTCGTGGAACCCCACGCGTCAGCTTTCGTCCAGCCGATCAGTCTTTCCATAGGTCGAATCCTATCGGTAACGGGCGCACAACGACGCGGGGGACGAGGCCGTAGCCCCATCCCCCGCATCTACCGCGCCTCTCAGGTATCGGGTTGATCGTTGGTTTCGCGCGCCTCGAGGGCGGCGAGCGCGCCGCCGCGCTCGCGCAGTTCGGCGTAGGTGCCGGTCTCGACGACGCGGCCCGCGTCCATGACGACGATCAGGTCGGCGTCGCGAACGGCGCTGATGCGGTGGGCGATCTCGACGATGGTGCGCCCGCGCGCCACGCGGGCGATACCCTCACGCACGCGCGCCTCGGTGGCTGGGTCGACCTGGCTCGTTGCCTCGTCGAAGACGTAGATCGGGGCGTCGCGCAGGAGCGCGCGGGCCAGGGCCAGGCGCTGACGCTGGCCGCCCGAGAGGCGTTCGCCCATGTCGCCGACGACCGTGTCCAGGCCGTCCTTTTCCGTTGCCAGCCAGCCGGTGAGGTCCACGGCCTCCAGCGCGCGCTCGAGGTCCTCCTCGCTCGCCCCCGGAGCGGCCAGCAGCAGGTTGGCGCGCAGGGTGTCGTTGAACAGGTAGGGGCGCTGGGGCGCGGAGGCAACCGTGGCGCGCAGGTCGGACAGGGACACCTCGGCCACGTTCGTTCCATTGATGGCGACCGCGCCCGAGGCCGGATCCCAGGTGCGGGTCAGCAGCGAGGCCAGCGTCGACTTGCCCGAGCCGGAGGCGCCCACGATGGCGGTGCGCTTCCCGGCGGGGATGCGGATGCTGACGCCATCAAGGACCGTGGGGGCTGGCAGAGCCTCGTCCCCCTCCACCGGGTAGGAGAAGGTCACGTCGGTGATCTCGATGTCGCCGGCGGTCAGGGCCTTGGGCTCGGCCGGGTCGGACACGACGGGAGCACGGTCGGTGATCGCGAAGACGCGGGCGGCCGACGCGAAGGCCTGGTCCAGGTCCGCGGCGAACTCCTCGACCGCGAGGACCGGCCCGAAGGCGCCCATCGCAACGCCCACCGCCATCCCGGCCTGCGGCAGGGTCAGGGAGCCCGCGAGCACGTCGGCGCCGGCCACCATGGCGACCGTGACGACATCGAGGGCGACAGCAGCTTGGTTGAGGCCACGGCGCAGCGCAATCCAGCGGCCCTGCGTCTTCATGGCTGCGCTGATGCGTTCCTCGATGGTGCTCATCTCGGCCTCGCGGCGCTCCTGCGCACCGAAGGCGAGGACCTCACGCACCCCCTGCACGGAGTCGGTGACGTGGGCGGCAATCGCGCCGCGTGCCTCGCGCAGCTCGCGGGCGGCGCGGGCGGTCGCTCCCGCCCCAAGGAAGGGCACGACGGCGCCGACGATCAGCAGGAAGGGAGCCAGCACGGCGGCCAGCGTCCAGGACGCCGCGACACCCATCCACACGACCGACAGGATCGGGACGATGATGGCCGTGGTCACGGGGGCCAGCGTGTGGGCGAAGAAGACCTCGACGCGGTCGATGTCCTTGGTCACGCGGTTCATGATGTCGCCCGAATCCAGGCGGTCCGTGCCCGCCGGAGCCTGGGGCTCGAGCTGGTCGTAGAAGTAGCCTCGCAGCATCGCCAGGGAGTGGAATGCCACGAAGTGACCGGCGAACTGCTCAAGATAGCGGGCCAGGCCTTTGAGGAGGCTCAGGACGACCGCGCAGGCGATCACCAGGGCGATGCCCCAGGTGCTCTCCCCCGACGCGAGGCCGGCTACGGCCCAGCCACCCAGGGCGAACAGGGCGATGCCGATCGTGAGGAAGACGATGCGAGCGGCGATGGACGCGGCCAGCGGCGGTAGCACGCGGCGCGTGATCGACAGGAGTCGAAGGGAGAGTTGCCTGCGGGTCATCGAATCGTTCCTTCCGTGAGCGTCGCGACGCGGTCGGCCCCCTTGATCGTGGCGTCTCGGTGAGAGATCGTCAGGGTGGTGCGCCCGGCACACACAGTCTCCAGGGATGCGAGGATCTCTCGTTCGGAGGCCAGGTCCACGTGGGCGGTGGGCTCATCCAGGATCATGATCGACGCGTTCTTCAGGAAGGCGCGGGCGATCGCGATGCGCTGGGCCTCGCCGCCAGACACGGCCAAGCCTCGCGCGCCCACGCGAGCATCGAGGCCGCCGGGAAGGGAGTCATAGAACTCGCCCAGGTGCGCGGCGCGCAGGGCCTCGATGAGCTGGTCGTCCGTGGCCGCGGGGGCGGCCAGGAGGAGGTTGTCGCGCAGCGTGGCGGAGAAGAGGTAGGTGGTCTGCTCAACGACCGCGCTCTGGGCGCGAACCCACGACAGGGGTGCGGTGGCCAGGTCGACGCCGTTGATGCTCACGCGGCCTCGCCCGGGACGCAGGAATCCCTGCAGCAGGGCCGAGATCGTTGACTTGCCGGCGCCCGAGGGGCCAGCGAGCGCGACGTGCTCGCCCTGGGTGAGGGGCAGGTTCGCACCCTTCAGGACCGGGGTGTCCTTCGCGTAGGAGAACGAGACATTCGACAGACTGATCTCGCCGCGCTGGGGCGGGATGACCGGGGCCTTCACGCCCTTGGCGTCCGAGACGGGCGGGGTCTGCTTGATGAACTTCTTGATCTCCTTGTTGGCCGCGATGCCACCCATGCCGATGTAGAAGAACTGGCCGATGCGGTCCAGCGGGTCGAGCATGATCGAGGAGAGCAGCACGAGGGAGATGCCCTCGCCGACGCTGATGGCTCCCTGCTGGTAGCGGATGAGGGCCAGCGCGATCGCGCCGGTGATCATGCCGAGGGAGAAGACGGAGTCGATGACGAGGAGGATCAGCTGGTTGCCGGCCAGGTAGCTCATGACCTTCGAGCGGACCTCTTCGGCGGCCTCGGCCAGGCGCTTGCCCATGTCCTTGCCGGCGTTCATGAGGGCCAGGTCGCCCAGGCCCTGGATGGCGTCGAGTTCCTTGGCGGCGAGCTGGCGCGAGGCGTGACGGTATCGGGAGGACACCGGCTTAAATGCCGTGCGGAAGCCCATGACGCAGATCGGGACCAGCGGGATCGCGATCGCGAGGAAGCCGCCCGAGGCCGGGTCGATCGTCAGCGCGACGAGAATGACGACGAGGATCGGGGTCGTGAGCGAGGCGATCATGGGGGCGAGGAAGATGCCCTTGTATGCGGCGACGCGCTCGACGCCGTCGGTGGCGGAGTTGACGACGCGGCCGGCGCGCTCGTTCGTGCGCTGCGAGGGTCCCAGCGCAAAGACCTGGCGAATCATGGAGTGGCGCAGGGTCGGCTCCAACTGGTTCATCTGCGAGGCGCCGAGGGCGCTGACCGCCCACGCACAGACACCTGATCCCAGCGCCCCGGCCACGGCGATCCACCACGTTGACCAGCGATGCTGTGTCGTAATATCGTCGACGCCCCAGCCGATTGCCAGGTAGGCCAGCACCAGGCAGAGAGCCGCTGCCCACGAGCAGACGACAACGATCGCGCGTTTCATTGTTCTCCTATCAACATGACGCACACGAGTACCGAACCAAGGATAACCTTAGTTACATTCTGACACCACTGTCACGAAGGATTGTTATCGCATTGTCGCCACATAAGGGAGCCACGGCCTCGTTCATCGACGAGGCCGTGGCTCCCTCACCCGTTGATGCTCAGACCAGACGGTAGGTCCAGCCGTAGGGATCCTCGGCGCGGCCCCACTGAATGTCGGTGAGACGCCGGTGGATCTCGCGGGTCTTATTCCCCACCTCGAGCTCCACGTCGAAGTCATCGCTGCCCAGGCGCGTGATCGGGGTGACCACGGCGGCCGTGCCGCACGCGAAGACCTCGGCGACCGCGCCCGAGCGGATGCCGTCCACGACCTGTGACAGGGCGATCTTCTCCTCGCGCACGTCCACTCCCTCGTCGCGCAGCATGCGCAGGATCGCGCTGCGCGTGCCGCCCTCAAGGATGACGCCGGAAAGCTCGGGGGTACGCACCGTCCCGTCCGCCATGACGACGAACATGTTCATGCCTCCCAGCTCCTCGAGGTACTTGCCCTCGTAGGTGTCCAGGAAGCACACCTGGGAGAATCCCCTGGCCTCGGCCTGAATCTGGGGCAGCAGCGACGCGGCGTAGTTTCCTCCGGCCTTCGCGCTCCCCGTTCCGCCCGGGCCCGCGCGGTGGTACTCGCGTTCCACCCAGATGGCCACGCCCGCCAGACCGTCCTTGAAGTAGCGGCCCGACGGAGAACCGATGACGTAGTAGTCGACGACGTCGGCGGGGTGAACCCCCACGAATTCCTCGGAGGCGAACATGAAGGGACGCAGGTAGAGGGAGGAGCCATCGGCGTCGGGAACCCATTTGGCGTCGGCGCGCACATAGTCAACGAGGGAGGCCACGAAGTCCTCCCGACTCACCTCGGGAAGGGCCAGGCGGCGCGCCGAATGGTTGATGCGGGCCGCGTTAAAGCCGGGGCGGAAGGTCCACACGGAGCCGTCCTCGCGCCTATAGGCCTTGATGCCCTCGAAGACGGACTGGCTGTAGTGGAAGACGGAGGCTCCGGGGGTGAGCTCGAGCGGGCCGTAGGGAATCACCTCGCGGCATCCCCAGCCCCCCTCACGGGTCCAGCGCATGTGGGCCATGTGATCGGTGAACTTCTTGCCGAAGGCCAGGCTCGACATGATCTCGTTGTACTCTTGCGGCGTCGCCGGGTGAGCGTTGGGGGTCAGGGGGAAACGACCGGCTAGCTCGTCGGCGGCGGGCAGAACCTGGTCGCCGGCAGTCTCAAGCTCCGTCGGTGTGTGCTGCGTCGATGCCATCGTGCCTCCTGAGGTGGTTTTTCACAAATACGAGGCCAGAATATGCCCGCAGTCCGCAATGTGGCCGATTGATTTCGGCATGTGACCCACTCCCCCATCCGCTGTGGATGTTCTCACCTCCGTGTCGGCTTACGAAGGCCGACCCATCGTCGCTACAGTCCCGTGGTGCGTTCGCGTGCCGAACACCCCGACGCAGCCCCTGCCGATCACGGGCTGGCTACAGCGCCGTTTCGCACCGCGTTCTCTATTCGTCACGGCCGCTGCCGCAATCGTCGCCGGCGCAACGGTTGCGGCACTCGCCCCCACGTACCCAGTGTTGTTGGCCGGTCGCCTGGTCCAGGGAGTGGGCACCGGCATCGTCACTCCCGTGATGTTCACGATCATCCTGACACGTTCGCCGCGCTCAAGTCTCGGGTCGCTGACGCACAGTGCGTCACTCGTAATGGGTCCACATGCGCAGGACGCGGACAGTGCGTTCCTCTTCGAAGACCTCGTAAACAAGCCTGTGCTGAATGTTAATTCTGCGCGAATACATGCCAGCGAGGTCGCCCACGAGGCGCTCGTAGCGGGGAGGCGTCGCAAACGGATCCTCAGTCAGAACCTTGATGAGGCTCTGAGCTTTCGCCTTGAGTCCGCTGGCGAAGAGCTTCTTCGCATCTGTCGCGGCCTGCTTGGAGAAAACGACCCGCCACATCGCTACCAGTCCACGTCATCGAGGGCATTGTCGAGGTCTTCGCGAGCGGCTTCCTTCAGGCTGTCCGCCATCCCGGGAATCCCCTGCAGGTAGAGGGTTTCCTGAATCGCGGACCAGTCGGCCTCGCCGATGAGAACAGCGTTTCCGCGACGTCCGGTGATCGTGATCGGAGTCGACTCCTCATTCACGGTGTCGATAAGCCGATACAGGTCCGAGCGTGCGGCAGTAGCACTCACAGCAGTCATAATTATCCCTTTCCACCACCATCATAACGTACGCTTTCACGTACGCATAGGCCTGTGCGCACGATTTCTGCCGAAAGGATACGATCGACGAATGACGACTCTGCCTGACCCCTGCGCGTCCGCCCTCTCCTCCCGCGAGCGCCGCTCCCCCGCCCTGATGCTGGAGGACGGTCGGTGGCTGGCCGCCGCACGATCGGGCCTGTACGCGTTTGGCGCGGAGGCCGCTTCCGGCGACGGGGAGGTCGTGCCCACCGTGTTCCCGTGGTACGACGTGGCTCGGGCGCGCTGGGAAGCCGAGGGCCAGCTCTTTGCCCTGGAGTGGGTGGACCCCTCTCGCCCGACCCTGGCGGGACGTGGGACGGGCGATCCAGGCCAGTTCATGCGTCACCTGAGCGAGTTCGTCAACCGCTCGATCGTCCTGCATTCCCAGGTGGAGGCAAGCAACGGGACGACGATCACGGCGTGGGTGCGCCGGGGCGAAAACGGGCTCTTCTCAGTCCTGACGGCCTCGGGCCCGCTGGATGACGCGGGCAGGCTCACGGCCGACGCCCTGGAGGCGAGCGTGCGCGAGGCGGTGGGTCTGGACTAGGAGGCGCCCCCGAGCCGCTTGCTGCGGTTCGGGAACGCCATCCGAGTCGGGGCGGCCTCAGCCGGCCTGGACGAAGGCCACCAGGGCAAGCAGCCACAGGTGCGCCGGGTAGAACACGTAGAAGAAGTACTTCGAGAAGCGCGTGTGAGGACCGTGCTCGCCGTTGTACAGGTGAAGGACCGGGATGACCAGCACCAGCATAAAGTCGGAGTTTTCCGCGAGCATCGACACCGTCGCCTGCCACGTGTCGTAGGGCTGCCACGCCAGCGCAAACATCGCCGCGCCGAGGGCAAGGTACGCCAGGTCGCGCCACACGACACGGGAGTAGAGCGCGTAGGTAATCGCCATGAAGGGGACAATGGGCAGGCCTCCCTCAATCGGAAGCACCGCGCACACGAGGGAGGCCACGAGGGCGCCGATGATCGCCGGAGTGTGCCACTTCGTTGTGTCCAGGCGCCTCACGAGCGCGAGGAGCGTCGTGCCCACGGCCAGCGTGAGGAAGATGTTGTTGTCGTACATGTGGACGCCGCGGGTGGCCAGCAGCAGGCCCAGCGCGTAGTTGCCCGCCGCCATGATGACGGCCGCACCCCACAGGCGGGCCAGATACTTGCGTATGTTCGAGGTGTAGAGGACGCCCTCGACGGCCCCGTAGGCAAACCACACGGCCACGCACCTGGTGACGACATGGAAGATATCCACCCACATGACTGGAATCAGGCCGGGAACGTGCGGGAGGTGGTCAAGGACCATGAGCGCCGCCATCGCCAGTTTGATCCAGTACTGGTTGACTCCCCGCCGAGAGCGGGGTGCGACATGAGCGGGGGTGGAGAGTGCGGGAGCAGACATCTCGGTGCTTTCTCGTTGCTGGTTCACGAACACTCCAAGTGTCGCCGAAGCCGCTGCCCCGATTCCATGGGGGGCCACCCTGGTGCGTCCCCGTCCTTTCCCCGGGACCACACCGGGGGATGCCCCGGTGTCATCCCTCCTCGGTCAGCACTCGACGCTCGAAGGGGTCAATGGACACCCCCTGGTCGATGACAGTGCGGCTCCACTCGCGCGCACTGAACAGGGAGTGATCCCGGTAGTTGCCGCACGAATACACGTCGGTTCCCGGCACGTCCTCCCACGTGATGTCCTGCGCGATGGCGCGCAGGGAGGAGACCAACGCCGCCGCGACCTCCTCCACGCTGGGCGTCCCCCACGTGATGAGGTGGAAGCCCGTGCGGCACCCGAAGGGCGAGCAGTCGATGATGCCATCCATGCGATCGCGCAGCAGAGAGGCCAGCAGGTGCTCGATCGTGTGCAGCCCCGAGGTGGGAATCTCTCCCTCGTTCGGTTGGACGAGGCGCACGTCAAAGTTGGAGATGCGGTCCCCTCGGGGGCCCTCCTCCACGCCGATGAGGCGCACGTACGGCGCCTTGACGGCTGTGTGATCCAAGGCGAAGCTCTCCACGTCGGCCATCGGTTAGTCCCTTTCTGTGTAGTTTTGTCTGCGTTGCTCCAGTCGCATGAGTGAGCGGAACGCCTCGGAGTACTCGGGGTCCTCCTCGCTCATCCGAGACAGGTGAGCGCGGGCTTCCCCCAGCTTGCGGGTCAGGTCCATTCGAACCATCGCGGCCACGACTCCGCGACAGTAGGACCGCAGGTCCGCCTCGCCCGCGACGGGCAGGGGGGCGACGGCCAACTGGGTGACCGCCGGGGCGATGAACTCGCCCGCGCTCTCGAGCACGACCTGTACGAAGTGGCGAGAGGCCGCCGCCGTGGCGTTCTCCCCCGGCCCGAAGTGGGCCTCGGCCTGGCGCATCATCTGGGTGAAGGCGTCCAGGCCGCCGACCGCTCGGATCGCGTCGTGAACCGCCCGGTGGGTCGGAACCGTGAAGGACTGCCCGTCCAGCTCCTCGAAGCCGGAGCCGACGACCGCGAGCGGCTGCTGGAGCACCGCCTCCAGGGCCTGGCGCTCGACGCGAGTGACTGGGTCCTCCGGTCCTCGCCGCTCCGGGTTCGGCGCCGGGCGCCCGGCTCCCGCCATCTCCACGGCGCCGGGGCGGGCCTCGTGCTCGCTCGCCTGGGTGCGGGCGGCCACGCGGATCGCCTGCTCAACCGACCGCATGTCCATTCCCAGCCAGCCGGCCAGAGCGCGCGTGTACTCGGCGCGCAGCGCTCGATCCTTGATGTGGGCGACGATGCCGGCGGAGGCGCGCAGGCCCTGCACTCGCCCCTCGGCGCTGCGAAGATCCATCTGGGCCAAGACGGAACGAATCGCGAATTCAAACAGCGGGGTGCGCGAGTTCACCAGGTCAACAACCGCCTGGTCTCCCGCCGACAGCCGAAGCTCGCACGGGTCCTGGCCGCCCGGGGCGACAGCCACGAACGTCTGCGCCGCAAAGTTCTGGTCCTCCCCGTACGCGCGCAACGCAGCCTTGCGCCCGGCGCTGTCGCCGTCAAAGGTGAAGATCACCTCCGACCCGTGCGCGCGACCGCTCGACAGGAGCACCCCCGCCGCCGGGTCGGCGTGGTCGCCCAGGAGGCGGCGAATGATCCGAACGTGCTCGGATCCGAACGCCGTCCCACACGTGGCCACGGCGTTCGTCACGCCCGCAACGTGGGCGGCCATGACGTCGGTGTACCCCTCGACGATCACCACCCTGTGGTCGGTGGCGATCGACTTCTTGGCCAGGTCGAGGCCGTACAGGAGTTGAGACTTCTTGTAGATGGGGGTCTCGGGGGTGTTGAGGTACTTCGGGGAGTCCTTCTCCGACTCGTCCAACCGTCGCGCCCCGAAGCCGACGGTCGCGCCCGTGATGTCGCGGATCGGCCACACCAGGCGCCCGCGGAAGCGATCGTAGATGCCCCTGGTGCCCTGCGAGGCCAGGCCCGCGATCTGGATTTCCTGGTCCGTGAAGCCCTTGGAACGCAGGTGGCGGGTCAGAGCATCCCAGGAGGCCGGGGCGTAGCCAACCCCAAAGTGCGCGCACATTGACTGGCTGAAACCCCGGTCCGCGAGGAATTGGCGTCCCGCGTGCGCCTCGGGGCTGGCCAGCTGGGCCTGGTAGAACTCCTCGGCCACGCGGTGGGCGTCCAGCAGGCGCTGGCGCTTGCCCGGCTCCTCGGTGCGCACCCGCGCCCCGCCCTCCTCGTAGTGGAGGGTGATGCCGGCTTTGGCCGCGAGCATCTCCACGGCCTCCATGAAAGGAAGGTGGTCGATCTTCTGCACGAAGGAAATGACGTCCCCGCTCTCCCCGCACCCGAAGCAGTGGTACATGCCCAGGTGGGGACGCACGTTGAAGGAGGGGGTCCTCTCGTCGTGGAAGGGGCACAGGCCCTTGAGGGAGCCGATTCCCGCGGGTTTGAGCGCTACGTGTTCGCCGATGATCTCGTCGATCTTGAGCGCGTTACGTACCGCTTCAATGTCGTCCTTGCGAATCAGACCCGCCATGTTCTTCAGTCTACCGAGGCCCGCAACCGGGTGCGGAGGAACCCTAGAGCTGGGAGGAGAGCATCCCGCACCAGCGGGCGTGCCAGGACGACGCTGACACGTCGGTGAGGGAGGCGACCTGATCGATCACCGCGCGCAGGCGCACCCCGTCTCCCGACGCAGCGCGCCACTGCTCGGCAAACACGGGTTCGAGCGCGTCCGCTCCGGCCTCGTACAGGGCGTCAACGAGGTCGGCCAAGAGGGTGCGCTGCTGGTAGTACACCGGCTCCGTTTCACGCGGACTCATGACGTAGTGGACGGCCATGCCCTTGAGGATCTGTATCTCGGCCCTCACCTGTCGCGGCACCACCAGGTCGGCGCGATACCTGCCGAGAGGCTCGTCGCCGAAGGCCTCGCGCGTGGCACGGACCGTGGCCGAGCAGAAACGCCCAATAAGCTCGCTCGTCGCGTCCTTAAGGCGAGCCAGCGAGCCGTAGGAGCCATCGAAGGAACGCAGCCACTCCGGCATCGACACGATCCGTGTCAGGGCATCCTCCAGATCCGAGCGCGCCACCGAGGCACCGTACCAGCCGAGCGTGGAGGCGATGACGGCATCCGCGTGGGCATCATCGTACAGGTCCGACGGATCCAGCTTGCGGGTGGCCACCGCGTCCTCCACGTCGTGCACCGAGTACGCGATGTCGTCCGACAGGTCCATGATCTGGGCCTCCAGGCATCGCCTGCCCGCGGGCGCGCCCTGCCGCATCCACGCGAAGGCGGCCGCATCATCGGGATAGACCGAGTACTTGCGCGTCGACTTGGCCAGGTCCGGGCCGCCCGACTTCACCCACGGATACTTGCAGATCGCGTCCAGGGTCGCGCGCGTCAGGTTCAGGCCGGCCGGCACACCTCCCGCACCGATCACCTTGGGTTCCAGGCGCGTCACCACGCGCAGTGTCTGCGCGTTTCCCTCGAACCCCCCGATGGTGGCTGCCGCAGCATCCAGGGCACGCTCGCCGTTGTGCCCGAAGGGCGGGTGTCCCAGGTCGTGCGACAGGCACGCCGCGTCCACCACGTCGGGGTCCGCCCCCAGCTCCTTACCCAGCTCACGCCCCACCTGGGCGACCTCAAGGGAGTGAGTGAGGCGCGTGCGCACGAAATCATCCGAAATGGGCCCCAGCACCTGAGTCTTCTCCCCCAGGCGGCGCAGCGCCGAGGAATGCAGGATTCGAGCGCGGTCTCGCTCGAACTCGGTGCGTTCAGAAGACTTGTGATCCTCCGGCACCCACCGCTGCGAATCAGCATGTGCGTAAGGCGGCCGCGCATCGACCCCGTCGACGCCGGGGATGGCAAGAGAAAACTCGGTCACCCGCCCATTTTACGCTGCGCGCGCCAGACGGTCCCACTGCCGACCGACGGGCCGATATCATGGACACTGGGGCTCGTCGAACAGGGTACGAGGCATCCCCGGGCCGCCCACCCGAACCATCCCTCAAACCGATGACGGCTTTCATGAGAATATCCTCATGCGAGGACAATCGGCTTCTCACGCTCGCACGCCATCCTCGGCAGTGATGAAAGGAGTACACATGTCAGAACGCATGAGGATCGCTTCGGCGATCTGCGCCATCGCTGTCATCGGAGTCGTCGCTTTCACGGGCCTGCGCGCACTCGCCAGCGGGTCGGGCGAGTCCATGAGCGAGTCCGGCCTCGTGGTGCCCTCTCGGCCCGAGGGCTCCGCCGCGCAGTCGGACTCCGGCGCCCAGGTGCCCACGCCGACCGCCGAACCTGATCCCACCGCCCCCGAGCAGCCTGCTCCTGCGCCGACCGCGCCCGCACCCGTGGCTGATCCTCCGCCAGCGCCCTACCGCGTGGCTCCCTCCCAGCCGTATCGCGCCACCTCCGACGACGATGATGACCACGACCATGACCGCGACGATGACGACGATAAGGACTCCGACCACGACGACTAACGAGACGTGTGGGGGCGCCACCCGACGGTGGCGCCCCCACACGTTTCCCTGCTCACACGAGACGGTACCCCATGCCTCGCACGGTCTCGAAACGATCCTTTCCTATCTTCTGACGCAGGTAGGACAGGTAGACATCCACCACGTTGGATCCGCCATCGAAATCGATCCCCCACACCGCCGACAGCAGCTGCTCGCGGCTGAGAACCTGCCCGGGATTGCGCATGAACGTCTCCAGGAGGGTAAACTCCCGGGCCGACAGATCCACCGATCGTTCCCCCACGCGAACCCGTCGGCTCTTCAGGTCAAGGACGAGGGACCCCCTCGTCAGGGTCAGTCCCCCCGGAACCGGCGCTTCCTCCCGAAGACGCAGGCGCACTCGGGCAAGGAGTTCCTCGAAGGAGAAAGGCTTGGGCACGTAGTCGTCCGCCCCACCCTCCAGGCCCGCGACGCGGTCGGACACCGAGGTGCGCGCCGTGAGCATGATGACCGGCATCTCCACCCCCTGTCCCCTGATCTGTTCGAGGACCTCGAAGCCGTCAATGTCGGGCAGGCCGACATCTAACAGCATGAGGGCGCCGCGCCCCTGAAGGGCCGCCTCGACGGCCTCCGCCCCCGTCGAATACACCTCCGGAACGAAGCCAGCGGCGCGAAGCCCCTTGGCGACGAAGGAGGCAATCCTGCGCTCGTCTTCGACGATAAGAATGGTCGTCATGGTGTGACTCCTGAGTCCGCGCCGCCCGGGCGCACTGGTATCACCAGGGTAAAGGTCGATCCCTCCCCCAGCGTCGATTCGATGTCAAGGCGCCCGCCGTGGGCGCGCGCAATGGACTCGACGATGCTCAAGCCAAGGCCCGATCCGGACACGCGCTCGGCGCCCACCCCGCGCACGAAGCGGCCGCGGACCCGCTCAATGTCCTGCGGGGCGATGCCCTCCCCCCGGTCGCGCACCCACATGCGCGCGACGTCCCCTTCGACACGGGACCCGATTCCCACCTCAGTGCCCTTCGCCGAGTACTGGACGGCGTTTTGCGCCAGCTGCAGCCACGCCTGCGTGATGCGGGCCGAATCGAGGCTGCAGCTGGCGTGCGCTGAGGCGTCGAGGACCCAGTCGCGATCGCCGAGTGCGCTGGCCTTGTCCACGACGGCGTCAGTGAGCGCCGCCAGATCGACGGGCGTGGGGGCGACGGCGTCGGAGGCGCGGGCAAGCTCTAGCAGGTCTTTGACGAGGATGCCCATCCGGTCGAGTTCGTCAATCACCAGGGCGCGCGTGTCAACGACGTCGGCGTGATCGGACGGGTCCAGGAGCTCCATGTGGCCGCGCACCACCGTGATCGGAGTGCGCAGCTCGTGGCTGACATCGTCGAGGAGCTCGCGCCGCGCCACCACCGCCCGCTCGACTCGATCCAGCATCCTGTTGACCGCCGCCGCCAAGGCCGACAGGTCGTCCCTGCCGCGAACGGGCACGCGGGTCGCCAGGTCGGCCTCACCGATGGAGTCGGTGGCTCGGCGAAGCTCGCCGATGGGGCGCAGGAGCCTCGTGACGGCGAACCAGGCGAGGGGAGCCACCAGCGCGACCGTGCCGACGGCCGAGACCGCGTACAGCAGCATCGTGGAGTGGAAGGACTGCGAGTAGCGATTCATGTCGATGACGTGCACGAGAGCCGCCGTCGAGGTCTGGCCCCTGACGGGAATAACGACGAGACGATAGGTGGTCTGCGCGCTCGTGAAGGTCTCGTAGACGGTGTCCGTGCCCGTGGTCAAGGCCGCCACGTGGGCCATGAGCTCGAGGTCCTCTTCTGGGTGCAGGCGAGGCTCCTGGGAGGGAAGCCAGTAGAGGCTCCCATCCACGAAGCCGACCTCCCCGGCGCTTGAGCCCCAGAAGGTGCGAGACAGGTGCGTGCGCACGATCTCGGAGGGGTCGGTGAGAGGCCCTCCCGTGTCGGGGTCTCTTCCCTCGGCGATCAGATGCTCGAGAGCCGCCTTGGACCGACGCAGGTTGTCCACCGCCCGCGCATCCAGGGCGCGCTGTTGCAGGATGGAGACAAGGATCCCGGAGACGGTGAGTGCCGCGCCCGCGACCAGGATCATCGCGGCAATGATCCTGGTGCGAATGCTGACGGACACCCGGGGAGGTGCGGGTTGGGCGCTCATGGCCTCATTGTGACCCGTACCGCTCTGGCGCGCACCCCGGCGGGGCGGCTCCTCGCGAGTTCTCCACGAGGGGCGCGCCCCGCGGAGCGCATCGCTCACCGTCCGATCCCGACGTGCGTCCACCCGGCCTCGCTCCACTTGTCGCGATCCAACACGTTTCGCCCGTCGACCACGGTGCGGGTGCGCACAAGGGGAGCGATCTCCTTGGGATCCAGGCCGACGAACTGCGGCCACTCCGTCGCCAGGAACACCAGGTCGGCGTCGCGCAGGGCAGAGTCCAAGTCCTCCACCATGGTCAGGTGGGGCTTGTCGGCAGCCGCGTTGGACAGCGCGATCGGGTCGGTGACGCGCACGCGTGCTCCACGCTCGTGCAGACGCGAGGCCACATCCAGGGCCGGGGAATCACGCACGTCGTCGGTGTCGGGCTTGAAGGAGGCACCCAGGACGGCGATGTTGGCGCCCTTGACGCTGCCTCCCAGGGCGGCCTCGGCGGCCGCGACTGCCCGGCTTCGCCCACGCAGGTTGATGGCGTCCACTTCCTTGAGGAAGGCCACGGATTCTCCCCGCCCCAGTTCCTCGGCGCGCGCCACGAATGCGCGAATGTCCTTGGGCAGACAGCCTCCGCCAAATCCGATGCCGGCTCCCAGGGCGCGCCTGCCGATGCGTTCGTCGTGGCCGAGGGCATGGGCGAGCATCGTGACGTCGGCTCCGGTAGCGTCGCAGATCTCCGCCATCGCGTTGATGAAACTGATCTTGGTGGCCAGGAAGGAGTTGGCGGCGACCTTGACCAGCTCGGCCGTGGCGAAATCGGATGCGATGACGGGGGTGCCCGCCTCCAGCAGGGGCCGGTAGGCCTCGTCGAGTGCCTCGCGCCCGCGCGTGGCGGCCTCGGGGTTATCTGAGAGACCGTAGACGAGGCGGGAGGGGCGAAGCGTGTCCTCCACGGCGTAGCCCTCGCGCAGGAACTCGGGGTTCCACGCGACGTAGGCTCCGGCTGCGGCCAGCTCCCGCTCCACGCGCGCAGCGGTACCCACCGGGACCGTTGACTTACCCACGACGACGGCGCGCTCGGCCGGGTCGAGCGCCTCGGCGAGCATCGAGACGGCGGACATGAGGTGGCTCAGGTCAGCGGCTCCCGCGTCGGTGGCCTGGGGCGTGCCCACCGTGATGAAGTGGAGGCTCCGCCCGCGCACGTCGGCGGCACTCGGGTCGGCGGTGAAGCGCAGGTTTCCGGCGGCGATACCCTCATCGAGGATGTCCTCCAGGCCCGGCTCGTGGAAGGGAGAGCGGCCCGCTGCCAGCGCCCGCACCTTATCGCGGTCAATGTCGATGCCGACGACGTCGTGGCCCAGGGACGCCATGCAGGCGGCGTGGACGGCGCCAAGGTATCCGCAACCGATAACTGTCATTTTCATGGGAGTGCTCTTTCTCGTATGGGGTGTGCTAGGGGTGGGGTGCGCTAGGGGGTGTTCGCGAGGCCACCGAGCGCGTGATCTCTCCAGTCATCCAGCCAGGCGCGCGATCCGGGCCGGAACGAGTGGACGAAGATGAGGCGCAGGCGCGCGGCGTCCAGGTAGGCGTTCAGGCGAGCTTGCGAGGTCGGCATGCGTCGGGCGGCGTCGTCGAGCCACCCGATGATGGAGTCGAGGCCTCGGGCGCTCAGGGAACCGCGCAGGCGCGCCAGTTCGGCGTGCGCCCGCAGGTTCGTCAGGTCCAGGGCCGCCTCGGCGAGGCGGGCTCCGTCAAGGTCAATGACCCCGAGGGTCGTGCCATCCCACAGGAGCTGACCGTCGTGGAGGTCGGTGTGGGAGACGACGGGGGTCGCGTCGGCGGGTTCCACGAGGCGCCGGGAGGTCTCCAGTACGGCCTCGGCGAGGCGAGGGCCGTCCTGGACGGTGTCGAAGCGTCGCGCGTGCTGCGCCCAGCGGGCGAGATTCCTGGCTTCGTGGGCTCCGCTGTGCCGGGCGAGGTCAGCCTCGCTGACGGGGCGCCAGGAGTCGGCGAGCAGGCGCCACCCGGGCAGGCCCGCGTCTCCGATGTCGGCGAGGCAGCGTCCGGGCAGACTCGTGAAGGTGACGGAGGTGGGCGTCCAGGACGTGATCGAGGCCGTCTCAAGCCCCCAGGATCGGTAGGCGCGCCCGGCGGTCACGGTTGCGCGGGCGATGCGTTCGCCGCCCTTGCGCACGTGCTTGGTCACCCGGTCCTCGCCAACCACGACGGCGCGGCGTGCGAGGCGGTGGACGACGAGGGTTCCTTCCCCCACGGGGATTGTGCCCAGCACCGGGTCGCAAGCGTAGAGGGAGAGGACCAGTCCCGACTGGTCGACGCGTCCCGCTCGTATCCGTCCGCGTTCGTCGACGATCTCCACGCTGATGGCCTCGTCTGCGGGCCAGGCTCGCCGAAGACCGGGGATCGTCACGACATCATCAATGAGTGCCATGGGTGTTCTCCTCCATGAGGTCCAGAGATTGTCCGACCCGCAGCGCCCAGTCGGGGCGCGCCTCGCGCAGGGGGTCTGCCAGCGACAGGGCGCGGGCGTGTAGAACCGCCGCCGCCATGGTCACCTCGTCGGGAATGCACCCACCGGCCTGTTCGTAGCCGCGCAGGAAGGCGGAGGCGGCATCGGGGCCGGTGGCGGCCGTGTAGGAGGCGACGTCCAAGGCGGCGTTCCCCATTCGGGCGCGGTCGAAGTCGGCCAGGAGCAGGCGATCCGACCCGCTGACGAGCACCTGATCCGGTGAGGCGTCGGCGTGGATGATCGCGCAGGCCCCGCCGGGCGCTTCGGGGGCAACGCGTGCGAGAGCCTCGATGCGTGCCCCCAGGTCCGCATCAAGCGCGCCGATAATGGCGGCGTGGACGCGCAGCGTGTCGGTCGTGGAGGGCGCGGGCGCGGCCAGCGCCGCCCGCACGTGGAGGGGTGGCGCGCTGGCATGGAGGCGGGCGAAGAGGCCACCGGCTTCCTCGTTCCAGCTGAGCACCTGCTCGGCGCTCCCGCGCGGGGTGGACAGGTCACAGCCTCCCGCGTCGGACAGGACGCACACGTGGGGGTCTGCGGCGTCGTCAAGCCGCTCGGGGACGGGGATGGCCTCCTGCAGGTAGCGGCCGAGGGCGGTGTCGACCCGCCTGGAGTGGGTCCGGATCCGCACGATGGTTCCGCCGCTCCGGGCGACAATTCGACGCAGGGGGTTGTGGCGCAGAATACTCCAGGTCGCCGGGTCGACGCTCCCCGCGGCGGCGGCGCGCGCGATGTGGGTCATGAGCGCGGGGTCAGATTCCACGCCGCCCCATTGGATGCGCAGGTCGAACGGCAGGGGGCGGATCCGGGTGGGCAGGCCGAGGCTGCGCGCCTTCCTGGCGGTCTTGTCCGCCTTCGGGCGCGCGACGGGCCACAGGATGCGCGCCCAACCCGCGGGGACCCCGTCGGCGTCAACGAGCGATGCGCTGACGGAAACACCAGGCTTGATGCGCACCCGGCTGGCCGCTCTGGCCTCGCCCAGGGCGCCGCTGAGGCGCTCCGGGTCGAGGAGGGTGGAGATTGCCAGGGACATGGACTCGTTCATGATGCCCCCGCTCCGCTGGTGTTCGCCGCGGCGCTTGCCATCCAGGCTCGAAAGAGATCGGACTGTGCGAGCAGACGCGCGGGGCTTCCGTCCAGGAGGATCCGTCCCTCCTCGATCCACACGACGCGCGTGCAGCGCAGGGCAACCTGGGGGTCGTGGGTGACGGCCAGGGCGGTGCGCCCGCTCACGAGGCCGTCGATGGCGTCCAGGACGAGGCCGGCGGATTCGGGGTCCAGGCCGGTGGTGGCCTCGTCGAGGATGATGACAGGCGTGTTGCGCAGCAGCGCTCGGGCGATGGCGATGCGTTGGCGTTGGCCGCCGGAGAGAGTTCCTCCCCGCTCGCCCACCTGCGCGTCGTAGCCGCCGGGCATCTCCATGATGAAGGCGTGCGCGTTGGCGGCCTTGGCCGCCGCCACGATCTCCTTATCCGAGGCGCCCTCGCGCCCCAGGGCGATGTTCTCGCGGATCGTGGTGGCGAAGAGGACGGCCTCCTGGTGCAACAGGGTCACGTTGGATCGCAGCGCGGCAAGGGAGAGCTCCTTGATCGGGTAGCCGCCCATGATGACCCGGCCGCGCACGGGATCCTGAGCGCGCACCACCAGGGACGCCAAGGTGGACTTTCCGGAGCCGGAGGGGCCGATGATCGCCACCCTCTCCCCCGGGGCGACGCTGAGGGACACGGCGTGGAGGACCTCCACGCCGTCGTATTCGGTGACGACGCGGTCAAACTCGAGCGACCCACCGATGCGGGCGGGGCTGAGAGCGTCCGGGTGCGTCGCGATGTCCTGGCGGACCTCCATGAGGTCGGCGACGCGCTCACCGGAGGCCCCGGCCCGAGAGATACGGCCCGTGTACTTGGCCATGTCACGCAGGGGCTTCATGGCGGTACGCAGGTAGGAGGTGAACAGGACGAGGTCACCCACACCCATCGCGCCGTCGAGGACCCGCAGGCCGCCTCCGACGAGGACGATGGCCGACGCGATGCCGACCAGGAGGTCCGTGGAGCGTTCGAGCCTGGCCGCCAGCCGCAGGGATTTCACACCCTGGCGCACGGCCCGCCCGTTGGCTCCCCCGAAGCGCTTCGCGATGTAGTCCTCAAGGCCATAGGCCTGGACGACGGGCATCGAGGCCAGGGATTCCTGCGCGGTGTTGGCCAGCTGGCCCTCGCCCTTGCGGGTGCTCCTGGCGGCCACGGTGATGCGCTGGGAGGAGCCTCGCGAGAGGAGAAGAAACAGCGCGATGGCCGCGACGACGATGAGCGCGAGCAAGGGGTCCAGGACGATCATGACGATGAGCATGACCGCCAGGGTCGCCGTGTTGGCCAACAGCGGCAGCCCCGCGGTGATGGCCACCTCCTGCAGGCGATTGACGTCTCCGACGATGCGTTGCACCGTGTCCGCGCTGCGGTTGCGCGCGTGGAACTGCAGGGACAGGCCCTGGACGTGGCGGAACACGCGGGCGCGCAGGGACTGGGCGGTCCGGGAGCCGACGAGCGCGAAGCACACGGTGGCCAGGTAGTTGCTGGCCGCGCGCAGTCCCACGATGAGAACGAGCAGGAGCGCGCAGGCCACGATCATGGGCGCGGCCGCCCACGCGTCGTCCGTTTTGGGCAGGGCGGCCTCGAACACCGAGTCGACGACGATCTTCATGGGCCAGGGCTCCATGACGCGGAACACGACGTCCATGAGGAGAGCGACGATGCCGCCCACGGCGAGGCCTCGGTTGGGGCGCACGTCCGGCCCAACGAGGGACAGGGTGCGTGCCAGCGGGCTCAGGCGCTTACCCCGGACGATCTTAGGCATGGCGCACCCCCAACAAGTCGAGCACCCGCGTGACGACCCCGCTCCAGGAGTGGCGGTCGACGGCGAGGCGTCGCGCCCGCTCCCCCAGCTCGGCTCGCCGAGCCGGGTCCTGGGCGAGGGAGTCGATCGCACGCGCGAGGGCGGCGGGGTCGGACGGCGGCACGAGGACGCCGCAGCCGTCGAGCGCGTCGGGTATCTGCCCAAGCGAGCTGGCGACAACGGGAAGGCCGGCGGCCATGTACTCGTAGACCTTCAGGGGCGAGAAGTAGTGGTCTGCGGCGCGTTCGGGCATCGGGTAGGGGGCGACCGCGATGGCCGTTCCCTCCAGGTGGGCGGGCATGTCGTGGGGCGGGACGGAACCGTGGAAGTCCGCCTCGATGCCCGCGCGCCTCGCGCTCTCCTCCAGGTGGGGACGCTGGGGGCCGTCGCCGATGATGCGCAGGCTCCAGGGGGCCGCAGCCAGTCGGTGCGCCTCGATGAGGTGTTCGACGCCGTGCCAGGGCTTGAGGGTTCCCACGAAGGTGACGACGACGCGGCCGTCCTCCTCGCCCACCGGCGTGATCCTGGTGGTGTCCACGCCGTTGGGGATCGTGTGGGCACGCCGGGTGCCGGTGCGCTCCTCAACCCAGGCGCGCACGGGTTCGGACACGCAGATCGTGGCGGCTGCCGCGCGCACCTGCTCCCTCAGGTTCGCCAGGGCACCCTGCTCGTCGTCAAGCCTGCGGTGCTCTCGCTGCTCGTCGATGAGGGGTGCGTTGACCTCGAGGATTCCTCGGACCGACCGGGTGTCGGCGAGGCGGGCGAGCACGGTGGAGAACAGTGAGTAGCGCTCCCACACAAGGTCGGGGGTGTCCGTTTCGAGGTGCTCGGCAATGGCGCTCGCCGCCATGCCTTGCGCGCGTTCGCGGTCGGAGCAGTGGACGGGAAGCGGGTAGGTCCACGTGGGCACGCTCGCCAGGTCGGCGCTCGGGTGCTCGCCCAGGCGCACGGCGTGGATCTCGACCTGGTGCCCGCGCCGCACGAGTTCGCCCGCGACGTCTTGGATGTGGACGGAGGCCCCCTTGGTGCCGTAGACGGGGATGCCGGGGTCGGCGCACACGTAGGCGATTCGCATCAGCGCTCCTCCTCGTCTTCGAGGCTCGCCAGGCGGGCGGCCTGGACGTGGGAGTCGTAGGTCTCCTTGATGAGGGCTCGCGCACCTCGGGCCAGATCCCGGGCGGGGACGCGACCCGACGCGATGTCTCCCAGAGCCTGCGCGAGGGCGCCCGCGGAGGCCGGGGGAACGAGAACGCCGGTGCGCCCGTTGATGACGACTTCGGGGATGCCGCTGACGAAGGTGGCGATCACGGGAGTGCCCACGGCCATGGATTCAAGGATGACGGTGGGGAGCCCGTCAATGTTGCCGTCGGCGCCGGGCACGCAGGGTGCGACGAAAACGTCGGAGTTTTCGAGGAGGGAGCGGACCTCGTTCTGTGTGCGCGCCCCGAGCAGGCGGCACGAATCCGACAGGTCCCTGTCCTCGATGCGTTGGACGAGCTCGCCCGCGAGGTCCCCCTCGCCGATGATCTGGGCGTCGAAGTTGATCCCGGCATCTCGGGCCAGGGCGAGGGCGTCGATGAGGTGGGCGAAGCCCTTCTTTTCGACGAGGCGTCCGACCGCGAGAATGCGCAGCGGCCCGGAGGAGGGCCTGGGGTCTCGGTAGGCGAAGCGCGCCAGCTCCAGGGCGTTGCGCTGCAGGATGATGCGCGCCCCCGTGCCCTCGAGCACCCGGTTGAGGTAGTCCTGGTTGTAGCTCGAGATCGCGATCACCTGGGCGGCGCCCGCGCACACCTTGCGCAGCAGGTTCATATCGACGGAGTCGTGGTGGATGTCCTTGGCGTGGGTCGTGACCGTGTAGGGGATGTCCGTCAGGGACGAGGCGATCCACGCGGTCCGCCCGGCCAGGGACGCGAAGTGGGCGTGCAGGTGGGTGATGCCGTCCTCGCGGGCCGCTCGCGCGAGGGCGACTCCCTGAGCGACGTCATCGGCGCTCAGGGATGCTATGTGGGGCATGAGATCAACGAAGCGGCGACGCATGTCCTCGTCGGTGAGGCCCTCGGTGAGGGTCTCCCACAGCTCGGCGGCCTTGCGGGGGCGGGGCACCCACCTGACGGGGGCCTCGACGCGCGCGATCTCGGGGTGGAAGCGCGTGTCGGTCGTGGGCCGCAGCGCGTAGATGGACAGGTCCTGGCCGAGGTCTTCGCGGGCAAGGATCTCGGTCACGACGAAGGTTTCGGAAAAGCGGGGGTAGACCTTGAAGACGTAGCCGATGCGGGTCATGTGAGTTCTCCTTCGGGGGTGCGGGTGAGCAGACGGGCGGCGGCTCGGGCTGCGGCGGCCAGGCCGCCGAGCTCAACGTGGGATCGGTCGGTTCGGGTGGAGACGGCACCGGCGAGCCAGCGGGAGAGCAGGTCCGGGGTGGCGGCCTCTTGGCGGGCGGTGTCAACGGCGCTGGCACGGGAGAGCGCGCGGGCTCGGATGGCCTGTTCGAGGCGCGGTTTCTCCCGCGGGACGATGAGGGCGGGGGTGGAGGTAGCGAGGATCTCGCACACGGTGTTGTAGCCGCCCATGGCGACCACGGCGGCGGCCTCGCGGATCCGGTGGGCCAGGCCGGGGCAGGATCGCACCACGGTGGTCGAGGGCCCAGCGAGGGCCTGGGCGCGGGCGAAGCGATCCTCGGCCAGCTGGGGGCCGGCCACGACGATGTGTTCGTGGCCGGCGGGCACCCGTGCGCTGGCCGCAGCCTCGACGAGGGGTCCTCCGTCGGAGCCTCCGCCGGCCGTGGTGAGCACGTAGGGGCGGGAGAGCCGCCCGGGGTATGGGTCCACGTCGGTGCGTCCCGCGGCCAGGTAGCCGGTGAAGAGGGCGCGCGAGGCCAGGGCCGGAGGGATCTCGCCGCTGCTCGTGGCGTCGTGGACGCGCGGGTCGCCGTAGACCCACACCTGGTCGACCAGGGGCACCAGGGTGTCGGCGCCGCCCAGCCCCTCCCACTCGCGGGCAGCGACGGCGGGGTCGTCGAGGACGTCGCGCAGTCCCAGGACGACGCGGGCTCCCGGGTGGGAGCGGCGCAGCGCCCGAAGCGGGGCCTCGAGCTCGCGGCGGATCCCCAGCGGGTGTCGGTCGACGACGACCAGGTCGGGAGCGAAGCCGGCGAGCGCGGCGCCGAGGATCAAGGAGCGCAGCGCAACGGTCTCGGACAGGGTGCCGGGGAGCCTACGGGGAACGTAGACTCCGTCCCGTTTCTCGACTCCCGGCAGCACCAGCCAGTCGAAGCCGTTGGGCAGGGTGAACAGGGGCGAGGGAGCAAGGCCCGAGACAACGAGTCCGCGCAGCCCTCCCGCGCCGACGCCCGCGGCGATGTGATGGGCGAGCGCCAGGTTCCTCCTCACGTGCCCCAACCCTTGGGAGTCGTGGCTGTAGAGCAGCACGGATAGTGGCGTTGTCAACGCGCCACCCCCTTCCTGTAGCGGTCCAATGCCTCTACTGTGGGATGTCAAGCCCAGAGGGGAATGAGACGCCCATGAGAAACCTCTAATGAGCTGAAGAGCGCGCTCGCGGGCCTGCAGGGAAGCACCGCAGTGTGAAGTGGACCGCGCGCACTTCCCATGAGGGGCCGCGCCCTGTGATACTCAAGGTGTCCCATTCAGCGTCGAAAGGCGCTCTACCGGAAGGAGCACCCGTGTCCAACACGGCACAGGCCATCCTCGATGCAGTCGGCGGCCCCGGCAACATCACCCACTTGACCCATTGCGCGACGCGCCTGCGTTTCGAGCTGCGCGATGCTTCCGTGATCGATAAGGACACGGTCGAGTCCATCGACGGTGTCCTGGGGGCGGTCCCGCAGTCGGGCGACCGCTACCAGATCGTCATCGGCGGTGCCGTTCAGTCGGTCTACAACGACATCCAGAACCTTCCCGCGATGAAGTCCGCGGGTGCGGCGTCCAACGAGGACGTGAAGGCTGCTGCTCGTGCGAAGGCGCGCGGTAAGAACGCGATCGTTGATGCGTTCTTCGAGTATCTGTCCGATTCCTTCCGCCCCCTGCTTCCCGTCCTGCTCGGCGCTTCCCTGATCCTGGCGTTTCTGGCGGTCCTGGATGCCCTGCACGTGGTTGACACGCGTGCGGACACGATTCCGGTGTGGCTGGGTTACGTGAACTCCATGTGGCGCGCGGTCTTCTACTTCCTGCCGGCGATGGTGGCCTACAACGCCTCGAAGAAGCTGGACATCGACCCGTGGGTGGGCACCGCCGTCATCCTGTCGCTGCTCACCCCGAACTTCCTTGGCCTGAGCGACGTTGCCAAGTTCCCCGCCACCACCTGTATCCAGCTCGTCGAAGGTAAAGACGATCTGCTGCAGTGCACGACCCAGATCGACAATGTTCCGCTGATCGGCAGCCTGCCCCTGCAGCTGGCGGACTATGGCGGCCAGGTGTTCGTGCCCCTGCTGATGGTTCCGATTTTGGCGCTGCTGTACAAGGGCTTGAAGAAGGTGGTGCCCGCGAACGTGCAGATGGTGTTCGTGCCCTTCATTTCCTTCGTGATCATCATGCCGCTGACGGCCTTCCTCATCGGCCCCCTGAGCATCTGGATCGGTAATGGCCTGGGTGGCGGCCTGGCGTGGCTCAACGGCAACGCCCCGATCCTCTTCGCGATCATCATCCCGATCATCTACCCCTTCTTGGTGCCACTGGGCCTGCACTGGCCGCTCAACGCCCTGCAGCTGGCCAACATCGCCGCCACCGGGTCCGACTTCATCCAGGGTCCGATGGGCGCGTGGAACTTCGCGTGCTTTGGCGCCACGGCCGGTGTGCTCTTCCTGTCGATTCGCGACCGCGACGCCGACATGCGTCAGACCGCTTCCGGCGCGTTGGCTGCCGGGCTCTTCGGAGGTATCTCTGAGCCGTCCCTGTACGGCATTCACCTGCGCTTCAAGCGCATCTACCCGCTGATGCTCACCGGCTGTGTTGCGGGCGGCCTCACTATCGGCATTGGCGGGGGCGCTATCACCCATACCTTCGTGTTCACGTCCCTGCTGACGATCCCCGTCTTCTCCCCCACCGCCCTGTACGGTCTGGGCATAGCGGTCGCGTTCTTCACGGCGTTCCTGATGGTCGTCATCTTCGACTATCGCACGAAGGAACAGCGCGCCGAGGCTCGCGAGCGTAAGGCCGCGCTGAAGGCTGGCGTGACCCCCACCCAGGCTGCCGCGCCGGGGGCCCCGGTCGCGCCTGCCGCTTCCGCCTCCTTTGCTGCTCCGGAGTTTAGCGCCGCGGCGGTGGCTGACTTGACGCTGACCTCTCCGCTGGAGGGTCAGCTGGTTGCGCTGTCGGATGTGGCCGACGAGGCCTTCTCTGCGGGGGCTCTTGGCCCCGGTATTGCGGTCTCGCCTTCGGGTGGCGCGGTCGTGGCGCCCTGTGACGGCAAGGTATCGGTGGCCTTCCCGACGGGTCACGCCTACGGCATCAAGTCGGCGTCGGGCATCCAGGTGCTGATCCATATCGGTATGGACACGGTGAAGCTGGAGGGCAAGGGCTTCACGCCTCGCGTGGCCAAGGGCGACGTGGTGCGCCGCGGCGACGTGCTGGCGGAGGTCGACTGGGATGTCATTCGCGAGGCAGGCTACGACACGATCACCCCCATGGTCGTGACGAATAAGAAGAAGTTCGGCGAGGTGTCGCCGGCGCAGCCGGGCCCCGTTGCCCCGGGTGACACGGTCGTGACCGTGAACCCGAAGGAGGCGTAAGCCGACTCGCTATCGTTGCCTGAGGTGGGGGCGGACCATGCGGTCCGCCCCCACCTGCATCGCGGTTCGCGGGGGACAGCGTCCTCCCCGTCCACGCTGGCACGAGCCCTCGCTACCGCGCGAACGAGGTCAGCGAAGGGATGGCGGACTCTTACCCGCCCCCTTGCTACTGCTCCCGGTACTTCTCGGTCAGTTCCGGGGTCAGCCAGTCGGGCTCCCGCCCCTCAAGGGGCAACAGCCTCGACGGTTGGTCGGTACTTCCGTCGCTGCGCAGGTTCCTGGCACCATAGTGTGCGCCACTTCGAATCCCCAGGTGGGTCACGACCTCAACGCTCGCCGAATAGTCGGCATTGGTCCACAACATGAGCACCATCTCGGGGGTGTGCTTCTCCGAGAATGTAAACCCCAACGGCTTGAGCTTCGCATCGTAAACATCCCGAAGACGATCAGCGTCAGTCTCAGAGAAGAAATACAAACGAGAGAGCAGCGTGTACAGGGGAGGTTCCTCGGGATAAATCTCAGAGATGTAATCGTTCTTAAACAGACCCATGATCGTGTCCTCGGTGAGGAACTCGTTGCGCGCGGCAACAATCGCGGGCTCCACATCCCGCTGAAACTCCTCAATCGAGTGCAGATGCTGAGCAACCTCCGCGGCTGCCTCATGCTCAGGATTCACCTTGTTATCTCCTTCCGAACGGGGAACGCACGCAGCACACAGCAACGCCACACAGACTCCTGAAACGACGGCACGTGCGAGCCTCACGCTTAACTCCTCCCCACGCCAGCAATCACGCCGGCAATCTCACGCTGGGCCTGAGTACCCTTATTAAAATAGGCCATATGCAGGCCGACGGGATCGTACGTCTTCGGCGCCGGCCCCACGTCGCCCGACAGGTGGTGAAAGCCGGGCATCGTGTCGGGGTTCCTCCCGAAGTTCACATCGGTCCCCAAGCCCTGAACCAGGTCGTACGCGTAGGGTGCCGCGCTCACCCACGCATGTCCCTGGGGCACGTGATAGTCGGAGGTCTTCTGTACGCCCGCGCCCGGCGACCCGGCCAGCACGATGTCGTCCACGACCCCCTCGTTCACGAGAGCTGCGGCCTTACCCGAGGTCGTGGAGCCGTAGGAGTGACCAAAGACGGTCATGTGCGCGTCCCCCGCCCCGTGTTCGCGCGAGGCATCCATGCCGTTGAGGAAGCCTGCGAGGCCGACGGCTCCCTTGTCCGCGTACACGGTGGTCGCAGCCTCGAGTTCTTTCTGCGGGGCGTCGTACCCCAGGTACGACACCATCGCCACGGTTTCACCCGACTTGACCTGTTCCTTCGCACTGGTCATCATGTCCGATGCTCGGTTGTCGTAGGCATCCAACGTTTTCTCGACGTTCGTATGCAATCCGGGCACGACCACGCCCACGTGGTCCGCCGTGTCCACGTTGCCCTGGGCGACGATCGCCTTGAGGTTACGTTCGGAGGAATCGAGGCCCAGCAGCTGGCGGGGAACACCATCACCTTTGCCCCCAGTCTTAGGATCAACGAACGTTCTATCGAGGGTCGTCTTGACCACCTCCAGCTCATCCAACTCATGCTGGAGCTTTGCTTTCTTCTGCCGGAGGGCCTCACGCACGGACGGGGAGGACGTACCGGCAATCTCCTCGTCAAGCTGACTGATCTGTCCGGGCAGGTCCTTGAGCTTCTGGTCCAGGACGATCCGATTCGCCTTGTCCCTCGACGTGCCGTCAACGCCGTTAAGGTTGCCGATCTTCTCCGGATAGTTCTCGATGAGCCACTGCTTGTTGGCGTCGCTCTGGTTCGCCCACCACGAGGCGACCTCCTGCTCGCTCGCACCCGCAGGGGGAAGCGAGGGACGCGAGGGACCCGAGGCGGAGTAGTTCACGTGATTGTCGTACGCGCCCAGGCCGAGGGCCGCTATCATCCCGGCCAGTTTCGCCTCCAGCGCGATGGCCTTTGCGAGGACCCTCGCCACTCGTTCCGCGACGCTTCGCACCATCTCCAGGTAGTGCGTCGGGAGGTCCCGAGCCGACTCGAGCAAACTGGAGACGAGGGAGACGACGCCTCTGGTATCGATGTGGATCGGCTGCGACGCGAGGGTCTCCTGGATGTCGGCGATGTCGGCGCGAATGTCGTCGATGCCGTCGACTCCGGCGCTGGCGATTTCACTGACGCTGATCAGGTAGTTGACCTGCTCATCGATCACCGAGATACGTTGCGTGAGGGCTCGGCGCACTGCCGTGACGGTCTGGCCGCGCCCGGTCAGGGAGTTCAGCCGGGCGACGAGTCTTTCAGCCGCTTCCTGGAGCTCACGCGAGTGCTTCTCGGCCTGGCGCCCGTACTCGGCGAGCGGCTCAGAGCGCCACTGAAGAACGTCGGACCAGTTCATTCTCACCCCTCCGAGCGCCTCATTGTGTGCGCGGCACAGGCGCTCTCATTGTTCTGTTGACGGGACCGGACTCATCGTACACAACGGGCACCGACGCAGCCCCTGTGTCTCACTCAGCGCCGCGGGCGCCCAGGCCTGCGCCCTCGACCACGTCCAGGACGGCGCGCGCCTGTTCCACCGTGAACTGGCCGGGAGCACTCCCCGCCCAGCCGGGCAGGCACGCGAAGGTCGCGGACGACCCGAGGGCGGACCCCACCAGGCGCGTCGGCGCACCCGCGGGCCCCATGGCGATGCCGATGATGGGCCGGTCATAGGCCTCGCGCGCCCAGGCCTGCGCGGCCAGAACGCGGGCGGCGTCAGTCGCGCTGGTGGCCGTGCAGGCGAACTTCAGCACGTCCGCACCCGCGTGGTTCATGGCCGCCAGAACCTCGGCCAGGACCTCGTCCGAGGGCGTGGCCTCGAAGTCGTGGAAGGAAGCAACCGCGAGCGCACCGGCCCCATGAGCATCCTCGATGAGCGAGGCGGCTCCGTCCCGGGATATCTCCACGTCGACGGCCCCGACGAGGGGGGCGAGGCAGCGCACGAGCGCGCAGTACTCCTCGTCGTCGAGGTAGGCGTTGCCCCCTTCGACAAAGGTGCGAATGGTTGCCAGGACCGGGACGGGCGACGCGTCGGTCACGTAGCGAGCCGCAGACGTGAGCTCGGATTGGATGTCTGCGGCGGCCACGAAGTGTGAGCCGACGAGGGAGGCCAGGAAGGTGTCGGCCCGCCACTCGGCGATGTCGGCGCGGGAGGATGCCAGCGCGGCCACCTGGGAGCGCAGCGAGGCGGCGTCGCCGGTCAGGGGGACGATCACCCGGGTGCGTCCACCGAGTGTCGTCTTCTTCCCGGCTCTGCCGAGGGTGATGACTCCGGGCGCGGGGTCGGGGGCAGGCGTTTCTGGTTGCGGCATGGTTCCTTCGCTCTAGTATCCGATTTCCGCCAGGTGCAAGCGCGCCCGCTCGGCCTCGGTCAGGTGGGGATGGTCCAGCCAGCCGTCGGGCAGGTGGGGGGTTTTCTCGCCGCCGGCCCGTCCGCGTGGGCCTCGCGCGGCGGGCGGGAAGGGCTGGTCGGCGTCCAGTTCGCCGAGTCTGTCGTGGAGTTCCTGCAGGGTGGAGACCATGGAGAGGGCGTGACGCTGGGCTCCGCCGACGGCGAATCCCCTCAGGTACCAGCCGATGTGCTTGCGCATCTCTCGCAGGGCACGCTCCTCGCGCCCCTGGTCGGCGACGCACCACGCGGCGTGGCGCTCGATCACGGCGATCACCTCGGCCAGGGTGGGGCCTGCCGGGATGGGTGCGCCGTGGTAGGCGGCCACGATGTCGCGGAAGATCCAGGGTCGTCCCTGCGCTCCGCGCCCCACGCTGATGCCGTCGCAGCCGGTTTGTTCGAGCATGGCCATAGCATCGGCGGCCTCGAACACATCGCCGTTGCCGAAGACGGGGATGTCGAGGAGCTCTTTCAGTCGCGCGATGTGCGCCCACTGGGCCTTGCCCGCGTAGTGCTGGGTCTGGGTGCGCGCGTGCAGCGTGAGCGCGGCGGCCCCCAGCCGTTGGGCGCAGAGGGCCGCGTCGGTGGCGGTCTCGTGGGAGGAGTCGATGCCGATACGGATCTTGACGGTCACGGGGATCTCACGCCCGGCGCGCTCGCCCGCCTTGCGGCAGGCACGAACGACGGAATCGAGAAGGTCAACGAAGAGATCTCGTTTCCACGGCAGCGCCGCTCCCCCGCCCTTCTTCGTGACCTTGGGCACGGGGCACCCGAAGTTCAGGTCCACGTGGTCGGTGAGGTCGCGCTCGACGAGCATGGTGGCGGCGCGCGCCATGACGGCGGGGTCCACGCCGTAGAGCTGGAGGGAGCGGACGCGTTCGGCGGGGTCTGGGCGCACCATGTCGAGGGTGCGCTCGTTTCCTTCGACCAGGGCGCGGCTCGTGACCATCTCGGTCACGTACAGTCCGGCGGGGGCGTCAACGCGGGGTATCGCCACGCGTCGCGCCGTCTGCGCCTCAGGGTCCATCTGGGACGGGGCATCAGCACCGAGGGGCGCGTCGGCGGCCCACGCGGGCAGCCCGGCGGGCCGCAGGGCGCCGGGCAGGCCCGACTCTCCCATGATGCGGCACAGGCGCCGGAAGGGAGCGTCCGTCACGCCCGCCATGGGGGCGAGGACGACGGGCGTCCACAGGCGCAGCGGCCCCACGTGAAGCGGGGCCGCCGCGGGTGAGCGCGCGTGAGACAAGTCAGCAGCCCAGGCGCTCAACGAGGTAGGACTTGACGCCCTCGAGGGGGATGCGCACCTGCTGCATGGAGTCGCGTTCGCGGATGGTCACCGCACGGTCCTCGACAGAGTCGAAGTCGTAGGTGATGCAGTAGGGGGTGCCGATCTCGTCCTGGCGGCGGTAGCGGCGACCGACCGCACCAGCGTCGTCGTAGTCGATGTTCCACAGGCCGCGCAGCTGGTCGGCCAGCTCGGAGGCCGGGCCGGTAAGTTCGGGCTTGCGGGACAGGGGCAGGACGGCCGCCTTGACGGGGGCGAGGCGAGGATCCAGCTTGAGCACGACGCGCTTGTCGACGCCGCCCTTGGCGTTGGGGGCCTCGTCCTCGTGGTATGCCTCGATGAGGAAGGCCATGAGGGAGCGGGTCAGGCCGGCGCTGGGCTCGATGACGTAGGGGGTCCAGCGTTCCTTCGTGCTCGGGTCGAAGTAGTCGAGCTTGGCGCCGGAGGCCTCGGAGTGCACGGTCAGGTCGTAGTCTGTGCGGTTGGCGATGCCCTCGAGCTCACCCCACTGCCCGCCCTGGAAGCCGAAGCGGTACTCCAGGTCGACGGTGCGCTTGGAGTAGTGCGAGAGCTTCTCCTGGGGGTGCTCGTACTCGCGCAGGTTCTCCGGGTCGATTCCCAGGTCCACGTACCAGGCCTTGCGGTAGTCAATCCAGTACTGGTGCCATTCCTCGTCGGTGCCGGGCTCGCAGAAGAACTCGAGCTCCATCTGTTCGAACTCGCGGGTGCGGAAGATGAAGTTGCCCGGCGTGATCTCGTTGCGGAAGGACTTGCCGACCTGGCCGATGCCGAAGGGCGGCCTCTTGCGGGCCGCGCTCATGACGTTGACGAAGTTGATGAAGATGCCCTGGGCGGTCTCGGGGCGCAGGTAGTGCAGGCCGGCCTCGTCGTCGACGGGGCCGAGGTAGGTCTTGAGCAGCCCGGAGAAGGCGCGCGGCTCGGTCCACGAGCCGGCCTGGCCGGTGACCGGGTCGGGCACGTCCGCGAGCTGGACGGTCTCGGGGTCCAGGCCCTTGCGCTCGGCGTAGGCCTCGATGAGCTCATCGGCGCGGTAGCGCCTGTGGGTGTGGAGGGACTCCACGAGCGGGTCGGTGAAGGCGCTCACGTGCCCGGAGGCGATCCACGCCTCCCGCGGCAGGATGACCGAGGAGTCCAGGCCCACGACGTCGTCGCGGGAGCGGACCATGTACTGCCACCACTGGCGCTTGATGTTCTCCTTGAGCTCGACGCCGAGCGGACCGTAGTCCCAGGCCGAACGGGTCCCGCCGTAGATCTCCCCGCAGGGGAAGACGAAGCCGCGGCGCTTGGCCAGGTTGATGACGCGCTCGAGCGCGGAGGGGGTCTGTGCCACCGTAGTGTCTCCTGATGTCGTCGTTGTCCGCACCTGGTTGGTGGGAACGAGTCGGGAACGAACTGGGAAAGAATACGGCCATCCTACGGGCGCGACCGCCCCGCCCCGGCCGGGCGACCGGGAGCGCTGCGGGAGAGCCCGGCGAGGTCTGACGCGTCACACCCAGGCACAGGGCGGCCTCCCGATTTGACGATAATCGTTATCACTTCGACAATGGCGCCCATGAACACTCCTGTCGCCCGCCGTGTCCTGTCCGCCGCCGCAGCAGCGGCACTGGGCCTGTCCCTGACCGCGTGCTCCGCCCTGTCCACGGAGTCCTCGGAGCCCTCCGGCTCCGACGCTCCGAAGGACGCTTCAGACACCCTGTCAGTGGCCGTCTCCTTCTACCCGATCCAGTACCTCGCCGAGACCATCGGCGGTGACCACGTCAGCGTCACCAGCCTCACGCCGACCAACGTCGAGCCCCACGACTACGACCTGTCCGGCAAGGAGGTCATCTCCACCCTGGAGGGATCCTCCCTCGTCGCCTATGTCGCAGGCTTCCAGCCCTCGCTCGACAAAGCGGTCACCCAGATCAGCGGCCCGACGGTGGTCGACCTGTCCGGCGAGGTCGATCTCCGGCACCACGAGGGAGTCGAGGACGAGGACGAGCACGGCGAGGCCTCTGACGGCGCCACCGAGAAGGCCACCGAGAAGGCCACCGGCGAGGCCGGCCACGAGGGCCACGACCATGATGCGGGCTCTCTCGACCCGCACTTCTGGCTCGACCCGGTCCGCATGAAGTCCGCCGCCACCGCCGTTGAGGAGGCCCTGGCCGCCGCCGATCCCGACAACGCCGACGACTACAAGGCCAACCTCGACTCCCTGACCACCGCCCTCGACGGACTGGACTCCAGCTACAAGGGCGGCCTCACCCGGTGCGAGCGCAAGACCTTCATCACCTCCCACGCCGCCTTCGGCTACCTTGCCGACCGCTACGGGCTGACCCAGGTCTCCATCTCCGGTATCGACCCCGAGACCGAGCCGAGCGCGGCCGACATCGCCGCCGCCAAGAAGGCCGTCGAGGACACCGGCTCCACCACGATCTTCACCGAGGAGCTCGTCTCCCCCGAGACCGCCGACGCTGTCGCAGGCGAGACCGGTGCCACCACAGACGTTCTCAGCCCGATCGAGTCCGCCCCGGAAGACACCGACTACGCCGGCGCCATGTCCAACAACCTCGACGCGCTGCGCACGGCGCTGGCCTGCAAGTGACGTCTCAGCGCAGGGCAGGGAAACCATGACCTCCGATCCTCCCACCGCCTCTGGCGGGAATGGGCCGGCGACGCCGTCCGGGACCCCCCGGGCGGCGTCGCCCGCGCGCTCGGGCGAGAACCCGGCGACAGGGAGCGCCGAGTCCCCCCTCGCCGGTCCCGCCGCGGTGCCGCCCGTCGTCGTGACCGGCCTGTCGGTCGTGCTCGGCTCGACCCTCATCCTCTCCGGTATCGACCTGACCGTGACCAGCGGCGAGTCGGTGGCGCTCCTGGGCGCCAACGGCTCGGGCAAGTCGACCCTGGTCAAGACGGTGCTCGGCCTCAACCCGGCCCGCACGGGCAGCGTGCGCCTGTTCGGCCATGACGTGGAGCGCCGCTCACGCGTGCCCTGGAGCCGGATCGGTTACGTGCCCCAGCGCGTCGCAGCCGCCTCCGGCGTGCCGGCAACCGCTCTGGAGGTCGTGCGCTCGGGCCTGCTGGGCCCGCGCCGCCTCTTCGCCGACCGCGGTCGGCGCGCCCGCGAGCGGGCGATGGCGGCCCTGGACGCCGTCGGACTGGCCCACCGGGCCCGCGACCACGTCCAGGTCTTCTCCGGGGGGCAGGCCCAGCGCGTCCTCATCGCCCGCGCCCTCGTGCGGGACCCGGAGCTGCTCATCCTCGACGAGCCCCTGGCCGGCATCGACCGCGATTCGCGCCAGGCCCTCGCCGGGATCCTCACCTCGCTGCACGAGACGGGCCTCACGCTCATCACCGTGCTGCACGAGATGGGCGAGCTGAGCGACGTCGTCGAGCGCGCCGTCGTCCTGGATGAGGGGCGGGTCTCCCACGACGGCCCCGCACGCGACCTCGCGCCCTCCCGGCACGACCACAGCCGGCACGACGTCGTGGGGCACGACCGCCTCGACGACTGCGAGCACGGGCACCTGCACGGCCGAACCGCCCCCGTGGTCCACCATGCACCGGGGCTCACCACCCGCGTCCCCCTGCCCCCCGGTGCCAAGCGCCGTGGAGACCGCTCATGAACGACCTGATCAGCACCTACAGCGAGATGCTCCAGAGCCCGCTCATGCAGCGCGCGCTCATCGTCGCCGTCCTCGTGGGGCTGTCCGCCCCCGTCATCGGCACCTACCTCGTCCAGCGCGGGCTCGCCCTCCTGGGCGACGGCATCGGCCACATCGCGCTGACCGGCGTGGCCCTGGGCTGGATCGCCGGCGCGGCGGCCAACGTCTCCCCGCACGACGCCTGGGCGGTCCCCGGCGCGATCGTCGTGAGCGTCCTCGGCGCGATCCTCATCGAGCTCATCCGCTCCTACGGGCGGACCCGCGGGGATGTCGCCCTGGCCATCCTGTTCTACGGCGGCATCGCCGGCGGCGTCATCCTCATCAAGCTCGCGGGCGGCACGACCACCAACCTCACCAGCTACCTCTTCGGGTCGATCGTCACCGTCTCCGTGCCCGACGCCTGGTTCTCCATCGTCCTGGCCGTCGTCATCCTGCTCGTGGGGCTCGGGCTGCGGGGCCCCCTGTTCGCCCTGTGCCACGACGAGGAGTTCACCCGCTCCATCGGCCTGCCCACCGGCGTGCTCAACGTGACCATCGCCGTGGTCGCGGCCCTGACCGTCTCGGTGTCCATGCGGGTGGTGGGGGCGCTGCTGGTCTCCGCGGTCATGATCGTGCCGGTCGCCACCGCCCAGCTGCTGTCCCGCTCCTTCGTCGTGACCATGCGGCTGTCGATGGGGATCGGCGTCGTCATCTGCGTGACCGGCCTGCTGATCACCTACGTGGTGTCGGCGTCCTCGGGCGCCATGATCGTGGTCCTGCTCGTCGGCCTGTACGCTGTGGTGGCGGTGACGACCGCACTGGCCCACCTGCTGGTGCGCCTGTGGGCCCGCCTGCAACCCGTGCCGGCGCGCCTGCTGTCGCCATCGGCCCCGCCGGCTCCGCCGCAGGAGCCGTCCGACGCAGACCGCCCGACCACCGATGAGGCCCCGGCCCAGGAGACACAGTCATGACCATGACCCGCAGCACCGCAGGCTCCACCTCGGCACGGCCCAGAGCGACCTGGCAGCGCGCCGCGGTGGCCGACATCCTCCAGCGCACGGAGGAGTTCCGCTCCGCCCAGCAGATACACGCCGCCCTGGAGTCCGAGGGCACCAGGGTGGGCCTGGCCACGGTCTACCGGAACCTGACCGCCATGGCCGAGTCCGGCGAGGTGGACCAGGTGCGCAATGCCGAGGGCGAGACCCTCTACCGGCGCTGCCACGAGCCCGAGCACCACCACCACATCGTGTGCCGCTCCTGCGGTCACACGGTCGAGGTCAGCGGGGGCGAGCTGGAGGACTGGATCACCTCCGTCTCCGCCGCGCACGGCTTCACCCAGATGGAGCACACAGCGGAGTTCTTCGGGCTGTGCTCGGCCTGCTCGGCCGGGCCCGGCACCGGGCAGGCCGAGAAGTAGGGCCCCGGCCGGCGGCGCCGCGCGAGCCGCGGCCAAGGCCGGC
>ERZ772945.356-NODE-356-length-37346-cov-18.507656_pt1 | contig 37346 bp, 27 predicted proteins | sample MGYA00511681_ERZ772945 | MGnify/ENA primary metagenome ERZ772945 (study PRJEB29015, sample SAMEA2737943) | human oral metagenome | biome: human oral; feature: human-associated habitat; material: dental | place: China | collected 2143 ...
TCTTAATCAGCTGTTTTTGATGCGTCACAACGACTTCTTTCAACTTTTGCGTCTTTGTGGAGTCCGTTTTGGTTGTGTTCTGGGCTGGTAAGGCTGTTACCGAGAGGCAAGCAGTGAGTAATAGTATCAATTTATTCCACATAATTAAAGTGTTAAGTTTATAGTTGTCAATATGATACAAAGATATGTTTTTTTCTTATAAACTTCAATTAATTTTGAAAGTAATTTTACTTTCTTATCCTTATGTCCCGTATTTTAATCCTTTTTATTGCTTTTTCTCTATTAATATGCAAGAAGATTACAATGCAGAAATGCTCACAGTGTTCGGTTAGAAAGCAGATTGTCAAACAGAATGAATCCTCTTTTAATGTATTGATTAATAGGTGTTTGATACGACATTTTCTATATCTGTTTGTCAATAAAGCCTTACCAATGGTTTAATTTAACAACAAGTCGCCCTCTTTCTACCCCTTAACGACTGACGTATCGAGGCTTAGCACAAGTGGTGTTGAGGCTCCGCACCAATGGTGCGAACGCTTCGCACGTGTGGTGCGGAGGAGTGAAAGGCATGCAATATGTAGTTAAGATAAGAGCAGTTTATTGTTATAAAGGGCTTATTCTACCCTAAGTAAACAAAGAATATTATATTTTTTCGTTCTATAATTCCCATCGAAACGAAGTGTTTTACGGAAACTTTTTGTAAATTTGCACATTAGTTATAATAGAAAATAAGAATGGAATACAACTTCATTGACATTGAGAAGAAATGGCAACAGAAGTGGGTTGAGAATAAGACCTACAAAGTTGTTGAGGACGAGAACAAGCAGAAGTTCTATGTACTTAATATGTTCCCTTATCCATCAGGAGCCGGATTGCACGTTGGACACCCATTGGGTTATATTGCAAGTGACATCTATGCACGCTATAAGCGACTGAAGGGTTTCAACGTGTTGAACCCTATGGGATATGATGCTTACGGACTTCCTGCTGAGCAGTATGCCATTCAGACGGGTCAGCATCCACAGCTGACAACCGATACGAACATTGCTCGTTACCGTGAGCAGTTGGATAAGATAGGTTTCAGTTTCGACTGGGATCGTGAGATACGCACCTGCGACCCACGTTATTATCACTGGACACAGTGGGCTTTCGAGCGTATGTTCGAGTCTTATTATGACTATACACAACAGAAGGCATTGCCTATTGAGGACCTTGTTCGCCACTTTGAGGAAGAAGGAACACTGAATCTTAACGTCGCACAGAGTGAGGAACTGATTTTCTCAGCACGTGATTGGTCGAGCATGGACGAGCAGGAACAGCAGGAGAAGCTCATGAACTATCGTATTGCTTACCTCGGTGAGACGATGGTAAACTGGTGTCCGGGACTCGGAACGGTGCTTGCAAATGACGAGGTTGTCAATGGTGTGAGCGAGCGTGGAGGCTATCCTGTCGTACAGAAGTTGATGAAGCAGTGGTGTCTTCGTGTGTCAGCCTATTCACAAAGACTGCTTGATGGCTTGGAGACAGTTAACTGGTCTGACTCTATCAAGGAGACACAGAAGAACTGGATTGGCCGCTCTGAGGGTACAGAGGTTGAATTCAAATACCTTACACCAACTGGTGAGGGTCAGAAAGAGGGTAAGTTCACGATCTTTACCACGCGTGCTGACACGATGTTTGGTGTTAGCTTCATGGTATTGGCACCAGAGGCAGAACTCGTTACAGAGCTTACTTCAGATGCTCAGAAGGCTGAGGTAGAGGACTACTTGGCGTATGTAAAGAAGCGCACAGAGCTGGAACGTATGTCTGACCGTAAGGTGACAGGTGTTTTCTCAGGCTCATATGGTATCAATCCATTCACTGGTGAGCAGATTCCTATTTGGATTTCAGAGTATGTTTTGGCTGGATATGGAACAGGAGCGATTATGGCTGTGCCTGCTCATGACAGTCGTGACTATGCCTTTGCTAAGCATTTCAACCTCCCTATCATCCCATTGATTGAGGGTGCTGACGTCTCAGAAGAGAGCTTTGATGCAAAGGAAGGAATCGTAACGAACTCTCCTGCGGAAGGAAAAGAGAGCATGGACGGTTTCTCTCTCAATGGTCTTACGGTGAAGGAGGCTATTGCCAAGACCAAGCAGTTTGTTACTGAGAAGGGTATCGGACGTGTGAAGGTTAACTATCGTTTGCGTGATGCTATCTTCTCACGCCAGCGTTATTGGGGAGAACCATTCCCAGTCTATTACAAGCAGGGAATGCCTTACATGATTCCAGAAGAGTGTTTGCCACTTGAATTGCCTGAAATCGACAAGTATGAACCAACAGAAAGTGGCGAACCACCATTGGGTCGTGCGAAGGTTTGGGCTTGGAACGAGGCAGAACGTAAGGTTGTTGAGAAGTCATTGGTTGATGATAAGACTGTATTCCCATTGGAGTTGAATACAATGCCTGGTTTCGCAGGTAGTTCAGCATACTATCTTCGTTACATGGACCCACACAATGACGAAGCACTGGTGGGCAAAAAGGCAGACGAGTATTGGCAGAATGTAGACCTTTATGTCGGTGGTACCGAACATGCAACAGGTCACTTGATTTACAGTCGTTTCTGGAATAAGTTCCTCTTCGACTGTGGTTGCAGTTGTAAGGAGGAGCCTTTCGAGAAGTTGGTGAACCAAGGAATGATCCAAGGACGCTCTAACTTCGTTTATCGTATCAACTCTGACGACCACTCAAAGGCACCAGTCTTTGTCAGCTTAGGTCAGAAAGACAAGTACGATACTACTCCTATCCATGTTGATGTGAACATCGTTCATGCTGATGTTTTGGATGTTGAGGCTTTCAAGGCATGGCGTCCAGAGTATAACAATGCTGAATTCATCTTCGAAGACGGTACATCATCATCAGAAGGTATTAACACCCAACACCCAACACCCCCCACCTACAAATGCGGTTGGGCGGTAGAGAAGATGTCAAAGTCAATGTTCAACGTTGTCAATCCAGATGTTATTGTTGAGCAATATGGCGCGGACACACTCCGTCTTTACGAAATGTTCCTCGGTCCTGTAGAGGCAAGTAAGCCTTGGGATACGAACGGTATCGATGGTTGTTTCCGTTTCTTGAAGAAGTTCTGGAAGCTTTATCAGCAGGAACTCAACGATGATGAGCCTTCAAAGGATTCATTGAAGAGCGTTCATAAGCTTATCAAGAAGGTGACAGGAGACATCGAGCAGTTCTCTTATAACACAGCTGTTTCAGCGTTTATGATTTGCGTGAACGAGCTTGGACAGCAGAAGTGCGCTAACCGTGAACTGTTGAAGAAGATGGTAATCGTCATCGCTCCATTTGCACCTCACATGGCTGAAGAGTTGTGGGAGCAGTTGGGTGGCGAGACAAAGAGTGTCTTCGATGTTGAATGGCCTGAATGGGATGAGTCTTATCTCGTAGAGAATGAGGTTCAGCTGACAGTGTCTTTCAATGGTAAGGCACGTTTCCAGATGACTTTCCCTGCTGATGCAACAAAGGAAGACATCGAGAAGAGCGCATTAGAAGACGAACGAAGCCAGCACTATATCGACGGTAAGACAATCGTAAAGATCATCGTTGTGCCGAAGAAGATTATCAATATCGTTTGCAAATAACTATTCAATAAACCATAGAAGAGGCTGTATGGAAACAGGGCTGCAGGTTCGTTTCTCTGACAGCGGTACTCTCTAACGGAAATGAAGTCCGTATATTAGTATCCACTACAGACGTGTTGCGATACAGCCTCTTCGTCTTAACCATTCTATGAGCCTATGACCATTGATCAACAACTCATCCGATCCGAAGCCAAAGATTATTTTTTCTTGACAGTTGGCTTACTTATCTATGCAGCAGCCTTTACCATCTTCCTCATGCCTTATGAGATTGTTACGGGTGGAGTGACGGGTATGTCGGCCGTAATCTACTATGCTACAGGTTTTAAGATTGAGAATACTTACATGATTATCAACATTTCGTTGTTGATAGTTGCTTTGAAGATACTGGGTTTTAAGTTCCTGATGAAGACCATTTATGCTATCTTTGCCCTTTATTTCCTATTGATATTTGCACAGGATTTAATGCCAAGAGATGCAAATGGAGAGTTTGTGAAGATGCTTGGTGAAGACCAAGCTTTTATGTCATTGATTATTGGTTGTAGCCTTACAGGTACGGGATTGGCTATCGTCTTCCTTAATAATGGAAGTACGGGTGGTACAGATATCATCGCTGCCTGTGTCAATAAGTATCATGATATATCGTTAGGACAAGTCTTAATGGGCGTCGATATTCTGATTGTGGGTAGCTGTTTGTTCTTCCCTCAGTTTGGTGATATCATGGAACGCTTGCATAAGATGGTCTTTGGTTACTGTACGATGTTCATAGAGTGTTTTATGTTAGACCACGTGATGAATATGAGACGCGAGTCAGTACAGTTCATGATCTTCTCTTGGAAACATGAAGAAATAGCCAAAGCGATTGTTGAGGAGACCGAGCATGCGCTGACTATCCTTGACGGACACGGCTGGTATACGGGCAATGATATGAAGGTTATCTGCTTGTTGGCAAAGCGTAACGAGAGTAAGACAATCTTTCGTATCATCAAGATGGTTGACCCAACTGCCTTTGTAAGCCAGAGCTCGGTGATAGGTGTCTATGGTGAAGGCTTCGATCAGATAAAGATTAAGGCAAAGAAGGAAATGAAAAAGCAGGAAAAGAAGTTGGCTGATGCCATGAAAAAGCCTGCGAATGAACAGAAATAAATAGGTTTTAGAGCTGTGTTCTGGCCGCTAATTAGTAGGGACGCACGGCTTGTGTGTCTGCTGGTGATAAGCTTTTAAGGACATACAAACCGTGCGTTCTTGTTGTAGAAATAGTACTTGGGGCTTTCAAACATGGCTTTTTAGCATTCTAAAAACGTTTTATAGAGATGAAAATAGTATTTGCAACGAATAATAAACATAAGCTCGAAGAGATAAAGGACATCCTTAGAAAGGATTTTGAAATTGTTTCTTTGGCTGAGATTGGTTGTCATGAGGATATCCCTGAGACTGGGGCAACACTGGAGGAGAATGCGCGTCAGAAGTCTTCTTACGTCGTTGAGCACTATGGTCAGAACTGTTTTGCTGACGACACAGGACTTGAGGTGGAGGCACTCGGTGGTGAACCCGGTGTGCATTCGGCACGTTATGCAGAGGGAACCGACCACGATAGCGAGGCGAATATGCGTAAGCTATTGGCAAACTTAGTCGGTAAGGACAATCGTAAGGCATGTTTCCGTACGGTTATCTCTCTTATCATTGATGGTGTAGAACATCAGTTTGAGGGTAAGGTAGAGGGTAGAATCGCTACCGAGAAGCATGGTACAGAAGGCTTCGGGTACGACCCTATCTTCATTCCAGAGGGTTATGACAATAGCTTTGCAGAGTTAGGTGAGGAGATAAAGAACCAGATCTCCCATCGTGCAAGGGCTGTGAAGAAGTTGGCGGAATACTTAGGAAGACTGAAAGGATAAAAGAGTAAAAAGGCTAAAGGGACCTTTTAATAGAGAAAGAGGTAATAAAGTAAAACCGTTAAAGCCTCCTTTTAGACTTCGATAAATACCCTTTTCCGAATTATTTTCATGAAAATAAATATTTCTTTTCATGAAGAAAAATATTTCTTTTCACGAAAAAAAGAATTTATTTTCATGAAAATAATTTGAGGAAGGCAGTTTCTTTATTCTGCTTATAGGCTGATATAACGGCTGAAAAGGGCTGCTTTTGTTAGCTTGACAAGCCCCGATTCGAAGCTAAGTAGCCTATGTGTTATTTGTTTGACATTAGGAATATAACCATTTAATATCTGCTATGTTGTCTATTCTTCTTCCTGTTTACAACTGTAATTGTGTAGCTTTGGTGACAGAGTTACAGCGGCAGTGTGTGGAATGTAAGGTAGAATTCGAAATCATAGTGGCTGATGATGGTACGTTATCGGGTGCTATTGGTACGAATGCAGCTTGCCAACATCTTATAGATAAGAACAAGGTAATTGAGCATTTGAAGGGTGTTCGCTATATTATTAGAGAGAAGAACGTGGGGCGTTCGGCTATTCGCAACTTCCTTGTGTCGCAGTCGAAGGGGGAAAAGATACTCTTTATTGATGGCGATTTATCCTTGGATAATCCTTCTTTTATTCACAATTATCTGCAAACAGAAGCAGATGTAGTGGTGGGAGGAATCGCCATTGGGGGTAATCCAGACCGTTGGAAAGGTAATCTCAGATACTGTTACGAACAACAAAGTGAGGCTATCAACACCGTAGAGAGTCGTCAGCGACATCCTTATCAGCATTTAGCAACAAATCTACTCGTACGCCGTTCGGTCTTAGGTGAGAAGCCTTATGATGAGAACATCAGCCATTATGGCTATGAAGATGTACTCTTGGGCAAACGGTTTCAGCAGCAACAAGTAGTAATAAAGCATATAGATAATCCCGTACTCTTCTGTGACTTCGAGGATAACGCAAGCTATCTTGCTAAGACAGAAGAAGCTCTGCGTACGCTATTTGCCTTCAGAAAGGAGCTGAAAGACTACTCTCGTTTGCTTGACAAAGCCGAACAGATTGAGCGTTTACACCTCTCTCCACTTTTTATAACAGCTTATAAGCTATTTAATGAGCCTATAAAGAATTGCCTCTTAGGCAATAAACCGAAGGTTTTTTGGTTTAATATCTATAAACTGTTGTATTATTTACATTACACAAAGAACGCTATATGACAATAAAAAGATATTTCCTATCGCTTATTCTATTCTTTTCTCTTGTTGTAACTGCTCTTGCTGGCGGTGTAGGAACGTGGAAGAATTTTCTTGCTTACAGTGATGTACAATGGGTAGAAGATGGAGGTAGCAAACTCTATGTGCTTGCTTCCAATAGCCTCTATACCTATAACAAGAACGAACAGAGTATAAAGACCTACGATAAGGTCAATGGTTTGAACGATACGGATATCCGGTTTATAGGCTGGAACAAGTCTGCTCGTAGGTTGGTTATCGTCTATTCGGATAATAATATCGACCTGCTGGACGAGAGAGGGAATGTTCTTAATGTGCCAGACTACTACTTAAAGACCTCAATGGAGGACAAGACTGTTAATGGTATTGATATGTATGGTGGCTATTGTTACCTTTCTACGGGTTTTGGACTTGTCAAACTCAATGTTTCTAAGGCGGAGATAAGCGATAGTTATAAGCTCTTTTTCCCTGTTAATTACAGCTATATCGAGGGCAAGTATATCTATGCAGCCAGTCGTAGTAAGGGACTTTATCGTGCTGACTTGGCTGCTAATCTCCTCGACAGAAACAACTGGACGAACGTAGGAGGGTTTGTAGAGCGGTCACGAAGTGTTGATGCTACCCTATTAGCACAGGCTAAGTCGCTTCGTCCCGGCGGTCCAGAGCGTAACACCTTTGTATGGACTACCTTCATTAATAACCGTCTTTATGGTACCGGAGGGAACTTTAATCCTACTGCTAATAACTGGGAGAATCCAGGTATAGTACAGGTGTTAGAGGGTGATGAATGGACCTTTTTCGAGGATAATTTATCGACTCGAACGGGTTATGTCTATATAGGGACAAAGGCCGTGGCGATAGACCCTCATGATGGTAATCATGTGTTTGTAGGTACACGAACAGGCCTCTATGAGTTCAGATTGGGTAAGATGGTAGCCTTCTATAACAAGGATAATAGCATTCTACAAGGAGCCATAGACAGAGGTAAACAGCTTGGGAATGAATATGTACTTGTCTATGGTCTGGCTTACGATAGAGATGGTAATCTATGGGTACTCAATAACCAGACGAAGAAAGAAAACCTTATTCGTGTGTCAAAAGATGGGCAGATGACATCCTTTAGTAAACCTGAGCTGATGAAAGATGGTGTGGGGCTCTCTGGCTTGTCACAGATGCGTTTGGACAGTCACAACCTCCTTTGGTTCTGTAATGACTACTGGATTCAACCGGGATTGTTCTCTTATGATCCTAAAAAAGATAAACTTAATGCTTATACTCGATTTGTCAATGAGGACGGTTCTAACGTCGATATTACTGCTGTTCATTGCTGGGCAGAGGACTTAGAACACAATATCTGGGTGGGAACAACGGCTGGTCCGATGGTCCTTCAGCGGTCTCAAATGAACGACCAAGAGAACTATCGCTTCGTACAAGTTAAGGTTCCGCGTAACGATGGGACTAATCTTGCTGACTATCTCCTTGCTGGCTTGGATGTTACTGCTATGGCTGTTGATGGCGGAGGACGTAAGTGGTTTGGTACGAAGGGCAATGGTGTCTATCTTATCAGTGCGGATAATATGACGCAGTTGCAGCACTTTACCACTACTAACAGCCCTTTACTCTCTAACACAATTCAGTCTATTTCCCTCAATGATGTCACTGGTGAGGTGTTCTTTGCTACTGATAATGGTCTCTGTTCCTATATGAGTGATGCTACAAGGGCTGTTGACTCGCCTAATGATGAGACTACATACGCTTACCCAAACCCTGTGAAACCAGGTTATACAGGGCCCATCACGATAGTTGGTTTGTCGTTGAATGCGAATGTGAAGATTGTAACAACGAATGGAGTCCTTGTTGCTGAAGGTACCAGCAATGGTGGTACTTTCGTTTGGAATGGCAAGGATAAGAACGGAAAGCGTGTTGCATCGGGTGTTTACATGGTGCAGACAGCTGACGAAAACGGCGATAATGGCACGGTTTGTAAGGTTGCAGTCGTTAATTAATCAAGACAATGAAGGCGGCAGTAGGACGTAATCCAATCTTTTGGATAGTGCTGACAGCTCCGTTGGCACTGCTGTTGCTGTGTCAACTTCAGCCTACCTTTGATGACTGGACGTACTATACCGTACCACAGACAGAGCCTCTTACACTTCAAAATCTGCTTCCAGACGGCAATTACTGGCGCCCTTTTGATGTGCTTTTTGGTCATCTTCTCGGAATTAATTACCGACTTTTTCCCTCCTTAAACCATCTATTTATCCTATTAGGACATATCCTGAATACATTGTTAGTCTATAAGATTTTGCAATGGTTCAGGGTAAGTACGTTATCACGTAACCTATCCGTCGTTTTCTTTTATTTGTCGTCAGGCACTTTGGGAACGGTATTAAATATTGATTCCCTGAACCAAGTCTATTCGCTTTTATGGGGACTTCTTGCCTTATATAGCTACATCAGCTTGTCTGGTTATCGAAAGTTTATTCTATGGTTAGTCTGCGCTTTGCTATCAGTTTTTGCTAAAGAGTCAGGCTATATTTGGTTTGTTTGCCCGCCATTTATAGTATGGAGCATAGGAAAAGAGCGTTTTAGCCGTGCTTTAAGACATCTTTTTTGTGGATGTTTGTTGTTTGTTTTCTATCTTGTTAGCCGTTTCATGCTGACCGATAGCTTTCATTTGGAGAACAATGTGTACATGGAGTTTACTCTAACTCGACTGCTACGCAACCTCGCTTTGTTATTGGGAATGACTTTCTACCCTATCGATTACGCCAGTCTTATCCATTCTCAGCATCGTCATCTTGCTGTTGTCGTATTCACAGGAGCCCTCCCCCTACCCTTTCTTTGGCTCTTATTGCGTTCCTATAGATGGCAGAAACCGCTCATAATACTACTTTTATTCTTCTTTATTGGGGCTTTCGTCAATCTGATGACAGTCTTCTCTGTGATGCACTGTTATGCAGTCCTGCCCTTTGTTGCACTGATGATAGCCCTACTCTGCGAACGATTCAAGAATAAGAAGGTATTGATAGTTTCAGCATTGCTCTATCTTTTGACAGCTTCCTTCACCCTACTCCATCACGCTTACGCCTCTTTCCTATCAGGTAAGATGGGCGAACAGATGGCAAAGAGTATCGTCAGTCAATGTGGACAACCTGTAAACAAGGTGATGGTGATACATTTAGACAAAGGAGAAACGAAGTATTCTTCCTTCTGGGTGATTCCTTTTGAAGCTTTTGGTTGGGGCTATTCAGTTCTTCAGCAGACAGGTTATCAATGGCCAAAGACCATTATTAACGAAGAGATAACAAACAGAAAGCAGTTGAATTCTTTGCTTCTAAAGGCAGAGAAAGCTAACTGCGATGGTGTATGGTATGCTGAAGATGACCAAGTAAAACGCATAAAATGAAACAAAAGATAGCTGAATTCTCTTTTCTCCATGTCTTTGCTATCCTCTTGGTAGTCATCGGACACTCCTTCTTTCAGATGGAGAGTCCGATTGTAGATTGGATTTATCAGTTCCACGTACCCCTTTTCTTCTTCGTATCAGGTTATCTTTTCAATGTATCAATAAACGGAAAACCGCTACAACCTCATATCTTTCTAAGTCGTAAAGCAGTTCGCTTGCTACTTCCTTACTTTGCTTTGAGTACCCTACTCTTTGTTCCAAAGGTTCTTTTATCGCAGTTTATGGTGCGCCCGATACAAGCCAGTTGGAGCGAATACGTGTTGATGCTCATCTATCCTTACCGCAATGTTAACGGTTCCTATTGGTTTTTACCCACTTTATTCTTGCTCTTTGTTTTTGCAGTGATTGCCCTTTTCTTTTTGCAACGACTGCAACATAGAAATTCGCTTGCTGTTACTACTCTTTTACTTACTCTACTTGCTCTGGCAAATATCTCCCTTCCTTTCTCCCACGACACACTTTTTAATGTCGTTGGAGTAATTCATTATGCTTTTTATTTTGCCTTAGGTTACTTTGTATCCAGCTTTGGTTTGATGCGCTTTCTCGATAAAGGGAAAACAGCCATCTTAGTCTTCCTATTTACGTTTGTAGTATCAATTATCGGTCTACACGTAAATAAAAGCCCTCTCATGGATTTATTCTTTGCAATGGATGGTATTCTTATGTCAGTTGCTTTGGCGTGCTTATACGCAAAATATGAGTTCCACTTCCTTAATTATCTCTCCCCATCCTCTTATACTATCTATCTTTATCATGGAATCTTTCAAGCATTGAGTTTACAAATACTTATGCGATTTACTCATTTTGATAATGTTGTTTATATTATCCTTGCTTTTCTGACAGGTGTTTATGGGTCTTTCTTGGTTTATAAGCTGCTTTATGGTTATCGTAACAGCCGTTTGGGACGAATCTTGGCATTGATTTCTGGTATTTCTATATCTTAGCAGATAGTAAGCTGTATTGGCTGAAAAGCAATCTTAATAAAGCTTCAGAAGATTCTTTTTTTCCATTTTCAACAGATAATTTATTACTCAGCACATGTCGTGTTGACGGTCCGCACCAATGGTGTTGATGGTCCGCACCAATGGTGCGGAACGTTATTTATGATGAAGTTGGTATAACGAAAGCACCCTTATCAATCCTTAACTTTAAGACGGTTGGGGATAGATGAGGGTGTTTATCGTATTGATAGGTTTTATTAAACCAGTCTTTTATTTCCTTATGTTGCTACTTTCCCGAGTTGAGAAGTTCGTCAGGTAGTGGGATATCAAGACTGCGAGCGCGTTCGGCATTACGTCTCTTTATCTTGCGCTGGGCATCAGCCTTCTGCTTTGTTATGGCTCCCGGCTTCTGCTTGTAGAGTGGGAGTAGACGCGGATTCCACGTACCCTGTACGTCACGCTTAGCCTTACACTCGATAGACTTGGGGTAGTAATAGACGGCTTCGGGCTGTCGCTGGGTCGCATAATCACCTGTATCCCATCTACCATTGTCGTTTTCATCGACGATGACACGTAGGTAGAAGACCCCAGGCTTTACGTAGTGGAAGGTCGCTTGATTGTTCTTTGCATACGTTTCCTTCACTGGCTTGTCGCTTTCATTGAGTAGTTGCAATAGGCAATTCTTACCTTCCATGCCCTGTAAGGTCATCATCAACGTGCCATACTCGTCTATTGACGGGATACGGATGCCCTGTTTATACTTTGCAGACACCTTACCATAGATATCTGTGAAGGCTGCTGAGTCGACCTCAAGACTATATTCATGACCCGGATCCCAAGTGCTGACGAGTTTCATTAACCGTGGTCTACCAGGTTCGGCACCGAAGGTGTATTTCGCTCGATACCACATAGAGTCTATCTTCTCATAGAGATGTATCTTGGAGGTATCGGTCTTTTCAAGTGGAGTAGGGAGCTCGAACGTTGGGTTTTGGTCTGGGTCCATTTGCGAGGAGACGTTGTATCTTACCTCTAAAGGTGTGACCGGCATAGCCGTTTGGAAGTCTTTTCCACGTTCTTTGGCCTTCTCCTGCTTCTTAAACCACTTGTCGTACTCTTCTTGTTGACGCTTCAGACGCTTTGCGTAGGGCACCTTTGAGAGTATCTCCAGCGTGTCTGTCTTAGGCACAAGTTTACCCATACTGTCCGTCATGTTATAGGTCATCTGCATTCGCAGCGTGTCTTGATTGACAAGGGCCGTATCACGAAGCCAATAGATGATGGTGTCTTGGTTCAGACTTGGCTCTGTTATGAAAGCATCTTTAGCATTGAAATTGAGTCCTTTAAGCTGCGGGAGGTCGGCATCACCATAGCTATAAAAGAGCGTGAAATGGTTTGGCTCCTTGCGTTCAGACTTGAGGAAGAAACGGTCAGTCTGTGTAGCTGTGAACGAGTTCAGTACTACGTCGTCTGGTAGGAAATGGGTGTAAGGCACCTGTTTGATGTCTTTAATATGCAAAGAGTCAATCCAGAGTGTGTCTTGTCGTATGTCTGGCTTCCATGAAGGCATAATGACTTCGGGCGTGAAGGCCAATTTCTCGCTCTTTTGATTGTACCTATAGTTACCGTCCATGTCCTGTAAAGCGTAAATGCGGTAGTCTCCCTTGGCAACACCTCGTATGCTGAAGCGACCACGACTATCGGTACGTGAGACGCGAAGCATAGGTAGTTTCTCGAAAGCAGAGTCGTTCTGATTACTGTAGAGACCTACGAGAATACCCTTTACAGGCTCCAGGTTCTCTGCTTCTAACACGTAGCCAGACACCTCAAGGGTATCAATATGATCGCCAGTAGAGAAGCTGTAGGTGTAATTCCCTAATGGATTGCCCTCGTTATTGTCTGAGATAGCATCAGAGAAGTCGATGGTGTAGGTGGTGTTTGGCTGTAGCTTGTCTTGCAGACTCACTGTGATATGCTTTCCTGTAGCCTTTATCTCGGGTGCTTCTATCTGTGGAGGCGATACGACAACCTTCTCAGATGCGTTGTCTAACTTGATGAACTCGTTGAAATAGATGTTCACCTTCTTACTGTTTACATCAGTTGCTCGTTCAGAGGGGGAGGCAGCCAACACTCTTGGTGGGGTCTCATCGTACCATCCACCATCTGGTTGTCCCATCTTCGCACAGGACGACAGTGTCAAAAGGAGTATGGTAAAAAGGAAAAGAAGTAAAACCTTTGGTTGGTAGAACACCGCAAGGTAAGGACTAACCTTAGCTGAAAGGCCATCCCTTCCACCCATAACTTCTTGGCAATATCTCTGTTGTTGTTTCTTCATATCGCTGGTTTTACTTGTTTACCCTTTTGCTTTTTACCTCATAAAGGTTGTTTTATCCCTTTTACTCTGTAGTCTTTTGCTGGTTCATACTCAGTAGTTCTTCAAGGTTATTACGGCTGTTTGAAAGGCGTGGAATCTTATGTTGACCACCGAGCTTACCCTTTATTTTGAGCCAGTCATTGAAGAGATCCTTGCGTGCAACTATTATCTCAAGTGGTTGAAGGGTAATGTTATGAAAACGTTTCGCCTCATAGTCTGAGTTAACCTCTTGTAGTTTATCATCAAGAACTTTGGCAAACTCGTCAAGTGAAGAGGGTTCTTTCGCAAACTCAATGAGCCACTGATGACGACATTTAGCCTTCGCATCCATATACATTGGGGCTGCTGTGTAATCAGACAGCTGTGCGCCAGTGGCCTTGCAAGCGGCTTCGAGGCCCTTCTCGGCATTGTCCATGATAAGCTCTTCACCAAAGGCATTGATGAAATACTTGGTTCTTCCGGTGATAACAAACTTATAAGGATTGGTCGAAGTGAACTGTACTGTGTCTCCTATCTCGTATCTCCATAGGCCACAAGCAGTACTAATCAGCATCGCATAGTTGCGCCCTATCTCCACACCCGACAGTGGGACGATATTCGGATGTTCACTTTCAAACTCGTCCATAGGCAAGAACTCGTAGAATACGCCATAGTCGAGCATGAGCGACATACTGCTGTCTGTTGGGTCATCCTGTATTCCAAAGAAGCCCTCAGAGGCATTGTATGTCTCCATATAGTTCATCCCTTGCTTGGTAATGAGCTGTTCATACTGCTCACGATAGGGTGTGAAGGCAATGCCACCATGGAAGAACACCTCTAAATTAGGCCATACTTCTTCTAAGTGTTGTTTACCACTCAATTCAAGAACACGTACTATGACAGAGAGCATCCAAGACGGAACACCGGATAGATTGGTCACGTTCTGCTTGAGAGTCTCCTGTGCAATTCGGTCGCGTTTTACCTCGAAATCGCTCAGTAAAGCTGTTGATTTCTTAGGTACACGACACAGGTTTGCGAGTGGATTGATGTTCTCTATGAGGATAGCACTTAGGTCGCCTACAAGTGAGTTGTATAAGTTGTAGTTTGGAGAATGGCTCCCACCTAAGATAAGACTCTTACCGTTGAAGAGTCTACTCTCTGGGTGATTACTAAGGTAGTAAGCGATAACGTCCTTTCCTCCTTGGTAATGAATGGTCTGTAATCCTTCGTGGGAAACGGGAATGAACTTACTCTTATCGTTTGTTGTACCAGATGACTTCGCATACCATCTCACCTGTCCTGGCCACAGGATATTGCGTTCTCCATGGCGCATACGGTCGATGTCACCCTTCAATTCCTCGTATGTGTTGACTGGAATGTTCTGTGTGAAATCTTCGTATGACTTTATCGTTGAGAAGAGATGTTTGCGTCCGTATTCGGTGTCCTTGGCTCGTTCAACGAGGTATTGCATGACTTCCCGCTGGATAGCCTCTCCATCCGTGAGGTAGTGCTCAAGCTCCTTACGACGCGGATGGAAGTACAACTTGTTTACTATATTAGTAAGACTCATTCAATTTCTCTGGTTGATTAAATTGCAAAATTACGCCAAAAAAGCTAAACGAGTAGCCTTTTTCTATATTTTAACACTGCTTTTAAGCTGCATGATGGGCCTTTCCTTGTATTCTGTGCATGATTAGTAAGGTGACTTTTCATTCTCCTTTATTCTCATCTTTCAGCCCCTTCTCTAATTTATTTTCATGAAAAAAAATATTTTTCTTCATGAAAAAAAATATTTCTTGTCGTGAAAATAATTCTTTCTTGTCATGAAGAAAATTCGATGAAAGGGGTAGGGTAGGGTCTTAATCCTTTTCTTTTGCGACAGTATAGCCTATCTTTTAGTTATCTAATCGGCCTTATCAGTACTCATGGGGATGCTTTATAAGGAGGTAATAAAACCTTTTCTTTATGCTTATTTGACTATTATAGTCTATTATTATACATATTATAGTCTATAAAAGAGGCATTATTTGATTTCCTATATACTTCTTATACCTCTTTTTGTAAGCCTCCCCCTGCCTTCAGAGGGACAAGGGGAGGCCTTTTCTTTTTAATGTGCTTCTAACCAGTTTTTGCCCCATCCGGCATCAGCTATCAGTGGGACGTTCAGTGGATAGGCATTCTGCATCTCTTCAATGACAATGCGTTCCACCTGTTCACGCTCTTCTGGGTAGACGGAGAAGTTAAGTTCATCATGCACCTGAAGAATCATCTTTGAGCGGATTTCTTCTTTCTTAAAGCGTTCCCAGATGCGTACCATTGCCACTTTGATGATGTCTGCCTCCGTTCCCTGTATCGGTGCGTTGATGGCATTACGCTCAGCAAACCCGCGGACAGTGGCGTTGCGACTGTTTATATCAGCCAGATAGCGGCGACGATGGAAGAGTGTTTCGGCATAGCCTTTGGCTCTTGCCACCTCTTTCGCATGTTCCATATAGGCTTGTACCTTTGGGAATGTGCGGAAGTAGTCTTGTATGAGGTCTTTTGCCTCAGCATTTGAGATGTCCATGCGTTGGGCAAGTCCGTAGGTGGTGATACCATAAATAATACCGAAATTGGCTTGTTTTGCCTTCTTTCGCTGTGCGTCAGTGACCTTATCTATGTCCTCATGCCATATTTTTGCAGCCGTTGCACGATGGATGTCATGTCCCTCACGGAAGGCCTCCATCATGTTTTCGTCCTCAGAAAGGTGGGCCATGATACGTAACTCAATCTGACTATAATCTGCTGAAAAGAACAGACAACCCTCTTCTGGGATGAAACACTTACGTATCTCCTTCCCATCATCCGTGCGTACAGGGATATTCTGTAGATTTGGGTCGCTTGATGAGAGACGTCCAGTAGCGGTGAGCGCTTGATTGAACGATGTGTGGATATGTCCAGTACGTGGATTAATCAACTTTGGAAGAGCGTCGATATAAGTGCTAAGAAGTTTCTTCATACCTCTGTAATTGAGTATGTTACGTACGATAGGACTCTTATTTTCAAGGCTCTGCAGCACTTCCTCACTCGTCACGTATTGTCCTGTTTTTGTCTTTTTAGGCTTGTCCATGATCTGCAACTTACCAAAGAGGATGTCACCCACTTGTTTTGGACTTGAGATATTGAACTCTTCACCAGCCTCCTTGTATATTTCCTGCTCGTATTCTCTCATACGTTCATTGAAAATCTTTGACGTGTCTTGTAGTGCTTCTGTGTCTAAGCAGACACCATTTAGTTCCATGTCTGCTAACACTCGAACCAATGGCATCTCTATATTCCAGAAGAGTTCTTCGACGCCAAGCTCCTTTAATCGAGGCTCAAGTACGTTTTTCAAGCGCAAGGTGATGTCTGCATCTTCCGCAGCATACTCATAAATGTCAGTAGGGGAGAGGTCGCGCATGTTCTTCTGCTTCTTTCCTTTTGGACCGAGTAGCTCTTCTATGTGTATCGTTTGATAACCAAGAAGTGTCTCAGCCAGATAGTCCATGTTATGATGTAACTCTGGTTGGATGAGGTAGTGGGCAATCATCGTGTCGAACATCTTACCTTGAATGGTCACATCATAGCGAGTTAACACTTCATAGTCATACTTGATGTTCTGCCCAATTTTCATGATTTTGTCGCTCTCATACAGCGGTTTGAATATTTCAACGACTTTTAACGCTTCTTTATAATTGGCTGGTACGGGAACATAAAAGGCCTTGCTTTCTTCAGCTGAGAAGCTTAAACCTACTAATTCGGCGCTAATAGCATCGGTTGAGGTCGTTTCTGTGTCTATACTAATAAACTCTTTTGTAATAAAAAAGTCACATAATCGACGTAATTCATCCTCATTTTCAATGAGTTGATACTCATGTTGAGTTGTTTTTATGCTCTCATATTTCGCAAATTTGGGTTCACTTGACTCATTGGCCGTGTTTTCTGCAAATAAATTAAGCTGATTGTTGTCGGTCTTTGACTTTACTTCACCTTTATTAAGAAACTTGTTAATAAGTGTCCTAAACTCTAACTCTTCAAATATTGTACGCAATTTAGCCTCGTCGGGTTGCTCTACTTTGAGTTCATCCAAATCGAGTTGCATCGGAACATCAGTTCGAATTGTGGCGAGGAACTTAGACATCTTTATGTCTTCAACGGCATTCTCTACTTTCTCACGTAGTTTACCTTTTATCTCGTCGGTGTGTTGAAGCATGTTGTCAATGCTTCCGAACTGATTAATTAACTTGGCTGCCGTTTTCTCACCGACGCCCGGACAACCTGGAAAGTTATCGGCCGTGTCGCCCATCAACGCCAAGAGGTCGATGACCTGGGCTGGGGTAGGGATGCCATACTTGTCTCCTACCTCTTTTTCTCCTATTATCTCATAGCCGCCACCATGGCGAGGACGATACATAAAGACGTTAGGACCGATGAGTTGACCATAGTCCTTATCGGGCGTAAGCATAAAAGTCTCGATTCCATCGGAGCCAAAACGTGTTGCTACAGTACCGATGATATCATCAGCCTCAAAGCCATCTACCTGTAGAATAGGGATGTGCATCGCTTCAAGTATCTGCTTGATAAGAGGCACAGAGAGCTTGATGTCCTCTGGTGTCTCCTCTCGTTGTGCCTTATATTCAGGGAAGGCATCATGGCGGAAAGTCTTTCCATGGTCGAAGGCTACACCGATATGTGTTGGACTCTCCTTTGTAAGCACTTCATTAAGTGTGTTACAAAAGCCCATGATAGCGGATGTATTCAGTCCTTTCGAGTTTATACGAGGATTTCTAAGGAATGCGTAATAGGAACGATAGATGAGCGCGTAGGCATCAATAAGAAAGAGTTTCGACATAACTAATTATTCTGTTTATGCTGTAAAATTACTAATTTTCTTCCATAATCTCCGATAAAATGAGTAAATTTGTATCAAATTTCAAGTCAAAAATGGATACTCTTTCACTCATAAAACAGCCAATTGAGACAGAATTAGCCGATTTCATCGACCTTTTCAATCATGCTCTCGACCATGAGGATGGCTTGTTGCAGACGGTACTTAACCATATTAAGCAACGTGCTGGGAAGCGTATGCGCCCTATTCTCATCCTCTTGATGGCTAAGAACTTTGGTAAGGTCTCTCAAGCAACACAGCATGCAGCTGTGGGATTGGAGCTTTTGCATACAGCATCACTTGTTCATGACGATGTTGTCGACGAAGCTGATGCACGCAGGGGACAGGCAAGTGTGAATGCTGACTATGATAATAAGGTGGCTGTCTTGGTGGGTGATTATGTTCTCTCAACGGCCTTGTTACATGTTAGTTACACGCATGCTGAGATTATCGTACGTCGTTTGGCGGAGTTAGGACGTACGTTGAGTGACGGAGAAATTCTTCAGCTTTCGAATATTCAGAGTAAGGCTATCACGGAGGAGGTCTACTATAAGATTATTGAACGTAAGACGGCTGCGCTTTTTGAAGCATGTGCTGCTATCGGGGCTGAGTCGGCCAATGCCTCTGAAGAGGAGGTTGAAGCTGCAAGACTATTTGGTAAACACCTCGGAATAGTGTTCCAGATTCGTGATGATATCTTTGATTATTATGACTCTGAGGCTGAGATTGGTAAACCAACGGGGAATGATATGGCGGAAGGGAAGCTTACCCTACCTATTATATATGCGTTGAATTCGACAAAAAACGAGGATATGTTGAATTTAGCTCGTAAAGTTAAGTCACGTGAAGTGACACGCGATGAAATCGACAAAATGGTGAGTTTTGCGAAAGAAAGCGGGGGTATTGAATATGCAGAACGTCGTATGTGGGACTTTCATGCTGAAGCTCAGACCTTCATTGATAACTATGTGAAGTGTGATAGTATCCGTTCTTCGCTGCAGGCTTACCTTGATTACGTTATTAAAAGGAAGAAGTAATTAGGCTAAAGCAATACTAAAAAAGCCCTTTTCATCGTTAATAAGGTTATTTTTTGGGTGATTATAATGGATTCTCTTTATGTTGATGTGTAATACATCACATAAAGAGAAATTCTTTTTATGCCTTTTATAGATTTAGCTGTTGTCTAATATTTATAGGACTATTTGTTGATAATATACGTGTTTGGACTTTGTAAGATAAGGAGAATAGACTTACATAAGGAAACTGATGGCTTAACATTAATGCTGGTCATGATTTTTTATAATATATACAATTGATTAGTTGATAGTGATATGTGCTTATAATGATATTATCTAACTATCATCTAATTTCAATAATGCTCTTTAGTGAGTTCTATAAGGCTTTTCTGTGTTGTCTTATTTACTATACATAAGGGGAAAGGATATTCTTTTTTTATAGTTGTTCTTACTATTTTTGTGTATTTTTCTTGGCCTTTTCTTCTCTTTTACGGACGGTTTTCTATAGTCTTTTTTACGACTTATTTTGATAATATAAACCAAATATAATTATATTATAGACTATATTATAAAATATAGTCAAATTTCTTCTTTTCTAAAGATTGGATTATTTGTCGTATTCTTTCATGCTTATATACAACAAAGGGGTATGCCTTGTGGATGCCCCTTGATAGTTCTTTTTATTTTACCTTATTCTTGTCTATGCTATTGCTTTGCATAGACAAGATGATAGAAAAGGTTAGAAGAATTTGGTCTCAGTACCGATAATTTCACTTAGTAATAGGTTGGTCAGACGGCTGGTACCCATGCGGAACCAATAGTTGGTGAGCCATTTCTCACCGAGAACTTCTTTAACAATGGTGTAGTAGATGACTGCGTCCATTACTGTATTTATACCTCCGGCTGGTTTTAAACCAATCTGTATGCCTGTCTTATCGTAATACTCCTTAATAGCCTGGCACATTACATAAACAGACTCAGGCGTTGCACTAATCTTCTCCTTGCCTGTACTTGTCTTTATATAGTCTGCTCCAGCATACATAGAGAGGAGGGAGGCGGTCTTGATAGCGCGTGCATTGCCAAGGTCACCAGTCTCAAGAATAACCTTCATCGGTACGTCTCCGCACACTTGTTTAAGCTCGTTGATGGTGTCGCAAACGCCCTCGTAATCGCCTGAAAGGAACTTACCTACAGGCATAACGATATCTATATGAGTTGCTCCATCCTTTATTGCGAGTGCTGTCTCAATGGTTTTCACCTCTAAGAAGGTTTGAGAAGAAGGGAAATTACCCGTCACGTTTGTTATGTCAACACCGTCTACTTCAAGGCTGTCTGCCATTAATTTAGTAAAACAAGGGTAAGCGCAGAGGGCTGCAACATGAGGAAGATTAGGGTACTCACTGTCGAAACGGTTCACTTTCTCTACCATTTCGAGTACTTTCTCTTCTGTGTCTGTTGTGCTGAGAGTCGTCAGTTCAACGCTACCCAATAGGAATTTCTTTACTTCGAGATTGTCGTTCTCTGATACTTTCTCAGCTATTATCTTTGTTACAGCTGCCTTTACTTCCTCGTCAGTGATGTTAAGGTTGTACTGAGATAAGGCTTGTTCGTACTCGCTTTTTTCGACGATTCCAACGGTTTTTTGTGCCTGGATGTCTTTTGAAATAGTGTCTTTAATTGTTCCCATGATTCTTTTTAATTATATTGTTTACTTTTAGTTCTGTATAGAATGAGGGTGGGGTAGAGGTGTACTTGCATTCTTTAACGTGCGTTGTGTCCGTCGCTTAAGTTTAAAGATAGCTTTTGTTGCTATCAAGACCAGCCTTTTCTTTCCCCTATATTACCCTTATTTTTTGTATTATAGTTTATTTTATTGGATATAATAGACCTATTTCAACTTAGGATTGTTTATGTGTCTATCTTTGTCGCGGATAGTTTTCTTGTCGAAACTCTTGCGTAATTCCTTTGTGAGATTGACGTTAGTTTGATTGGCAAGGCATAGAAGTACCCATAGAACGTCAGCCATTTCTTCTCCTAAGTTAGGCTTTTCTCCCTCCTTGAAGCTCTGGTCTCCGTAGGTACGGGACATCACACGTGCCAATTCACCAACCTCTTCTGTGAGGCAGGCCATGTTTGTTAGTTCGCTAAAATAGCGTACGCCGTTCTCTTTTATCCATTTGTCAACGGCTTGTTGTGCTTCTTCTATTGTCATTGTTTATGATTTCTTTATTTATTGGATGAATGTTTTACGTAGCTTCTCTGTACTTGAAAGGTAACATAGGGTTTGCAGTCTTTGTTGGTAATAACGATAAAAAATCATCGAATCCATCGTTGTTTTTGGCTGTTATATTGCCTTCAAAGCACTTTAATCAGTATCTATTAAATGTGTGGGAATGAGGTATCTGCCTTCTATTCCTTATTTTTTGTATCCATGCAGATGGTTACAGGACCGTCATTAAGTAGTTCTACCTTCATGTCAACACCGAACTCTCCTGTGCCAATGGGCTTGCCCATAGCTTTGCTTAGGGCGTCACAAAAGTGATTATAGAGCGGTATTGAGATTTCATGAGGGGCTGCGTTAATCCAGCTCGGACGGTTCCCTTTCTTATAACTTGCCATGAGTGTGAACTGTGAGACGACGAGTAGCTCACCACTAATATCCATGATGCTGCGGTTCATTACGCCCATTTCATCGTTGAATATACGTAAGGCTATAATCTTCTTTACCAGCCAGTTTATATCTTCTTCAGTATCGTCTTTCCCAATGCCTAATAGGATCAGTAATCCTGTCCCTATGGAAGACTTTACTTGTCCACCGATAGTAACAGACGCTTGGGTGACCCGTTGTATTACAGTTCTCATATCGCAAATATACAATATTTATTTTAATTAGTTACTGATTGGCATGGAAATAATTATAGATAATAGTTGCTTTGCTTGCTCCGATGGTGTTTGTAAGTACTTGAATATCAGCCTCTTTGATTCTTTTCACGGTCTTTAAAGCCTTTAATAATGCATCCTTAGTCTTCGGTCCGATACCTTTTATATTGTCCAACTCGCTGTGCAGTTGTGATTTAGAGCGTTTATCTCTATGGAAAGAGATAGCGAAACGATGCACTTCGTCCTGTATCTGTGTAAGAACCTTGAACAGTTCGCCCTTGATGTCGAGTGCTATTGTTTGCTGAGGGAAGCCGAATAGGAGTTCGTTTGTGCGGTGATGGTCGTCTTTGGCAAGTCCTGCAATCGGAATACTGAGGTGGAGCTCGTCTTCAACTACCTCTCTTACCACCTCCATTTGACCCTTTCCACCGTCGGTAATAATGAGGTCGGGTAGGGGAGTTCCTTCTTCTTGCATACGGCTGTAACGTCGTCTTACGACCTCCTGCATGGATGCATAGTCATCAGGACCTAATACAGTCTTGATGTTATATTTGCGGTAATCCTTCTTAGAGGGCTTCATCCCTTTATAAACAATACATCCTGCGACAGCGTCCGAACCAGAGATATTAGAGTTATCAAAGCACTCTATGTGGTAAGGGAGTTTCGATAATTTCAGCTTATCTTGGAGTTCTCGCATCAAACGTGTCTGTTTCTGTTCAGGATTAAGCTTCTCAGTCTGTTTTAATCGGTCGAACTTATACTGTTTAGCATTCATCTCAGAGAGTTCTAATAGATGATGCTTATCACCACGTTGAGGTATGAAGAATTCAGCACCTTTTACTTTAAAATCAAGTTCAAAAGGTACGATAATCTCTTTTGCAGTACTGTTGAAGCGTTCTCGAATCTCTGGAATAGCCTCGTTAAGCAACTCTTCATCGGTTTCATCGAGTTTTCTCTTGTATTCATAAGTAAAGCTTTGATTGATTGCACCATTAGTTACATGGATATAATTAATAAACGCATTCTTTCTTGAATCATCACTTACGATAGTGAAAACATCAACATCTGTAATCGTGTAACTTACTATTTCGCTTTTTGCAGCGAAGTTATCGAGAGCCAAATAACGTTGTTTACATATTTCAGCATCCTCAAACCGCAGTTCTTCGGCATATTTTTCCATCTCTTGTTTGAGGAGTTTTTGTACATCACGCGTATTTCCCTTCAATACTTCTCGTGCTTGTTTTATAGCTTCTTGATAATCTTCATAACTCTGTTTATTGATACATGGTGCACCACAATTATGTAGATGATATTCTAAGCAAGGTTTGTATTTACCCTGTTCGATACCTTCTTTCGTAATAGGGAAGCGACAAGTACGCGGTTTATATACCTTCTTAATAATATCAAGAATAGCATACATACTACCAATATGGCTATAAGGGCCATAAAAAGTACCAAAGCGTTTATTGATAGTACGCGTTTTGAAGATACGAGGAAAATACTCATTTGTTACGCAAATACTTGGGTAAGTCTTGCCATCTTTGAGCAATACGTTGTATTTAGGCTTGTATTGCTTGATTAGTTGATTCTCTATAAGAAGTGCATCTTCTTCTGTTTTGACTACAGAATATGAAATGTCATGAATCTTAGAAACCAACACCTTCGTTTTAAAACGGTCAACCTCTTTATGGAAATAGGACGACACACGTCGTTTAAGGTTCTTCGCCTTGCCAACATAGATGATTGTTTTCTCATTATCATAGAACTGATATGTGCCTGGTTTCTCAGGCATATTGAGAACAATGTTCTTAAGATAAGCAGTTCGCTTCAAGTTATCTTCTTTATTCATTTTGCGTAACTCCTTTGTATAAAGGGCTTTTAAAGCGTTTTGTTTCACGTGGAACACGAACGGTGCTTCACGTTGGCACATATGGTGCTAAGGCTTGGCACGATAGTTAGTGACCAAATCTTGGTGTCGTAGTGACGGTTTACAAGCCTCGATGATGTACTTTTAAAGAAAAGAGGAGCGACCCTTTGTGTGGGTTACTCCTCTTCTTTTTATTTTCATTTCGTTTCCTCTTTTCCATATAAAAAGGGTGGGGAGGAAAGATTTTTGTTACAGTCTTGCTGGTTAGAATTGGAGTAAAGAAGTAATTTCAATGTCCTTATCGAACTGGTCACGACTGTTAGGAAATTCCGAATGGAGTTCGATAATGAAGTTACAATATACCTTTTTCGGATTGAACTTCTTGACAAGGTCACATGCAGCCTTCATTGTTCCACCCGTAGCAAGGAGGTCATCATGGAGCAAAACAACGTCGTTCTCGTTGATAGCATCCTTGTGAATCTCAATAGTGTCTACGCCATATTCCTTCTGATAACTTTCTTGAATGGTCTCACAAGGAAGCTTACCTGGTTTACGGCAAAGTACGATACCAGCACCCAAACGAGTGGCAACGGCAGAGGACATGACGAAGCCACGACTCTCAATACCAACAATCTTAGTTACACCCTTGTCTTTGTAAAGTTCAACCATTTCGTCAGTAATTTCCTGAAGTGCTTCAGGTGACTTGAATAGGGTAGTCACATCACGGAAGTTAACTCCTTTAATAGGCCAATCTGGGATACATCTCAGGTTGTCTAATAATAGTTTTTTGTTCATTTTCAGCTTTTTATGTAATTTTGTTTTAATCTATTGTTTCACGTGAAACGAGGTGCTTTTGAATTTCTGAAACAGCCTTTTTTGTTCACATTTTAGGTCTCTTCAAATCTAAGAAAGTTATCTTCCCATGAGGACAAGCAGCACATTAATGTCACTTGGACTCACTCCAGGAATGCGACTTGCCTGTGCGAGCGTCTCTGGTTGAATCTGTTCTAACTTCTGTCGACACTCTGTTGAGAGGTCGTGCAGCTCACTGTAATTGAAGTGTCCTTTGATTTTAATATCCTCAAGACGACGCATCTTTTCAGCGAATACACGCTCTCGGTCGATATAGCCTTTGTATTTTAGCTTGATTTCAGCTGCTTCAGCAATCTCTTCTTTGCGGTTAGGCGAAGCCTCAATCGCCTCTTTAAGGCTTGGAATAACAGCTGAAAGATTCTCGAAGTTAACCTGTGGACGTGCTACAAGGTCAACTATCTTCGTTGCTCCCTTGATAGGAGATGTACCCAAATGCTCCAAGAAACCGTTTACAACATCAGGCTTAACCGAAGTGTTGTTGCAGAAATCAAGAATACGGTTGATATTCTCCTTCTTTTGCATCCACCAGTCGTAGCGCTCCCTTTTGGCTATACCTATATTATAAGCACGCTCCGTCAGTCGTGCATCTGCATCATCTTGGCGTAAGAGAATACGGTATTCCGCACGCGAAGTAAACATACGGTAAGGCTCATCAACACCCTTCGTTGTAAGGTCATCAATCAACACACCGATATAACTTTCGTCTCTGTTCATTACAAAAGGCTCTTTGCCAGCACAGAGTAGGGCAGCATTAATACCCGCCACTAAGCCTTGTCCGCCCGCTTCTTCGTATCCCGTTGTACCATTTACCTGTCCAGCAAAGAACAGACCCTCGATGACTTTCGACTCCAACGACTGTTTTAGCTGTGTTGGATCAAAGTAATCATACTCGATAGCATAGCCAGGACGATAGATCTTAGCGTCACGCAGGGCAGGAATCTTATGTATAGCATCCAACTGTACCTCCCAAGGCATACTTGAAGAAAAGCCATTCAGATACATCTCATTCGTATCTACGCCCTCTGGTTCGAGGAAGAGAGGATGGCTATTCTTGTCAGGGAAGGTGACGAGTTTCGTCTCAATTGAAGGACAATAGCGTGGTCCTGTACTCTGAATCTGCCCATTGAATAGGGGAGAGTCAGCCACTCCACGTCTCAAAACCTCATGTGCTTCCTCGTTCGTGTTACACGTCCAGCAAGGCAACTGTGGTAGATGACGATGCGGACCATAGAAAGAGAACTGATGATAATCGGTCTCTCCCGGTTGTGGTTCCATCTCATCAAAGTGTACCGAACGGCGGTCAATGCGTACAGGGGTACCCGTCTTCATGCGATCAGCACGAATCCCATGGCGCGTAATGCTCTCTGTAAAGTTGTGAACAGCAGGCTCTGCACATCGTCCACCCTCCACCTTTCGCTTACCGATATGCATCAGTCCGTTGAGGAAGGTTCCCGCAGTGATAACCACTGTACGTGCGTAGATGTCAATACCCCATATTGTTCTGACACCCAACACCTTACCATTCTCTACCAACAATTCGTCAGCTTGATCCTGAAAGATGTCAAGGTTATCCGTATGGTCGAGTATTGTGCGCCATTCCCAGATAAATTTGCCACGGTCACACTGCGCTCGTGGACTCCAAACAGCAGGTCCCTTTGATCGGTTCAGCATGCGAAACTGAATCGCTGTAGCATCGGTAACCAGTCCCATATAGCCTCCAAGAGCGTCTATCTCTCTGACTATCTGACCTTTGGCTATACCTCCGACGGCAGGATTACAGCTCATCTGACCGATTTTATTCATATCCATTGTTATCAAACAAGTGTTCGCACCCAAGTTAGCAGCTGCTGTAGCAGCCTCACAACCTGCGTGTCCACCCCCGATAACAAGTACATCATACTTGAATTTCATCGTCTTTTTACAAAAGTATAGGGGCAGAATACCCCTAATTTATAACGTCACAAAATTAAGAAATAAAATCGAATTATACCTATATAATAGATAGAAAAGTGGTTCTTCCGTTAAATGCGTAGATTGTTAATAGTATGAGATTAATTCACATACATCGTATGATTACCCCCAATTAGGTGGTTTTACAAGGGAGAATAAACTACATAATAAACGTAATTAGGTGCGATGTCTATTTGTCTTCTACAAACAACTTATTCCCTTATTAGTTGATGTTTGTAAACTATTTTTATGCGTTACAAAACCAATACATGCTCTTTTGACTTCTAAAAGACGCCCAATTGACTTGCAAAAGATGCCCTTTAAGCCTCTTACTAACGCCCTTTTGAAGTCCAATTAAGCATCTTTTATTTTACTACTTTATAACTAATTGATTTCCTTATGGTTACAAACCTACTCCTTGTATGTGTTTTTGCCGTTATTTATAGATGTTTAATTTGAAAATATGTAATGATATTTCAAACCCTTGTATGTAGATTTTCGAAGCCTTAAAGTGTAAAGGTTTTCAATGAAGGAAGCTGATAATAGGATAGATTGTTTACTGTCTTGGCTATGTTTTTGCTTAATGAGTAACTTCGGTTCTTCCGTTAAAGCAATACGAAAAGTGTCCACGCATTTAACGGAAGAACTAAAAGAGTTCCTCTCTCAATATCTCTTTCCTTTTAGTTCAGTAGCCACGCAATGCCCAAACCAATGTTACTATATCGTGAGAACTCGTTGAACGAAATGTCGTAGTAAGTGTTTAAGTGCAGTCGTGGTGAAACCTTATAATCCACTCCGATTTCACTCATAAAGTTGAAGTGGCTGTCATGTCCTGGTTTAGCCCAGTCATCCTGTCTCTTTGAGTTGTAACGATTATAGCTTTCTACGAAGAAACTCCACTTGTCGGTAGGCTGATAAGTGAGGTTAGCACCGAAGAAAAGGTCAGGACTTTCTGTATCTCCATCCCATTCACCTCCCAAGTCATAACCCAATGTAAACTTACTACTCAATTCGTTTTCGAATAAGAGGTGAGCTTGAATACCTACATGTTTGGGAAGGTAGTGTGCATTACTACCACCAGGAATGAGTATTGTACCCATAAAGGAAACCTTTGGAAACACCTTTCCGCCCTCATAAACCTTGATTTTCGTACCAATAGCGGCATTAGCAATGCCCCCAAAATTCCCTTCAGGTGTATGGGTTATACATTCGTCTATCTGTAATCTTACCTCCGCTTGTGGAGTCAGTCCAAGACGAAACATAGATGTGTTGATAGTGAAAGTACGTGCGTGTTCACCGTTTCTTCTGTCCCATTCAAGTACGATACCAGTTTCCCAATCAATCTTTCCTGGTTTCATGATGTCGACACCAGTCGTAGCACCAGGGGCATCTGGAGAGAAATCTTCAGTGTCTTGTGCTATTGAATGTGCAGAGACGAACGTAAGGAGAGATAAACATAAAGTTCTTTTTAAACCACTTCTAAGATAGGCTATCATAGTCTTCTTTCTTTCTAATAATGCTATTGTTTGTTTTATTGTGGATTACAGTCCCTTATCCGTAATATTACCTTTTTACGTTCATCTTCAAATTGGGGAATGTCATATCAGCTACAAAGATACGCATTAATCGTTTGAAAATGCGTATTTTATGGTTAAAGTCTTCCTTATCTGCGAAAACCAATGGCGTTTTGCTATCTTTTTTACGACTGATAGCTACTCATTCCACCCCTTTCTATTGTCGTACTGATACTCCGCACATAATGTGCTAACGCTCCGCACATATTGTGCTAACGGCTCGCACGTGTGGTGCGGAGGCTCCGCACCCTATAAAGAGAGGCTCGTGTCGATGGATGAAATTCAACTTGTAAAAAGCAGTTGATGCTTCATAGTTATACAGGTTTGCATTCTTTGTTTATAAAGATAATATGTACCTTTGCATGTTCGGAGATAATAATCAACATATGAAGCTAAATAATACGATAGAAGAAGGAAACGAAGAACGTACAGCCTTGGGCATTCTGCTCACGATAAGTTTTTGTCACCTGTTAGATGACACAATGCATTCGATGCTCCCAGCAATTTACCCGATGTTGAAAGATGAGTTTGGATTATCCTTCTTTCAAGTTGGAATCATAACGTTAGTACTACAGCTAACCTCTTCCATCATCCAACCTTTTGTAGGACTCTATGCCGATAAGCATCATGGTTGGTGGCAGTTGCCTGTGAGTATGGTGTTCACGCTCATCGGTATCTTTATGCTGTCGTATGCCGATAGTTTCCTTGTAATTTTATTATCTGTATCATTATTCGGCTTAGGCTCTTCTATTTTCCACCCACAAGGTTCGCAGGTGGCACAGCAAGCCTCTGGTGGTCACAATGGTTTAGCACAGAGTATTTTCCAAGTAGGAGGCAATGGCGGCTTTGCTGCAGGGCCATTGTTTGCAGCCCTGATAGTGATACCAGTCGGTTTGAGTGGTGTACGCTGGTTTGCGTTTATTGCTCTTCTTTTAGCCGTTATACTGATTTATATAGGAAAATGGCATGTAAAACAATTAAAGGTCGTTCGTAAACGGAGTAGGGCAAGATGGACAACAGCAAAGGTATATACACGTAATCAGATTTATGGATTTGTATTTATCCTTTTCGTGTTGATGTTCTCCAAGAACTTTTATACAGAGAGTATGGTGAGCTATTTCACCTTCTTTCTGATAGAGAAGTTCGGGGTATCTATTCAAACATCCCAACTCTGCCTGTTTGTTTTCTTAGCAGCAGAAGTCGTCGGAACCCTTTTTGGAGGCTGGATAGGCGACCGCTATGGGCGTAAATACGTGATATGGTTCTCTATCTTTGGGGCAGCACCATTCACAATCATGCTCCCTTATGTGGGTAGTCTTGCTGGAACAATTATCTTATCAGCTATCATCGGACTTATTATAGCATCAGCCTTTTCAGCAATATTGGTTTATGCAACCGACCTCATGCCCAATCATATTGGTACAATAGCCGGTATCTTCTATGGACTTTCATTTGGTCTTGGCGGTCTTGGAAGTACCTTCTTTGGTTGGTTAGCCGATCAGACGAGTATTCTCTTTGTCTTTAAGGTAAGCACATTACTCCCATTGTTAGGTATTATAGCCGTCTATTTGCCAAAGATGAAGCGTGAGTAAGCCAATAACCAGCAAGACTTTTCGTCTTATGTCTACGTTTCCTGTCATTCCTGTCATTCTTTTATTGATTATAAAATACTGTTTATAAGTTAGTTATGATAAATGTTAAAAGTGACAGCAACGTATATTAAAATTAAATTAGGGGAATGGATGGTTTGCTTCGGACAATTATCAACCTCATATTATCCAGTTTTGGAAGTAAATATTATGTGAGAACTTAATTGTTGATATATTTTTTCGATTGAGAAATATAATAAAATAAATGTTATTTGCAAAAAAATGTTTATATTTGCAGCGGCTTAGATTTATCTGAGCCATAAATTTTTCTAAAATAGAGGCGTTATGTCTTCATCTTGCATGCTCGAAGCCTAGGAAACTTTAAGATATGTGACAAGAGAAGGTATAGTGGTCTCCACGCATATAGCGTGGAGCTGTTATCCCACTTCTGTCACAAGAGGTTTTCCTAGGACCTGAGCATCAAGATGTGGATCATAAACAGTTCCACGCTTCTGTATCTTAAAATATAACTAAAAGCTTGAAGCCTTATTAGAAACTGTATAGGGCTGTTTTTAAATTAAAATGATTGCAGATGTTTTATTAAAAAATCAGCAGTATATGACTGTTGATGAACGAGGGAAAGAGATTGCACGTGAATTTGAAAGTAGATTGGGGACATTGGTGGACTTTAGTGATACTTTCTTAATTTTTAAAAGAAACAATCAGTATTACTCTTATGATGAGAATTTTAAGGAACTCGCAAGAGAATTTGATTCGAGGCTTGGAATCTGTCGTAAGGTTGTAGGGTCTGTTACCACTTTTAAAAAAGATAATCAGATTTATACTTACGATCGCTTCTTTAAAGAAATTAGTAGACGTTTCTTGTAATTTTAATAGTTTGTAATAGGTATATGTCCTTTTTTGGACTACCTGTTACAAACTTAGTTTTAGTATTAAGAATAGGTCTAACTTGGAGTTTTTTAAAAACTTTGAATAAGACATTATATACACATGACACTTTATAATAAAAAATTAGATGAGCAACTATTTACTCGTTGGATAGAAGTAACAGACAAGGAGAAATTTTGCAAGGATGGTCTGATGCTTAAGTATGGATATACACCAGAGTTTGTCGATGAGCAATGGGGAAAAGCTCGAAGGAGAGTGCTATTTTTAGTCAAAGATAATCCTGATGGTTGGGGGCATGACACGAGAAGATGGCTTGTAGAGGGAGAGGAAGCTAAGCATAGTCGAAATCTAAGAGGTGGTAGAGTAGGACGAAGTGGATTTCTTCCTAATCTAGCAAAGATTCTGTATGGTCTGTTGAATGTAACGAAAGAAAATCCCATAGGAAATGCTCAAGTTGAACAGGAAATGGATGAAGTCCGAGAAACTTTTAATACGGCTCCATTTGCATTTGTTGAAGCAAAGAAAATTGCTGGAAGTAAAAGTGTCTCTGAGGCTGTGTTAGAAAAATCTCTTGAAAGGGATAAAGAGTTTTTAAGAGAAGAACTTGATATACTTTGTCCGAATATTATTATATGTTGCGATGCAGGTGATACACAATTCAATTATGTTACGCAATATTACCTATCAGAACGAACTCCTATAAAGTATGAGTATCAGTATGAAAATACAGAAATGTCTTGTTGCCTTTGGTATTATCCTTCAGAAAATCTTAAGGATAGAATTGTGGTAGCTAAGTCGTACCATCTTTCCACTTTAGGGAAAGAGAAATGGGCTATTTATGAACGAGTAATAAGTCCTTTCCGTAGATTGTTGAAAGAATTTGATTTCTAAAAATCAATATATATTATTTAATTAAAAATCCAGTGAAATGTTTTATTTAAGATTTTGGAGGAGAATAAGAATATTAAAGTCTATCTATTTGAATCTAAGTAAAAAGGGATTTTCACTCTCCATAAAAGGTCGTATTCTTAATATAACCTTAGGAAAGCATGGAATACGACTTACATTAGGAATACACAAAACTGGAGTAACTTTAACTGAATATAAATCATATAAAAGAAATTAGAGAATGGCAAAGAAGAAAAATGATAACGCTACAGGTGCGGGTCTATATATAGGTTGTCTTCTAATGATGACCATAGGAATTGTGTTTATAACTCTTTTTAGTATTGCAATACAATTAATCCCATTGGCAGTGCCTATTATTATCTTTTTAATTTTTGTAGGTGCTTTGTTCTTATACGTGGGAGAAGATGGACAAAATGTAAAGCGGAAATTTAAACTAACAGATAACGAACAAGTGGAATTTGACAAGTTAGGTCATCTCTTAAATCAAGCCTATCGCAAAATAAACGAATGTAAAAATATTATAGAAACAGAACATTTACATATAAACCAAAATGGTAGGCTTAGTCAAAGGAGCTATCGGGGATCTGAAGTTCAAGGGGCTATGGATTATGCAAATTCAACTATCAATGAAAATAGCAATCATTATCAAAGACTTAGACTTCAGCCTATTACTCAGTGGAAAACTGCAAGAAAACACTATGCAAAATTACTTGGCGGAATGTTTGCTACAATTATTTGGGGTTTTATGGTATTTGGTAATTCGACTAATACAATACATGATTTTAAACAGTATGCCCACGGTATTGGAAGTAGGGCATCTACAGGTACGTCAATGGTCGGTGATATATGGAAAGGGGCATTTAAAAATAAACCACATAAAGAGGATAAGAAGAACGAGCATATATTCCCTAAAAAAACAAAATTAGGGAACCATTTTGCTTCGCTCTTATGGAAATCTATGTTTTTAATGATGATAATCTATTCTATAGCATGGGTTGCTGGTTTCTTCTTATTCTGGATAAGGAACCATAAACCTAAAGAATCAAAACATATTCAATAGTATTTCGACTAATAATCTTTTCTATAGCATATAGATATGTTAATGAAGGAGGATGAATCTAATTCTAATGTGATTCTTGCGTGAAGTAATAAAATCCTTGTTTTAGAAGCCTCCTTCTTCTTTTATTTCCTTGACCAAAGGTGAGAAATGATTAATTGATAAACTTCTTGAAGTCGATTTTACGGTACTTTTGGAAGGTTACTATAATTACAAGTACGAATGATACTTAATCTCTAACAGTTTTCTATACAAGTTTATAAAATAGCTTTGCAGAACTTGTGTGTTTAACCTCTATAACTATTATCTTAACTCTTCTGTACTTATCGAATAGCGTGTAATCTAATGTAAATATCGTTATTAATAGTGGTGTAGGTCGTTTTATTCCAATTAATTCCTTATCTTTGTAACATAAATCAAATATATTACGTAATAACATTAATATATGCTTGTTCGATAGGTAAGAGCAGGCAGGAATCTAAATATTAAAAACCTACATGAAACAAAAGAAACTTTTAGTGACCTTCGTATTGGGTATGTGTACCCTTACAGTGGCTCATGCACAGGATAATGACTTCGATTTAGGCAGTCAGCGTTCGGAAGTGCAGTTAGTTAATCCTGTTCCTGGTAAGAAGATTGACCATCAGGGACTCGTTATTAATCCTACACCACGTTACGTGAAACTGACAGGTGAGGGAACAGTAGACATCAGTGGCGGTATTAAACTTGACCAACCGCAGCCTGCTCGTAAGCAGAGTTGGGACTATTGGACTGACCTTAACTTCCTTTCTCGTGCTGATAAGGGCTTCCCAATGAAGATACAATTTGTGAAGATACCTGTGCTTTTGAAAGATGGAGAGCAGAGTGGGGCCGATGTAGACGGTGCTTACACACTAAGAATCACCAAGAAAGGAATCACACTTCTGGCTGATTATGACTTAGGAGTGTTCTATGGTATACAGACTTTGCGCCAAATTATGGAGAACCCATCCGTAGAAGGCGGTAAGAAACTTCCTTGTTTGGAAATCAGCGATGCACCAGTATTCGCCTATCGTGGTGTTGTTGAGGGCTTCTACGGTACACCATGGTCACATGCAGTGCGCCTTTCATTGATTGACTTCTACGGTAAGTACAAGATGAATACATATATCTATGGACCAAAGGACGACCCCTATCACAGTTCACCTAACTGGCGTCTGCCTTATCCAGAGAATGAGATGAAGGACATCAAGGAACTTGTTGCAGCCTGCAAGAAGAACCGTGTAGACTTCGTTTGGGCTATTCATCCGGGCAAGGATATCAAGTGGAATGAGGAAGATTATCAGAACCTTGTGCACAAACTTGACCTCATGTATCAAGCTGGTGTGAAGTCATTTGCTATCTTCTTTGATGATATTTCAGGCGAGGGAACCAACCCTAACCGACAAGTTGAGTTGTTGAATCGTTTGACAAAGGAGTTTGTAAAGGCGAAGGGCGACGTTGCTCCGCTGATTATTTGTCCTACAGACTATTCTAAGTTGTGGGCAAAGGCAGATGAGAATGGACCATTGAGCATCTATGGTAAGACCCTCGACCCATCTGTACGTGTGTTCTGGACAGGCGATGTTGTTTGTAGCGATGTGACAAAGAGTACACTCGATTGGGTGGACAGTCGCATCAAGCGTCCTGCTTTCTTCTGGTGGAACTATGCCGTAACAGACTATGTTCGTAACCTTGTCTTGCAGGGTCCTGTCTATGGTTTGGACACTTCGCTCACCGCAAAAGATATGTGTGGACTCGTCAGCAACCCTATGGAGCATGGAGAAGCATCAAAGCTCTCTCTCTACAGTGTAGCCGATTATACATGGAACCCATCTGATTATAACCCAATCGACAGTTGGGAGCGTGGCTTGGAAGTGATGATGCCACGTGCGAAGGACGCTTACCGCACTTTTGCTATCCATTCTGCAGATACGGAAACAGGCTATCGTCGTGACGAGTCGTGGGAGACTGAGACCTTCCGTTTGGCTGATTACACTAAGGAAAAACGTGATAAACTATACGAGGAGTTCGATCGTGTGGCCAAAGCACCTGCTGAGATAGAGGCTGCTTGCACAGATGGTTTGTTGATGAAGGAGCTGAAGCCTTGGCTGACTGAGTTTGCTAAGTTAGGCGAACGTGGTAAGAAAACTATCGAACTGATGGACCTCTATCGTAGTGGTGACAACTTGAAGTTCTGGAGTCAGTACGTTAAGAGCCGTATGACCATGGACGATAAGAATGCTTATGAGGCACATAAGTCGGGCACAATGAAGTTGCAGCCATTCTATGACGTCGCTATGAACGACCTCGGTGACGCTTTCTATGAGAAGCTCTCAGGCGAGAAAGCATTCACACTACGTGGTATCGGGTCTTATAAGAGCCTAAAGACGACACAAGCAGGATTGATGCTCGATGGCGATAGTACGACACATTACACCTCTGGGGAAGCTCAGAAGGCTGGTGACTGGATGGGTGTTGCCCTCCCTGAACCAATGGCTGTGCGTGAGGTGCATATCCTTCAGGGTCGTAACTCTAAGGATGATTGTGACTTCTACGACCATGCTACACTTGAATATTCGGTTGATGGCAAGACATGGAAGCCAATGTTAGGTGATTTGAAGAACCAGTATGACATCCTTTGGCAGGGTGAGCCGGTGCAAGCACGTTATATTCGTTTGCGTCGTCTTGACTCCGACCGTAAGAACTGGGCTGCTATTCGCTCGTTTGTAGTGGTTCCTGATGGTGCTGCAACGCTTGAGTTTGGTGGTGCTAACGCTGCTTCTGATGCCGTCCTTCGTGCGTTCGACCATCAGCCAAGTACGTCTTTCAAGAATACTGGTGCTGTTTCGTTTGAGGTACCAAGTGGTATGACTTCTTATACCTTCCTTCTCTCATTGCCAGAGGGTGGCTCTGTTCGCATTTGCCAGTATGATAAGCGCAACAAGCTAAAAGCTGAGTTCACTTCTAATGAGCCTTTCTTCACAGTTAATGTGGCAAAGAAAGTAACTCGTATGGAGCTGATTGGCAAGGCAGAAGTGTTCGAGATTATTCCAAAGAAGTAAGATATTGATTGACGAGTTGACGAGTCTATAAGTAGACAAGTTGCTTGTTGAAAGACAATAAATAAATAACAATAGGGACAGACGATGGCGTCTGTCCCTATTGTTTGTAATATGTTCGAGTGAATGATAAACTGAGAAATGAGGTGATTAAGTCCGAATTTATTTCTTTACGTTAAAGGTTAACACTGAACCTTTCTTCAAGATAACCCTTCGATTGGAATTGTCACTAAACAAAGGAATGTCTTTGGTGCAAGTCAACGTTAGGATTTCTCCGGTCTTAGTCTTCTTATATTGATGCCTTAAGTTTTTGATATGCGAATCACATGCACCATCATATTCGTTTATATGATAGTCTTCTTTATTGATAGTCAGACTTAATACGTCTGCATAAGCATAGGTACTGTATTGTACGCTTACGCCGTTAAAATGAGCGTTGTAAACCTTATAGAACTTGTCACATACGTCATCTTCGTCAGGTATAACAATGAAATATGCTTCTGGAGCTTTACCCTTGATGGCGATTGTCTTGCCCACAACGATATGGAGGTTGGCATAAGCATCCATAGATAGCTCTATCTCGCTTTTACTGTTGTTGAATATTGACCTCAAAAAAGCTGGTCTGCTCTTGTAGTCCAAGTTGTTATCTTGTGCGTTGGTAGCTATGCAGGACAATGTAAGTAATAAGCTTAAAATAGTCTTTTTCATTGCTTAATTCTTTAATGTTGATACATTCATTCATTAAAATTCTGTGAATGTTTGAATTCAGTAGATGTTTTTCGTTGTTTTTGTTTGCGAATAGTAGCTGTTTTGTTGCAGTTCTTGTAAAGTAACATTGATATTGCTGCAAATGTAGATAATAGTTTTTAAATAAACAAATGTTGGATAGATTTTAGATAGGTTGACTTCGTTTTCGGTATTTGCTAACAATAAGTTACCTCTACTTCGGTAACATACAGCAAGGATAAAAACGGTATGGACAATACTAAACAACTATCACCACAGAACTACGAATTACGCGAATTGCACGAAGACGGAGGGTACAGAAGGAAAAACACTTTTAATATTCTCAGACAGAAGGACATAATGACATAGAGTGACTGAAAGCTCTTACATAGACAGAAGGACAGAATGACAAAGAGTGGATAAGGGGCAGAATGAAGATGGCTTTGAATGTGTATAAGA
>ERZ772945.357-NODE-357-length-37291-cov-6.007896_pt1 | contig 37291 bp, 30 predicted proteins | sample MGYA00511681_ERZ772945 | MGnify/ENA primary metagenome ERZ772945 (study PRJEB29015, sample SAMEA2737943) | human oral metagenome | biome: human oral; feature: human-associated habitat; material: dental | place: China | collected 2143 ...
TCGTCTCGTTCTCGGACAACGACTGGAGGGTCCTCTCGGCCAGCTCGCAGTCCGTAGACCACGGCAGGGTGCTCAAGTACTACGTCGGGCCTGACATCGACGGGATCGTCACCGACGCGGGGAAGAGGTACGAGATACATATCTGCTACTACGAGACGTACGTCGGCCACGAGGACCTGGAGGGCGTCTCCGAGATCGACATATGGGAGGTCCTCCGGGACGGGACGAAGGGCGAGAAGTGCGTGATCGGTCAGTACCTGGACCCGTCAAGACCGCCCGAGCCCCGCGAGGAGGACACGACGTGGCACGACTGGGGCCCAACCCAGGATATGGGCGAGCGGGAGGGCACCAGGAGCGCCGGGGGACGCCCTCGGGCGGAGGGCGTCGCCCTTGGGACGCTGGCCTGACGTTGACTTCGGTTTGCCGATGACCCTCGGCCTGCACGACCACCGCGCGGCCGACGGCATCGGCACCGTCTTCTGCTGGGCTTCGAAGAAGAGGACAGCGGATGCCATGGCGGGCAGGATGTAGGTGTCAGGTCTGGATCCTTAGCCTGCGGCAACGCCTGATCGCGGCTTGTAGCTCGTACGAGCGTGGCCGGGCAAGATGTCCCGGGTGGCCGGGGTGGGGCCAGAGCCAGTCGAGCCCCTCCTGGTCTATGCGGCGCAGCAGCTCGTCGAGCCTGTCGGACACGCTCGTCCGATCGTCGAGCGTGTCGCTCAGACGGTCGAGGGCGCGGGCGATGGCCTGTGTCTGCTCTGCATCGATCAGCTGCGAGACTGCAGAGAGGTCTATGGTGTCGCCGCCATAGCGTATTGTCGCCCTCCCGAGTGCCTTGGCAGGTCTGTCATCCTTGGGTGGTCCAAGGGTCACGCTCGTGGGCTTTCGTGCCTGCAGTGCGTCGAACACAGCCTTTTGGGGTCGGGCCTTCTGCGTGCCAACGAGCGTGCGCGCCTGTTGCGTGACGTCGCGCGGGACGTAGCGATTGACGGCGATAACGAGGTCGGCGACACCAAAGAACGCTCCCGATCCGCCTGCAACGAGCACCGTCGACACCCCAAGCTCATCGCAGAGGGCTCGGACGCGGTCGACAAAGGGTGTGATGGGTTCCTGGTCGGCGGGGATCAGAGAACGCATGAGCTCATCTCGGATCATGAAGTTCGCGGCCGACGTGTCCTCGTCCATCAGCAGCGCCGACGCACCGGCTCCGACGGCCTCGACGAGGTTTGCGGCCTGCGAGGTGGAGCCGCTGGCATTAGCCGTGCAAAACGCGCTCGTGTCGACGCCAGAGGGCAGGTTGGCGATGAAAGGGGAGATGTCCGCCCCCGTCACCGCGCGGCCGTCCTCCGCCCGCACGCTCACGACGTCAGGTCGGGTGATGACCCATTCGCGACCATCTGTAGCAATGTGGGGGTAGACACCGCGTTCGATCGCGCGAAGCAGGGTGGACTTTCCGTGGTACCCTCCTCCTACGATCACGGTCACGCCCTCGGGGATGCCCATGCCCGTAATCTGGCGGCCGCTGGGCAGGTCGAAGGAGACCCGAAGGTTCTGCGGGCTCACGAACGGTACGACCGAGTCTCCCTGAAGGGGAAGGTCTGAGTTACCGGCGCGACGGGGCAGGATCGCTCCGTCGCCGATAAATGCGACCAGTCCTCGTCCAGCCAAGGCGCCGCGGAGATGCTCCTGGTCGCGTAGGAGCAGGACCTGATCGCGCAGGGCCTGCTGGTTGATCCTCCCAAAGAGCAGGGAGGCCTCGGCAATGCGCGGCAAAAGCTCGGCGAGGAGCGTGGCGGCCTGGCGTCCTTGGACCCTGCGGCCTCGGGCGGGAAGGCCCACATCGATGCGCGCCTCGACCAGGTCTGCGCCTATGAGGACGCTCGTGCGCTCGAGCACCTCCTGACCAGGATGCCCGATGCTCACGAGTCCGCTGCCACCCGTTCCCGTGGGCTTTGGGACGAGCCTGTGTGCGACGCGATCGAAGCCGCGTGTCATAAAGTCGCTCACGGCTATCTTCCCCACTGCGTCGCAGATGAGGTCGGCGGGGATGCCCGCTGTGTCCATATTGACGCCGATACGTATCCGCGAGGGCGGCGCATAGGGATCGACCTGGACGTGGTCGACGGAGAGTACGAAGGCTCCAAGACGGTAGCTCCCTTTCAGCTGTTTGTACGAGGTGTACCCCTTTCCGTCCATACGGGCGAGGATGCGCCTGAGCTCCGCCTCATCATGCATGTGTGTCCTCCTTGCCTGGCTGCCCGTGCCGGGTGGGCGGGTGAGGTCGGCGTCGAGGCCTGGCAATCCTTACCCGTGGGCCTCATGCTTACGGAACATGGGATGCGGCCTTGCATCGCCGACTGGCTCCTACCTTGCGTCGCCGACTGGCTCCTATCATCTAGCTGTCGAGCAGCCCCCTCACCAGCGCCTTGACGGCAGTGTCAAGCTTGTCGGGTTGCGGAAGGTCGGTGGGACGGGTCACTGCGGTGACGGTGAACCCTTGGATCAGGGTGAGGACGAGACCAGCGGCCTCTGTGGGCGTGAGCAGTGACAGCTGTCCTGTTGAGTTTACAATGACTTCCTCGATGCGTCGGTGCCAATCATCGAGAATGCCGTTTCTTTTGGAGTGCTCGAGCGCCTGTGGCGCAACTTGCATTGTCGTCGAGGCCAACGCCCTGAACATCGTATCACCCGTCACCAGTCGCACGAAGCGTGACAGCAGCTCCTCGATGGCCTCGCGCGGGTGATCTGGGGTGTTGCCGTCGGTGTCCGCTTCAAGGCCTTCGAACAGGCGCCGCCCGTAGTCGGACCAGCCCCATTGGAGTGCTGCGTCCAACAGAGTCTGCTTGTCGTGGAAGTGATGCTGCAAGCCGCCGCGCGTCACGCCGGCCCTTTCGGCGATGTGCTTGAGCGTCGCCTCCCTCCATCCCTTCTCCTCAAATGACAGCAACGCTGCCTTAAGCAGCGCAATGCGGGTCTTTGCTGCGTCCTCGGCCGTTCGTCTCATGCGCTAATCTCCTTTCCTGTGGGACTTAAGATGGTAGCGCTGCGGGACTGCAGAGATGGTAAGCATGGGCAACTATTTAAATAAACTTTAATATATATGGCCGAGATTAAATATATATGATGAAAATAAGAAGAATCGAGGTACAGCGCTTGTCAAGCTCACGGAATATCGCTGCGCTCGTGTCGTTTAGACGAGCGTGCACAGTTCCGCACGGCTCCCCTCGAGGCCTCAGCCCCTCATCGCGCTCGGGAGTACCCCGGTCACCCCACTAAAGGCCTTTGTGAATGCGCTTGGCTTGGCGTAAGACGTCTGTAGGAAGTGTTGAGGCTCGAATATGCGTCGAGATCCATCACCTGGAATCCTTCAAAACTAGAGGCCATACTTAGCCTCCAGTTGAAATTGGCTCCGATCGTGCGCCTTTGAGTGCCCTGAGTGACGTCCGGTGGGATGAGTAAATACTAGCCAATAGGTTCGTTCGCTGAGTCGAAGCAAAGAATTGCCTTCTAGCCGAACGGGGAGTCTGAGTCATGCGGGGAATTTCTCCCTCTGATCAAGCGAGAGATAACGAGGACGCCGAGTGCCACGACGCAGGCTACAAAGAGGTAGAAGAGCATGCGCACCTCGGGCGTGATGAGCTGATCAAGGAGGTCTGACATGAAGCGTGGGCTCCTTCGCGATAGGGGCAGGGCTGCGTGAACTCTGTCATCCGGTTGTCTGCTGCTGGCCTACTGGCACCGCTCTGGCAATTCTAGCAAAACTACGCAAGGAGTGCGGCAAGCGCACTCGTTGGGCTTGTATAGCAGGTCGAAGAAAACCAAATGCTCTTGCATCTACGGAAACATCAAATCCTTAAAAATCTATAAGCCATAGCATGAACATCCTAAACCATCACCATAGATCCTATCATCAGCTCTCAAAGAGAAAACTGATTTGAGTGTCATTTATCGAGATAAAAACGATATACTTGTTCAAGTGATGGCATCTCCAAAACATGGAGGTTTTGAGGCCAAGCGAACCGAGATGTGTCAGTGAGGAGAACGATGAGAGCCGAAAACATCACCTGTCCAGGGTGCGGAGCACCTTGGACATTGGACATGAAAGAATGCCCTTCATGTCATCGTCCTGTCGTGATAACGACATTCAATAGCGTCTATTCTATGCCGATGCCTGAGGCGCATAAGTATGCGAATACGTACAAGAAGGTTCTTTCTGACGATGAGGACAACGGGGCGGTCAATAGCGCCATTGCCATGTGCTATCTGAAGCTGGGAATGTATGATAAGGCTCTCGCCTCCTTTGAGAAGGCCATTGAGGATGACTTCGACAATTCAGAGACCTATTTTTGGGCTGCCGTGTGTACCTTGGGTGGTAAGAAGGCGTTTCTCAATAGCCGAGATAACATAGAGCAAGCGGAGACGTACATCAATGCAGCAATGATGATCGAGCCACGGGGCATTTACCTGTACCTGCTCGCATACCTTCGTTATGACTTCTATGAGCGAAAGTACCTGAATGTCAGTCCCGATTATCGTCAGTGTCTGCAGCAGGCTTTTAACTCAGGGGTATCCGAAAACGACCTTCACATCTTGTTTGAGACGCTTGGCGTGGCCAACCCATTCTCATAGGCTATCGAGTTTCTTATTTTCGTGGAGGGAACAGCTAGATGTACTGTCCAAAATGTGGAAACGAGCTTGCCGAGGGGACAAAGTTTTGCGGGAAATGCGGAAGCTCGATTACCCAGGCTGCCATGCCGGCCTCTCAAGGCACTTCCGATCTCTATGTGCGTACTGCGGGCGATGCTGCTCAAGCTGCTAGGTCGTCGTATGGCCCGACGGCATCTGGCCAGGCAGGCGTAACACCGGGTCAAACGGGCAGGGTGGCTTTTGAGGGGTTGAGCGGCGTCGTCACGAACGCTACGACGCGGGGGGCGGCAGGCAATCTAAACTACGCGTCGAACAGGAGGTACATTAGGGATAAGAACCTCAGGGATCCGCTCGCACTCATTATCCTAGGTCTTCTTCCGCGACTGTTTACACCTTTCTTCTTTACCGAGCTGATCATTGTAGGAGTCGTTTGGCTCGCATTCCAATTTGTTGGCGTTATCAGCGACGAGGAATATGACGCCAACGTCAGGTTAGGTACCTATGGCATAAGAGAAAGAGCGCTTGGCAAGCTTGGGCTCGATGAGGAGGAGGTTCAGGAGATCGAGCCCATTACCATTGATGGCTACAAGTTTGCCGACGCTCGGTATCTCAGGAAGGGTGCAGATGGGATTTGGCGTACAAATGTGTACGAGGTCGCGACACTGTTCTTCACGAAAAATGAGGTCCAGTGCTACAAGTATGCGTTTTCAACAATTAATGACTATCATCAGGAGTCGACCGACATCTTTTTCTATCAGGACATAGTCTCCGTCTCAACTCTTGACGTGCCCGTTCAATACAATAAAAGAGGGTTTATAGCCGAGCTAATACGGAAACTCTTTGGCTGGAGGAGGGCGAAGTGGGTCAACTATAAGGCAGTTTCGCTTTGTACGGCTGGAGGCAACTCATTTGAGGCTGTGATTCGCGACGTGGACAACGTGCAACGTTCGATCAATGCCATGCGCCAGCTTCTACGTCAGAAAAAGTCTTAAGGGTTTTGAGCTATGGCGGGGCGGCTGTTCCACTGACATCTCAGTCGTCCTGCTCTCCCATGAGCGGTTTGGTGAGCGCGTGATGGAAGCGACAGAACAGGTCTCGGCGGTCAGGCTGGCAAATGGGGAGCATGTTGCCCTTGGCTGCGTCGAGGTGAAGGCAGTGCCCCATTATAAGGTGGTCGACGATTCCGCTGAGGCCGCTGACGCTGTCATAGAGCGATGTGCTCGAGAGGACATAGACTGTCTGAGTGAGATTCACCAGCTTTACAAGTCATCGCTCTCAAAAAGTCAGCAGGGCTGCGATCTGTCCGTTGAGTTACTATGGACGACGCATCGGGTGAGTGGGCAACCCTATAGGGCTGCCATCCGCCTGTTCTTGGTGGCGAGGGCCATCTCTCGTGATGCCAGCGATGCCCGCACTCTCGTGGCCGACGCGCTGTTATGTCTACGCGCGACGCTCGGTTCCCAGAGATACGACATGGTTACCATTGACTATGGCAGTTTGTCTGAGGTCATCTCAAATATAGAGAGCGCATCCATACAGGCAGTGGTCAGAGAAGAGAGGCTCAGCAATCTACAGAACTCGATTCTTCCCGCCTGCTTGGCCTTTGATCGCATTCAACCGACGCTTGACGATCTGAGCAGGATTGTCCTTGCCCTGTCAGAGTGCCCATCGTGCGCCTTGGCCATCCACCTTATTCCAACAACATTAAGTTCAAGCGAGGCGGCGGAAATTGACTCGATGACTCAGTCGCTCGGTATGTTGGCGAGGGGCGTACAGGACCATTATGTCGGCAACGTCAGCTTTGCTTTGGCCAAGGGTACCGCTGAGACCTATGGGTACTATTCGCAGCGTAAGACAGCTCCACTATTCTTGGCAAACGTTGTCGTTTACGGTGACAGGGAGTCTGCCGCTGCCCTGACCAGCAGGATGATCGGACGGCTTTCGTCAGGTGACAACACCCCCACGAATCTGAAGCATGTCTCTTTGCCCCGATCGGCAGCTGACAAGGACACGAACTTCTATCCGCTCCCCTGGGCAATCAACGAGACGTTGCTGGGATTGGGTCGTGACCCGCAGATCTGGTCATCGAATCTCGTCGCTCCGTCACTTTACAGGCTTCCCTACATCTTCACTGCGGAGGAGTCCGCTGAGCTCTTTCGGATTCCTATCGGCAGCGATCGTGTTGCCATGGGTCTTACGGTAAACGAGGCAAGCCGACAAGGGCGCAGCTATGCCAATGACGTCGTGAACTCCGGCGACATCGTTGTTGGTAGGCTTGGCGCTTCGGGGGGTCAGAACACAATAGGCTTCTCCCTTAACGACCTATCAAGGCATATGCTTGTTGTCGGTACCCCTGGGTCCGGTAAGACCACTTTTTTGATCAGCCTGCTTGATAGGCTCTGGAAAGACCATGGGATTCCCTTCCTCGTCATAGAGCCAGCCAAGAATGAGTACCGAGCACTCGTGCAAAGCATTCCTGACCTGCAGGTGTTCACGCCGGGAAAGAGCTTTATCTCGCCGTTCGTGTTCAATCCCTTCCTTCCTCCGAGCGGCGTGAGGCTAGAGACCTACAAGTCCACCCTGAAGACGGCATTTGCCGCTGGCGTGTCGATGACCACCCCGTTGGACAAGATATTTGAGGAGGCAATAAGCAACTGCTACTCAGACTTTCGCTGGCTCGACACCTACACCGCTGCGGATAAGGGCAGGGTCTTCAACATATCCGACTTCATCAAATGCTTCCAGCAGACGTTTGAGAGCATCGGGTATACCGGTGATGCGAAAAACATCGGTCGGGCGGGTCTCGTTCGACTAAATGGTCTGGTGAACTTGTTCGACAGCTACCACTCCATCCCTGTCGAGGACATGCTCACAAAGCCGATGGTCATCGAGTTGGCGGCAATCGAAAACAGCGACGAGAAGGCCCTCATCATCGCACTTTTGCTCCTTTCGATCTTGGCATACGTGAACGCTAACTATCTTGGGGAGGGCGGGTTGAGGAATGCCATCCTGCTCGAGGAGGCACATGTCCTGCTTGATGCGGAGACGAACGTCGGGCAAGGGGACTCAAATCCCAGCCTGATTGCCCAAGGGCTAGTCAAACGTATGCTGGCAGAGCTTCGGTCATATGGTGTGAGCTTGATGATTGCAGACCAGTCGCCGAGGAAGGTTACGACTGACGTCGTTGCCCTCACAGATATGAAACTTGCATTTAGACTTGTGGAGAGAATCGACAAGCAGATTCTCGGTGACAGCATCAACATGAGCGATGCGCAGATGTCTCGACTGGGAAGGCTCAAGCCCGGAGAGGCCTTCTTCTTCTTTAACAAGCTGGATGAGCCTGAGGAAGTCGTGATGCCCGACTACAGGCTCGAGAACAACATCAGCATTACCCTGAGTGACGATGGCATACGGAAGCTCTCGACATACTGGGATGATAGGGGAGAGCTGCTTCGTCCCTATCCAGAATGCAGGCTGTGCCGATTCTGCCAGCACGGATGCGATCGTGATCGTCGCGTGCTCGCGCGAGATGTGGCGCGCAGGCTGTACGTGAGGAACTTTAAGGTCAGTGACACCAGCTTTGATCCGCTCAAATTCGTGTTGGCCCGAATCAGTAGGCTCATACGGGCGGAGCTGAACGACGAGCCGTTTAGCCCTGAGCTGCTCCTGTGCGTCAAGGTGCATCTATGGCGTCGCGTTCGCTATGGCACCCGCATCCCCATAACGCAAGCCCAAATTGACAGCTCGCTCAGAAAGTAGGAGGTGCTTTGTTGTGGACGAATTTGGTGATGGAGGCGTCGAGTTCGATGAGGGCAATGTGGATGTCGCTGCAGATGACAGCAACACTGATGTCCCGGACGTGATTCCGGAGGACAGCGATGTGGACGTGGCTCCGGAGCCAGATGATGGTTATGATGTGGAGCCAGAGTCATTTCAGGAGGATGTGGATCCTGAAGGCCTGGAGGGCGGGGAGGTGGCCGATGACGGCGAGGGCGTTGCTGAGGAGTCCGTGGCAGGAAAGCCAGATGACCTGCCTGAGGACGTTTCGGCAGATGACCCTTCTGATGGGCCTGACGTCACATCGGACGTTGAGGCTCCATTGGGTCGGGGGACGGGGCTCACGCTCGACATCGACCACAGCGAATCTGGCAGCCAGGCGCAGCCGTCGGGGCTCACGCTCGACATCGACCACACTGGGGCTGCGGACGCCGCCGAGGGCGAGTTGCCTGTCGATGGCTCGGCGGGCCCGGAGGGGGAGTTCGACGCGGGCGGGGACCTTGACGAGGACAGTGCGGCGGACGTCGATCCAGACGCTCCTATGGGGACTGACAAGACGGTTGATCTATCTGAAGACGTTTCGACGGGTGATCCGGCTGATGATGCTGATGTGACCTCGAGTATCGAGGGATCACCGAACTCAGATGTGGGACTCGAGCCTGATGGCGTCCGCAGCGGGACAGAGTTTTGCCCCGACAGCGAGCGGGGGCTCGAGCCGTCGGCTGAAGGCTTGACCGATGAAACGGACGCTGCTCGGGACACTCCCGCTGGGCTTGAGTCTGACACATCGGGCGTCGAGGCAGAGAGCCCATCGGTCCAGGAGGCAGGGCCTGAGCTCACCATCGAACATGATGGTCCTACTGAAGTTACCAACGATGGGGACGAGCTGGGGGGCGAGTTGCCTGTCGATGGCTCGGCGGGCCCGGAGGGGGAGTTCGACACGGGCAGGGACCTTGACGAGGACAGTGCCACAGACGTCGCTCCAGGCGCTTCCACCGGGGTCGATGACATGCCGGATGTCGAGGCCAGAGGCTCGTTAGGCCAAGCCACAGAGTGGAGGGCCGATGTCGATCGCGCTGGGTCAATGGATGACCCCAGTCAGGGAGGTATGGCAGACGTTCCACTCGCCAAGGACACGGAGGGCCAAGCGGAAGGACTTTCCGCAGACAGAGGCATCTTTGGAGATGCAGCATCTAAGTTTGATATTCCCGCCGCATCAGGGGGTTTATATGACCAGTCCGGAGAAGACATTGTGGCTGGCGACTCGCCTGATATGCCTGATCGCGCGTGGGACGTCGAGGACCCATCGCTGTCTCAGTATCTGAAGGATCATGAGGATCAGAATGCACGGTATGAGGAGTTTCGTGATAAGTTTGAAAACGGAGAGCTTGAGCAGGAGACTCTGCCCAAGGATCAGCCGCTTGAATGGATTCAGGCTTCAGAGGTGTGTGGGGTGATGGGTAAGGATGATGTAGACAGCAAGGAGTTCTGGTCTCATCATGGGGAGACGAGAGGCAGGTTCGGTGAGTTAATCACTGGTGGTGGGGAAATCAAGTCGCGACTTGACAATGGTGAGGATCTCGATCAGATCTTGCAGGATGAGCGGCTTAGGAAGTGCTGGAGCGCCCTGGCGGGGAATCCCATCAGGGTTAGTGAGTACAACGGATCATACATCTTTGATGGAGATGGTAGGCATCGTCTGCGAATGGCAGATGGGCTTGGCCTTCCCGTTCCAGTTAAGATCGCGGCACGGTTCAGGCAAAAGGCGGACTCATAGACCAAAGGGGAAAGTGTGTCTTGACGCGGGAGGCTGCGCCTTGGAAAGTGGGCTGCGAGGCGCGCCTTGTTCCTTAAGTGGGGAGATAGTCCTCATGGATCGCTCACTTAATCACCTTATGGTACTGCACCTGGTCCTGCGGGAGTCTTAGTCGCGGAGGAGGAGTTGGGCAAGGCGCCCCGACGTGAAGTGTCAGAAAATCCAAGAGAGGTCAACGAACGGGTATGACGGCGCGCAATCGAGTGAGGAGAATGACATGGTCTTTTTCAACAGGAACCCGAATGAGACTGCATATGTTGGCGGCAAGAAACACTGGGCTGATGTCATCAAAAGTCCCATCGATGTCCCCGATCTGCTCATTTGGCGCCAACCGGAGGAGGACTTTAACACAAATTCCACCCTCATCGTCGGACCAGGCGAGGAAGCTATCTTTATCAAGGGTGGTACGATAGCGCAGATCTTTGATAACGGGACCTATAGGCTCTCAACGGAAAACTACCCGTTCATCAGTCTGCTGCGCAATGCGATGAGCGGTGGCATCAGTACGTTCAACTGCGTTGTCTACTTTGTTCGCACGGCTCACAGCATGGAGATTGGCTGGGGTACCGAGTCTCCCATCATAGTACGTGACAAGCGGCTGAACATTGCCACCCCAGTGAGAGCAAGAGGTTCATACAAGGTTACGGTAAAAGACCCTGGGATCTTCCTGACGAAGCTTTTGGGTAGCAACATGCCCTTTGTGTCGCAGGATGGCTTGACGCGCTATTTTGCCAATGAGTTTCAGAGTGAGATAAAAACCATCATTACCAGGGAACTTAATGACACTGAAGACGAGCTTCTTGGTCTTGAGGCACGCCTGAAGGAGTTCTCTGGCGCCATTGAGCCGCACGTGCAAGAAATCCTCGCCAACTATGGACTGAAATGCGTTCAGTTTGTAGTGTCTGCGCTCGACATAGATATTAATGACGAGCTGCGTAGGAACTACGATGAGCGCCTTATGGGCATGGGCCTGGATAACATGGAGAAGGTGAGAGGGGCTGAGGCTGACAGGGAGGTAATGACGATACTTGGCGATGCGTGGGGAAGGCAGAGGGCTGTAGACACCCTACACGATCTTGCCAACAACCCGGACGCCGGGGGCATCGCGTCGGTTGGTGCAGGCGCGGGCATGGGTATGGCAGCAGGGGGAGCTATCGGATTCATGGCAGAGCAGGCGTTCTCTCCGATACGTAGCGCACCACCTGCCCAACCCCTGCAGCAGGGTAGATCCAGTCGTTTTGTCCAGGAGGGATCGCAGGTTGCAGGGTCTCAGGTGCCTGAGGCCCCTGTCAAGAGCACTAGAGATCTTCTAGTAGAATTGATGGAATACTTTAAGGAGGGGCTCATCTCACAAAGTGAATACGATGCGAAAAAAGCTGAGATCCTGAAACGTATGTAGGCGGTATTCTCATGAACAAGAAGAGCTTGCTTTGGGTGTTGTTGGATCTTGTGTTCCTCGTCGTGTTCAATGTGATCTTCTTCGTTGTTGGCGGGACTGATCACACGGTGTCGGGGTGGATATCCTATGGGTTCATCCATCTCGCGTATGCCATGGTCTTGGTAACCCCCCTTTTGACACGCAGGAGTTCCAGCGCCGCTGTGTTCGGCTTTTCGCTCCATTCGATTGCCGCAACCTACTTTCTGGTCGAACTCTTTGTGGGTGTGGTTTTCATCGCGCTGAATCAAACAGATGTTAAGTTGGCCCTTGTCGCGCAGGTATTACTTCTCGGGGGCTTCCTTGTGATGCTCCTATCGCACCTCATTGCCAATGAGCACACTGGTGATGCCACAGTGAGGGCAGAGGCCGAGATCGCATACATCAAGGATGCCTCGATCCGTTTGGGGGCCATGCTCGGATCGACCAATGACGCGCAGGCATACAGGGCGATAGAGAGGGCCTATGATGTCGTGCGCACGAGTCCTACACGAAGTGACGTGAGCGTGGCCCAATATGAGCTCGGTATTCTCGACACGATTGGATTATTGGAACAGGCGCTGCGCAATGGTGACACCGCTGGCATCATTAACGCTTCATCGCGCATCGCCAACCTTGCGAGCGAGCGCAATCAGCGTTTGAGGCTTACGCAACGATGAGGGTGGACGAGACGAGTGGCTCTTATCCGTGCGACCGTTGAGTTTGTCGTGTTTGCCAGGTAACGAAAGCCAGTTGGTACATAGACTGGCTTTCGTTACTGAACATCCACTCAAAGCTATCTCCTTCCATATGTCACTTCGTACGGACGCTAGACGAGAGTCCCATCAGATGAACGACCAGATGAACGGAAGTCAAGCGACGGGAACTCGACGGTGTTGCCGTGTCTCTCTACGGCACGTCCCATGTGACGCCACCCCGAGGCCTCAGCCCCTCATCGCGCTCGGGAGCACCCCGGTCACCCCGCTGAAGGCCTTTGTGAATGCGCTTGGCTTGGCGTAGCCGACGCGTCTCGATATCTGTCGTATGGGTAGGTCAGTGTCGGAGAGCAACTCCATCGCACGCTCCATGCGGATGCGCTTGACGAAGGCTGCGGGCGTGCATCCGTACCGCTGTCTGAACAGCGTCTTAAACTTGGTTCTCCCCATGCAGGCTAGGCACGAAAGGGTCTGGCAGTCGAGGCATGCGTCGAGGTTGTGACGGATGAACGTCTCGACCTCGTTGAGCGAGCGGGCATCCTCTGCGGTCAGCCTCCGTGGGGGTACGCGCAGCCCGGGTGGGCGCGAGCCCGCGAGGTCCTCACCAAGGGTGCCTCGCTTCTCTCGCCTTTCGATCTCCCCGGCGCGGTCGAGGACTAAGGCGACCGTCTCGGCGACCGCCCCCTCGTAGAACAGGGTTGCGCCGATGCCGCGCCCGCGGTAGGCCCGTATCTGCCTGAACAGCGCTGCCAGCGCAGGAAAGTCCCTGCTGCCGTTTACGAGCTTGAAGGCCCTCCTGACGTTGGGAATGTCACCAAAGCGCTCTCGAAGGTAGAGTCGGTAGTAGTCGGGCGAGATGGTGATGCTCGTGGCACGACTCACCGCGCCCCTCTCGCAGCAGGCGACGTACTCTGCCCCCTCGTCGGCGACGTATGTGCCGATGACATGGCTGCCCGTGGGGCAGAGGGAGCTGCGCACGTCTAGGTCCGTCCTGTCGTAGTACGCGATGCTGAGGTGCTCGGCGTGACGGTAGCGAAAGACGCCGCGTGCGCTAAACCGGAGGTCGAAGGCGTTGATGGCAAAGAGCTTGCCGTGAAAGTACGCCCAGTACTCGCCTGAGCCGCACTCGCCTCGAAAGCGGTACAGAGTCCCCGCAGGACCATATCCGGTGGCGGATCGTGACGGGACCATCTCCCACTGTCTGAACGCCATGTCATAGAGGTCTCGCTTGATGTCTTGTATCGGATGCCTCCTACCCAAAACGGCCGAATCGCTACCCCAAGGCGACGACATTTGGCCGTGATTGCCGCGACCCCGTACCTCTTCGCTAGTGTAGCAGAGGAGGTTAGTTATACCTAACTGCCTTGAGGAGGTATCTGGTGGCAGAGCTGGGACGGGCGTCAAAGGCGTCAACAAAGACAGAGCGCAGAGAGGGCCAAGAGGGACATGGCCAGGCGCGAGGGTGGACCGTGCGGGATGTGGTGACCCTCGTCGCGTTCAACCTGATCATCATCGCGGTCACCTTTGTGCTCAAGCTGGGGGAGGACCTGCTCTTCTCCCCGCAGGTCGAGTTCTTCATAGGGTCGTGGCTGTTCCCGCTGGCTGCCACCCCGTTCTACCTGGTGATGGCGGACCGCATTGGCAAGCGCGGCGTGCTGGCCGCGACCACGCTGGTGTTTGGCTTGCTGTACACCCTCATGGGGAGTCTCTACTGCCTTCCCGTCGCCCTTGTCGGGGCGGCTGTCGGCGAGCTGTCCATGGTAGGCGACGGCTCCTATCGAAGGCCAACACGGGCCGTTTTGGGCTTCTACGTCTACTGGGTGACGTTTGGGTTCTATGGGGTCATCCCGTACCTCCTGTTCCGGGATGCCTACATCGCTCAGCTGAGCGAGCGCTACCGGTATAGCATGGAGGATGTGCTTGCCATGGTCGCCCAGTACACCGAGCTCCCCTGGATAGCGCTCATGATGGCCCAGTTTGCGGTGGGGACGGCCGTCGGAGGGCTCATAGGGACGAGGCTCCTGAAAAAGCATGTCCGCAAGGCCAAGATAGCCTGAGGGGCCCATGATCACCCCCGACTGCAGAGAGGGCGTGCTGGGACTGGACCCGCGAGTGCACCTGGCGTCGATCGTCATCGTCGGATGTACGTCGATCGCCCTCGTGTCGATCCTGCCCCTGATCCTCCTTCAGCTAATCGCAGCCGTCTACCTGGCCCTCAACGGCCGCATCAAGCTTGCGGTGAGCTGTTGCCTGAGTTTTTCTGCCTCCGCGTTGCTGTGTCTCGTGCCGCTTCCCGGGCTCTACGGCGTCCTCTTCGTGAGCCTCGTCCACCTGACACCTCCGTTCACGGTCGCCTGCGCGCTGTTCACCCTTTCGCCCTCGGCCGTGATGTGCGCCCTCTCCCGCTGGTACGTGCCCTTGTTTGTGCAGGTAGGGGTATGCATGATGGTCCGCTTCGTGTCCATTCTTGGTTTCGAGGGCGAACAGGTGCTGCGCGGCATACGCATGCGGGGTGTGTTCGCCCGGTGGACAGACGTCGTCTTCCATCCAGTCTTGGCCTACGAGTGCCTCTACGCCCCTCTGGTGATGCGTTGCCTTCGCCTCTCGTCAGAGCTGGCCGCCGCTGCCGAACTGCGTGGCATACAGGTGCGGGGAGTCCGGTCATCCGTGCATCACGTGGGCTTTTGTTGGCGCGACGTCGTGACGCTGCTCTGCCTGGGCGCCCTGTGCGCCTCACTTGTGCTAGTTCCGAGGGTGCTACCATGATGGGGGCGGCCCAAGGCGCGACAGGGGCGGCCCAAGGCGCGGTGGGAGTGTGTGGCCTGGACGCTACTGTTCAGATGCTCGACGCCTCCTTTTCGTATGGCCTGGACGAGGAGAGAGACGAGGTCGGCGGCAAGGAGAGCCCTGCTGGCGATGTGGCCCAAAGGGCGGTCGATGGCGTCTCCCTGCGCGTGGAGCCGGGATCGTGCCTGGTTCTTTGCGGTGCCTCCGGGAGCGGCAAGTCGACCGTGCTGCGCATGATAGAGGGACTTGCAAGCTCCTTCTTTCCCGGAGCGCTTTCCGGTTGGGTCATGGCCTGCGGATGCGACGTCCAAAGCTGGGACGCTCGTGCGCGCGCCGAGAGCATGGGCGTGGTGATGCAGGATCCTCGAAGCCAGTTCTTCATGGGGACGGTCTTCGACGAGATCGCGTTCACCTCAGAGAACCTCGGCGTTTCTCCTGACAAGACGGTCGAGCGGGTGAGGGGCGCGGCAGCCCTCTGTCGGGTGGACGCCCTGCTGGGCGAGGAGCTTACCCAACTCTCGAGCGGGCAGAAGCAGCGGGTTGCGCTGGCGGCCGCGATCGCCAAGGTCCCGAGGCTGCTGCTGCTCGACGAGCCGACGTCGAATTTGGACGAGGAGGGGGCACGCACCCTCGTGGACATCCTCGCCGACTTGAAGCAGAAAGGCATTGCCTTGGTCGTGTCGGAGCACCGCCTGCAGCCGTTCGTGCAGATAGCCGACTCTTACGTCTGCCTTCGCGGCGGGCGTGTTGTAGCCCGGTGGAGTTCGAAGGAGTTCAGGAGTCTGAGTGCCTCTGAGGCAGCCGCCTTGGGGCTGCGCCACCCCGGCATGACCCGTCGTCACGCCTGCCCGACACAGGACGTCACGACAGGGGAGAGGGGGTGGACGGTCGTGGACCTGAGCTACGAGTATCCGTCGACGGGAAGGGGCGTGCACGGGGCGAGTGCCCACTTTGCGGCGGGAGCCGTGACGGCACTCTGTGGTCCGAACGGAGTCGGCAAGACGACGCTCGCTCGCGTGCTCTGCGGGGCGTTGCGCGAGCGGGCGGGCCACGTGCTGCGCGACGGGCGGCCCGTCTCGTGCAGGGACCGCCGCCGTTCCAGCTGCTTTGTCATGCAAGATGTTGACTACCAGCTGTATGCGGGAAGCGTCGCCGACGAGCTGGTCTTGGGGAGGCGGGTCGACGACGCGCTGAGATCCCGTGCCTGGGCGGCGCTCGATGCCTTTGGCCTGCGCGACTTGGCCTCCTGCCATCCCCTTGCCCTTTCGGGCGGGCAGAAGCAGCGGGTGATCCTTGCCGCCGCCTACTGCTCTGACGCGAATCTCGTGGTTCTCGACGAGCCCACGAGCGGACTTGACGGCACGGGCCTCAGGCAGGTCTGTGACTGGTGTCGGACGTTGGCTGACGCCGGGAAAAGCGTCGTCATCATCACCCATGACCGGCTGCTCGTGGACCTTGCGGCCGATGTGGCAATCGAGTTGGGGAGGGCGTGAGCATGAAAGGGAGAGTTGCAGGCGCACAGCCGCCATCGGCGTCAACGAGTCGAAGTACGCCGTCGCCGCCGGACCGTGGCGCACGGTTGGCACCGTCGCCGATGGATCGTGGCGCACGGCCGAGTGCCTTCGCGAAGCTGTACTACTTCATGAGGCCCGACCGCGCCCTCATGCTGGCCTCTCTTGCCCTTGCCTGTCTCGGCGAGGTCTGCGGCATGGTGCCGTACCTGGTCGTGGCCCTGCTCGCCGCCGGCCTCATCGACAATACCCTCACGCTTGGGCATGCCGGGCTTCTCGCCCTGGCGGCCGCCCTCGCCCATGTCGCGCGCTTTGTCCTTACCTGGCGCAGCTCGATGATGTCTCACAGGATCGCCTTCAAGGCCCTGCGCAGCATGCGCGAGCAGATGGCGGCCAAGATGTCGCGCGTTCCCTTGGGCACGATCGTCGACACGCCGACGGGCGTCTTTCGCAATCGCTTCGTCGATAACGTCAACATGCTCGAGGACGCGATCGCCCACTTCATGCCCGAGCTTCCCTCCAATGTGTTTGGCCCCCTGCTGGCGATGGCGATCGTCTTTTCCGTTGACTGGCGCATGGGACTCGCGGGACTCGCGACGCTTCCCCTTGGAGCGCTGTTCTTCTTGCTCATGATGCGCGGCTACCAGGAGAAGATGGCGCGCTACATTGCTACGGAGAATCACATGAACTCGACGCTGGTCGAGTACGTGAACGGCATCAAGGTCATCAAGGCGTTCGGGCGGTCGGCCTCCTCGTATGGGGCGTTCTCGAAGGCCGTGGCCGCCTATCACGACTCGACGCTTGACTGGTTCAGGCAGAGCTGGGTATGGATGGCGGCGATCAAGTCGGTGGTACCCTGCACGCTTCTGGCCTCGCTCCCCGTCGGTATCTGGCTCATGTCGACAGGAGAGCTCGCGCTCCCGGCATTCATGTGCTGCATCGCCATCCCGCTTGGCTTCATTGGGCCCCTGATGAAGTTCGCCCAGGCCGCCGGAATGGTATCGCGCATGGACGTATGCCTGAATACGATCTGGGACTTTCTCGGCGAGCCGGAGCTGGTACGCCCGCAAAAGCGGGTAAAGTTGAGCGGCCGGTCGCTCGAGTTCGATAGGGTATCCTTCTCCTACCACGAGGGGACGAGGGTGCTGCATGATTTGAGCTTCACTGTCGTCCCGGGTAAGATCACCGCGATCGTCGGACCCTCCGGGTCGGGAAAGAGCACCATCGCCAAGCTGATGGCCGGCTTCTGGGACGTCACCGAGGGCGCGATACGCTTCGGCGGCGTGGACGTGCGAGACATCCCGTTCGCGCAGCTCATGGAAAACGTCTCCTATGTCGCGCAGGACACCTTCCTCTTCGACCGCTCGCTTGCCGACAACATCCGCATGGGGAGAAAGGATGCGAGTGACGAGGAGGTGATGGCCGCCGCGAGGGCGGCGGGTTGCCACGACTTCATCGAGGCGCTGCCGCAGGGCTACGAGACGCTGGCCGGTGCGGCGGGCGGCAGGCTTTCGGGTGGGGAGCGACAGCGGGTGACCATCGCCCGCGCGATCCTGAAGGATGCCCCCATCGTGGTCCTGGACGAGGCGACCGCCTACGCCGACCCAGAGAACGAGGCCCTCGTCGAGCGGGCGGTCGGCCGCCTGGTCGAGGGCAAGACGCTCGTGGTGATCGCCCACCGCCTCTCCACCATCCGTCATGCGCAGCAGATCCTCGTGGTTGACGGCGGGAGAATCGTCGCACGCGGTACGCACGGGGAGCTGTTGGCGACAGGTGGGCTGTACGCGCGCATGTGGAGTCAGCACATGAGCACGTTAGAGGGGGTATAGCTATGTATGCATTGGCAAGGCGGGTACTCGACCTGGCCGGCAGCTTCTCTGTGGCAGCGCGGCGCAGCCTCATCGTCGGTATGGTCTGCAACGTGCTCAAGGCGCTCTTCATGGCACCGACCATCGTCGCGGTGTTCTGGGCTCTGGAGCATCGCGACGCCCTTGGGCCAGATGTCATCTGGCAGTGCCTTGCCCTGCTGCTGGTGAGCGTGGCGGGGCAGTACGCGATGCAGTACGTGATCGACATCACCATGGACGCCCGTGGCTTTGACATCTTCAGGGATCTGCGTCTGCGCGTGGGCGACCGCCTGAAGGGCGCGGCGATGGGCTACTTTAGCGAGCAGCGCCTCGGTGCGATCACCACGACGCTCACCACCACACTCCATCAGCTCGAGGAGTTCATGACCATCTGCCTTACTGGGCTCTCGGGTGGTCTTGCGACAGCTGCCATCATGGGCATCGGGTTCTTGCTCATGGCGCCGCCTGTCGCCGCGATCACGTTTATGGGCATCGTGGCGGACCTGTTCGTTTTGCGCATGCTGCTGAGGCGCTCGGGTGCGGTGACGAAGCGGGTGCTCAAGGCCCAGGAGGCGATGAGCGACGCGGTGATGGAGTATGCGCGCGGCATGGCGGTGCTGCGCTCGTTTGGTACGCCAGCCGATGCACTGGCGGCAGCAGAGAGGAGCTTCGAGGAGAAACGCGCGGCGGACTATGCCCAGGAGGCTGCCGCACAGGGACTGCTGAAGCTCTATGCGCTTGTGTTCAACCTGGCCAGCTGCGGCGTGCTCTTTGCCGCCTGCGCCCTGTGCCTGACCGGTGCCTTGTCCCTGCCGTGGGCCCTCACGCTCCTCGTGGCCTCCTTCATGATCTACGGCGAGCTGATCGCCGCGAATAACGGGGCGTTTCTCTCCAAGAAGATCGGCAACGAGCTGGACCGCGTCGACGAGGTGTGTGACATCCCCAAACAGGACAGCACGGACGAGCCCCTTGCGATGGTGGGCTACGGCGTCGAGTCCGACCACGTGAGTTTTGGCTATGGGGACGGCCGCGAGGTGATCCGCGACGTGAGTCTGCGTATCCCTGAGGGCAGCTCGTGCGCGATCGTGGGGCCGAGTGGCTCGGGCAAGACGACGCTGGTAAACCTTATCGCCCGGTTCTGGGACGTCGATGCGGGGCGGATATCGATCGGCGGCGCCGACGTGCGAGCCGGCACCGCCGAGAGCCTGCTGGCGCGGATCTCCATGGTCTTTCAGGACGTCTACCTGTTCAACGACACGATCGAGAGCAACATACGCTTCGGCGTGCCCGAGGCCACCCACGAGCAGGTGGTCGCCGCGGCAGAGGCGGCGCGCTGCCACGGCTTCATCAGCGCCCTGCCGCAGGGGTACGACACGGTTCTGGAGGAGGGCGGGGCAAGCCTCTCGGGCGGTGAGCGTCAGAGGATCTCCATCGCCCGGGCGATCCTCAAAGACGCGCCCATTGTCATCCTCGACGAGGCAACGAGCTCGGTCGATCCCGAGAACGAGCACGACCTCATCGCCGCCCTGTCACGGCTGACCGCCGGCAAGACGGTCATCTCCATCGCGCATCGCCTGAACACCGTGGCGACGGCCGACCAGATACTCGTCTTGGACGCTGGCCGCATCGTGCAGCGGGGCCGCCACGGGCAGCTGATGGAAGAGGAGGGGTTGTACCGCAGTTTCATCGAGCTCAGACGGGCGGCGGCCGGCTGGACGATAGGCGGGTAGGTACGTGGTCCGTGCCGGGACCCATCACCGAACCCTCAGTTGCAGCTCTCCCTTGTCGCCTTTCATGATCTCCCAGCGCGTGGTCGTCGTCGATGTGACCAGCCTCTCGTCATGGGAGACGAGCAGCAGGGCCCCGGGAAATCCCTTGAGCATCTTGCCCAGCGCCTCGGCCGAGCGCAGGTCGAGGTGGTTGGTCGGCTCGTCCATGACGATTACGGGCGTGCGGTCGAGGATGCCGAGCGCCAGCATCAGCTTTCGCAGTTCGCCGGGGCTCGAGGCGCCTCCCTCCAGCGCTCTGGACGGATCTGAGTTGAGCCGGGCGACGATTGACAACACGAAGCCCCGATCCGCAGGCGAACGTGACGCGACACGCGTGAGCACCTCGTCCTCCTGACATCGGTCCAGCTCCTGCGGGATGTAGGTCAGGCCAATGCCTCTGGGAAACGATTCGAGCAGGGCGCCTACGAGCGTGGTCTTGCCCGTTCCGTTGCGCCCGACGAGTGCGATGTGGTCGGTGTTCCCCAGGTAGAGCTTGGGGATTTTCAGGAGACGCCCGTCCTTGAGGGGAAGCGCCTGGGCGGCCAGGTGCATGAGCACCCTCCTTTTGCAGGGCATCGCATCCGCCCAGACGTCTCCCTCGTAGGTCTTCTCGACAACGATCGATCCGACGATCGCCTCGGCCCTCGCGAGCCTGCCCTCCATCCGAGCGCTCAGTGCCGGAACCTTGCCGTCCTGCCCGGTGAGGATCGCACGATGTATCTTCGCACGGGCATCGCTGTCGTGTTTTCCCAACTTACGCGCACTTCTGCGGGAATCGGCGAGTGCGGCCCTCTGACGGAGGCGCTGAGCCTCCGTCGCCAGTCGCTTGCGATCGCGCACCGCCCTGTCGCGCTTGCGGGAGCTGGTCTCGCGCTCGAGCGCCTCCTGGCTGGCTCCCTCCGAGTAGCTCCCGGGTCTTAGGATCGTCTCCCTCGGGCGCATGAAGAGACACTGGGAGCAGAGGGCGTCGAGTAGCGCGCGGTCGTGCGATATGAGGATGCCCACGCCCCTGAAGGAGGAGAGGGCCTTCCGTATGGCCTCGCGTGTCGGTGCATCCACGTGGTTGGTCGGCTCGTCGACCACGAGTAGGTCGGGACGCGCCCATAGCGTGCAGGCAAGCTGCACGAGCTTTCGCTGTCCTCCAGACAGCTCTCCGTAGCGCCAGGGCCACCCATCGTCGATGCCGAGGTTCTGCCTGAGGCGCAGCGCGTCTCGATCGTAGGCGGCGGCAAAGTCCTCCAGTCCCTCCGGCCTGACCCAGACACTTTGGGGACAGTACGCCGAGAGGAGCCTCGGGGACACGCTTCCCGCGTCGGGCTTGATGAGGCCGCAGGCGATGCGGGCGAGCGTCGTCTTTCCGCATCCGTTGTCCCCGACAAGCCCCGTCCATCCCTGCGGCAGGGTGACAGAGACGCCTAAGACCGCAGGGTCTGCGGCGCCGGGATAGGTGTATTCGATTTCGTTCAGGATGAGCTGCATGAGCGGTCTCCCGTGAGTCTCTCGTCTTGGAAGGCCGCGCTCCGAGGAGGCGTTAGGCTGCGTGCTGCTGTCGACGTGAGCCATGGGACAGCGGTATGGAGGTCGAAAGGTCAGTCTGCGTGGGCTATATGGACCAGCCAGCGATGCGGATCAGCCAGTGATGCGGCGCCTGGAGCGCAGCCGGTTTCGGTCTGCTTGCTTTGGGCGCCCGTTACGGGCATCGCTAGCCTCTCATGCACCTGTCCCTTCTCGTCCCGTCGCTTGCCAAAGGCTTCGGGTGTTGTTCGATGCATCGATTATAGGCGATGTCGGACGATTGCGGGCGGCGTAGCCGGGTCCGCAGACGTCACAATCGCGAAGTGAGTGATTCACTCACATCACAATCGCGATGTGAGTGATTCACTCACATCGAGATTTCTATTAGTAAGCGATCTACCTGCGTGTATATAATTTCAGCCTATTTTAGTGAGTCATTTTCACGAGAAAAATCACTCACATCGTAATCGCAAAGTGAGTGGATCACTCACATCCGAAAAGCGGCAGCATGGGTTCGTTTTGGTCGGCTCAGATAGCTTGCGCGAAATACGAACCCACACATCCAGATCTCACAAGATAAAGGCTATATTCAATTAATCTTAATAATTTCTAGTTGACCTTTAGGTTTTAGGCTGTGAGAATATAATGTTGGTGTGGGTCGAGTGCACTGCGCTCCCTTCTCCGTTCCATCTGGCATGCGTGATAGTGATGGGGTGTCTTATGAAACTGAAAGTACCTAGCTTACGTACTGGTATTTTGTTGCTGCTACTCGCATGTTGGGTGGCCTATCCGGCACGTGCCGAGGGCGCCGACTCGAGCAGTCAGCGTTATAGCTTGGGCGAGGCCGTCAATGCAGGCCTTGATACGGGCTATGCCGAAAACAACACGATCAAGGATGGCGACCCTCACTTTGGGTGGAGGCTGGGACGATTCTCGGTGACGGGCTTTACGAGCGTCCAGCGTGACTCTGCCGATCATCCCACATTTCTCAAGACGTCTGGCGATCAGATAACCCTCTGGTTTAATCTTGAGCAAAATATCAATGCCCTGAACGGAGATCCTATTCTCACCATCTTCGACGACGAGAACGGCTATGACGAGCGAATGCAGCAGCAGAGGGAGAAGGAGGGGTTCGGTCGTGGCGCCCTCTTTGTTCGCCAGACGAACTACGAGAACGATCAGGGAAAACCTCTGTCCTATACAAACTATCTTGTGGGAATAGAGCGTGGGGCAGACACGCAGGTTCAGCTCTTTGAAGAGGGGGACTATGAGGTTGCCCTTGACTACGAGATAAAGAAAGATCCCCGTAACCTGTTGGGGCTCTCAATCTTTCCCGAGTACCACAACTACACCATTCGGTTCAGCTTTTCTGTCCGAAACGGTAATGCCATGATCTTCCCCTTTGACGTCTCGACGGGCGCGGAGCTCACTAACAGCTCGACCACGGACAAGGGATTCTATATCGATCTCGCAAAATCTCGCTACCTTGATGTGTACGTCAAGCGAGAGGTGCTCACTGACAGTGGGGAGTGGGATACCCGCTCCAATGAGGTGGCGCGAGACGGCCAGCAGTATACGGATGAGGGCGTCTATACGATCACGGCGGCTAATCCGACGACGGGTCAGATGACCTCAAAGAAGATCTACGTGGGCGATAACGGTGTACTGAAAGCCTATGTCTCGACGGGCTACTCCATTGACCAGATCAAGGATCAGATTGCCCAGGGGGCGTCTGTATCTGATGACGGCAGCATCGTATGGCCGGCTACCTCACAGGCCGCCGAAGATATGTCCGCAGAGGCTCCTGCGGATAGCGGTGACTCTCAGCAGGGCACTGACGCAGCGGACGCTCAGGTTCCAGTGGGACTGATCGCGGGTGGTCTCATGGCTTTTGCGATCGTTGTGATCTTCGTAATCGTGCGTCGGAAACAGGCGCACATCTTGGCCGCCGGAGCCGCTCGTGACGACGTGAAGAGCCAGTCAAAGGACGATGATGCCCTATGAGCAGGAAGCTTCCCCTTGTGCTGCTGCTTACGCTTGCCATGGCGCTTCAGGGATGCGGCGGCATCCAAGCGAGTTCCACTAGCCCTGACCCCGCGCCCACGGAGTCTGAGGCCCCTGGCGCGGAGGATGCATCTTCAAAAGCCTCGAAAGGGGCGGCGCCTGCGCCCGACATCGAGTTCAGCGGCTTAGATGACGAGAATCTTCAGCGATATATAAAGGACACGCTCTACACTGCCCTCGTTGAGGACCTGAACAGCGACCAGTACTATGTCGAGAACGTTGACACGAAGTACATCTCAAAGGAGTATCTAAAGGAACTGACCGCGAACTCAAAGGAGAACATCTACTTTGGATACACCCTGTCGGCGCTCGAGCAGCAGTTCCAAGGCACCAAGTACGTCTTTACCGTGGGAGAGGACGGGCACACGATCGTCCACGCCTTCGAGGACTACGACGATACCTATGATCAGGTGGTTCAAAACGTAGCCATAGGTACGGGGGTGATCCTCGTATGCGTCACTGTCTCGGCGGTGACCGGTGGCGTAGCACCAGCGGTAAGCATGGTCTTCGCGGTGTCCGCCAAGACTGCGGCGGAGTTGGCCGTGTCGGGGGGTGTCATCGGCGGCTCCATGGCTGGGATATCCACGGCCATACGTACGGGTGACGTAAGCAAGGCCATCGACGCCGCAGCGCTTGGGGGGAGCAAGGGCTTCAAATGGGGAGCCATTGGCGGTGCTGTCATGGGTGGGGCCGGAGAGCTCTCGGTACTTCGCGGCGCCACAAGAAACGGCCTGACGATGAACGAGGCGGCGACCGTACAGAGGGACGCGAAGTATCCTCTAGAGATCATCAGACGATTCAAGAGCATGGACGAGTACAACATATACAAGGAGGCGGGGCTTGAGGTAAAGCTCGTTAACGGGAAAAACGCGCTCGTAAGACCCATAGACCTTACGCTCAGGGATGGGAATGGACTGACAAACCTCGAGCGCATGAAGAAAGGCCTTGCTGCGCTTGATGCGGAGGGGAACCCATACGAGCTCCATCATGTTGCCCAGGAGCCAGATGGCATTCTCGCCATTCTTACCAGGGCAGAGCATCGCGGAGAGGGTTCCTTCTCGAAATTGCACGATCTCATGCGTGGCTCAGATATCGATCACGGCTCTGAATGGGCGAAAGAGCGTGAGGGGTTCTGGAAAAGCCTCGCTGAGACTCTGGAGAAGTAGGAGGTGGTACCGCGTTGGAGTTCGTAGATTGGCTTGCCTCCCAATCGGATGTGGTTCACGGAAAGCACGCGACGGATGGGCAGATAGTCACTGCCGAGAGCAAGCTGGGCGTGACCTTTGCCGACGAGTACCGTGCGTACCTCAGGTCGTTTGGGAGCGCTGTTGTCGGGAGCCATGAGCTGAGCGGCATCTCTGCTGCCAAACACGTGGATGTGGTTCGCATGACTGCACAGGAGAGGGCCTGCAACCCACAGGTTCCGCCTGAGCTGTACGTGCTCGAGAACGTCGGAATAGATGGGCTGATAGTGTGGCAGGATGGGAGTGGGAAGGTTTACCAGTCGCTTCCTGGGACACCGCCCTCGCTTATCGCCCGATCTATTCTCGAGTACCTGAATCGCTGAGCCAGCAAAGATGCGGACGGCAGGAGCGGACGGCAGGATCGTGGAGCCATAAGGCTCGCACCTTGGTCGTGCCGAGGTGGCCTGAGCGGCAGCTCCCAGCTCCCCGATGCGTAACCAACGGGCATGTCATGTCCCGTGTCGATATGACACGTTTCTCCATGCGTGGGGAGGCTGCCCCTGCTCCTGCCCCTGTGGCAGCCGATGCCCCTGTGTCTTGGCGAAGGAGCAAGACTCGTATTCTGGGATGTGCCCAATTCGGATTTTGGTAGTATAGATAGTAGGATTTTGGTATCACACCTGCTCGTAGCTCGGAATAGTGACAGGATCATGGAGTCGATCGAAAGCAGGCCTCATGACTGATGACGTACAGGATCTTGGGGTCAGGCCCGCTGCATACGTACCTCGCATCGTGGACGCACAGATTGACAAGTACCTCACGCTGTTTGGCGCGATCGAGGTGTCAGGCACAAAATGGTGCGGCAAGACATGGTCATCGCTTGCTCACGCTGCGTCGGTCACCTACGTGGACCGTGGCTCCAATCTTCAGATATCTATTGCCGATCCAGGCTATCCGCTCGCAGGTATGCGTCCGCACGTTATCGACGAGTGGCAGCGCGTGCCCGCCATTTGGGATGCGGTTCGTCACGCCGTTGACGAGCTTGCGGGTGAGAAGGGCGCGTGGATACTCACTGGTTCGTCCACACCCAACAAGACCGAGGTTGCCCACAGCGGTGCCGGCCGCATAGGGCGCATCCGCATGCATCCCATGACGCTCGCCGAAACGGGGGAGTCAGTCTCCAAGGTGAGCCTAGCGGGACTCTTTTGCGGTGAGTTTGCTCCCTGCCAGTGTCCTTATGGTATCGATGGACTAGCCCATATGGCCGTTCGTGGCGGATGGCCGGAGGAGCGCTTGCAGACGGCAGCCGATGCGCAGATCGTGGTACGCGACTACTTGGAGTCCGTGTTTGTGCAGAGCGTGCCTCTCCTCGGTGGCAACGAGCTCACCGCACGCAGACTCTCTCTTTCTCTTGCGCGAAATCTCGGCCAGTCTGTCAAGGTCGACACCCTTGCCCGTGATGTCTACGTGCGCAGGTCCGATGAGAAGGTTCTTGAGGCGCAGCGCAAGGGGATCTCGGCGCACCTTGACATCCTTCGTCGCATCTTTCTCGTGGATGAGGTGCCTGGGTGGGTGCCCGCATCACGCTCTCCCAAACGCATGCGCGTGAAGCCCAAGCGCTACTTTGCCGACCCGTCGCTTCCCGTGGCGTTGTTGGGCCTCTCGCCTGCCGCGCTGCTGCAGGACTGGCAAACCTTCGGTCTGGTGTTCGAGAACTTGGTCATGCGCGATCTGGATGTGTACGCTCGCGCGCTGGACTTCGTGGTGGCGAGCCCCATACGCTACTACCATGACGACTCTGGTCTCGAGGTTGACGCCATCATCGAGCGCGTCGATGGTAGCTGGGCGGCCATCGAGGTTAAGGTGGGTTTGGACAAGGTTGATGAGGGTGTTGCTAACCTCATGCGTATGCGTGACAAGGTATGCGCCAACAAGAGGGCAAGAGCGCCTGAACCCGTGTTCATGGCTGTCATTACCGGGACGGGTGAGGCAGCCTATCGTCGCGGCGACGGCATCTACGTCATCCCCATTCGAGCCCTGGGCGCATGATGCGGGTGGGTTCCCATGACACCCGACCTGTGACCTGTGATCCTTTGAGGGAGTATTGAGGGTGCAAGATCCCGTGGGATGACAGATGACAAGGGTCAGCATGGAGGCAGATGGCATAGTCCCCGTGCGGTTGGGCCGTCTTTGAGGGCGACAGCTGAAGTGTGGCGGGCTGGCGCGCGGACATGCTTTTGTGAGGGAGATAGTCGCAAAACATTCTCGCTCAGCTTGTTGTGGCCGTGAGCTAGATGCTACACTAGCAAGAAGAGTCCCTGTCGGGTACTGAGGCTCGGGCGTTACGGCGTTTCCGAGACGGCCTGGCCAGGGGCAGACCATGCGAAGTGATACGCGAGAGAGAGGAAGAGGGTGGTTCCATGAAGGGCTACGCAATGCTCAAGATTGGCGAGTCTGGCTGGATCGAGAAGGAGAAGCCTACGTGCGGCCCGCTCGATGCCATCGTCAAGCCGCTTGCGGTTGCCATATGCACGTCGGACGTCCACACGTTGTGGGAGGGTGCCATCGGTGACCGCCACAACATGATCCTCGGTCACGAGGCGTCTGGCGAGATCGTGGAGGTTGGTCCCGAGGTCAAAGACTTCAAGCCAGGAGACCGCGTCCTCATCCCCGCCATCACGCCCGATTGGAACTCGCTTGAGGCCCAGGCCGGCTACTCGATGCACTCTGGCGGCATGCTCGCGGGCTGGAAGTTCTCCAACTTCAAGGACGGCGTCTTCTCCGAGTACTTCCACGTCAACGACGCCGACGGCAATCTTGCCAAGTTGCCCGACAGCATCGATCCGGCCGATGCCTGCATCCTGTCTGACATGGTCCCAACGGGCTTCCACGCCGTTGAGCTCGCAGACGTGCAGTTCGGCGACACGGTCCTTGTTATCGGCATCGGGCCCGTCGGTCTGATGTGCGTCGCGGGCGCGGCCCTGCGCGGTGCCTCTCGCATCATCGCCGTGGGAACTCGTCCCGTCTGCGTCGAGGCTGCCAAGGGCTACGGTGCCACCGATTTTGTCTCCTATAAGGATGGCCCCATTGACGAGCAGGTCCTCAAGCTCGTGGGCGACAAGGGTGTCGACCGCATCTGCATCGCTGGTGGTACCGTCAAGACCTTCGAGCCCGCCGTCAAGTGCCTCAAACCTGGTGGCAAGATTGGCAACGTCAACTACCTGGGCTCGGGCGATTACGTCAACATCCCGCGTGTCGAATGGGGTGTTGGCATGGGTCACAAGGACATCCGTGGTGGTCTTATGCCAGGTGGGCGCCTGCGCATGGAGAAGCTCTCGAGCCTTGTTACGGCGGGCAAGCTCGACCTGCATCCTGAATGCACTCACATCTTCCATGGTTGGGATCACATCGAGGAGGCCCTCTTCCTCATGAGGGACAAGCCGAGGGACCTCATCAAGCCGGTTGTCGTCATCGACTAGGCTCTCCTGCAGCCTGACTTCTCGGGGCCATCGCCTGGGCGGTGGCCCCTCTCTTGCGGAGGCTCCCATGCGGGTTTTGGTCATATCGGGGTTCCTTGGCGCTGGCAAGACCACCTTCATCCAGGAACTCGTCCGGCGCACGGGTAAGGACGTCGTGATCTACGAGAACGAGTACGGTGAGGCGGACGTCGACGCCCAGGCCCTGCGTGCGGACGCTCCCGACCTCAAGGTGTGGGAGTCTGTGGAGAGGTGCATCTGCTGCTCGGGTAGGCAGGACTTCGCAAGCTCCGTCCTCACCATCTCGAATACCCTCGACCCCAACTACCTCATCGTGGAGCCCACCGGGGTGGCGAGGCTCTCGAACGTGCAGGGAAACGTTGGGAGCATAGGCTACGAGCGCATAGGACTCCTTCCTCCCGTCTGCATCGTGGATGCCCTGTCATGGCGGGCCCAGCGCGCCTCTGCCAGAGACGTCTTCGATGACCAGCTGTCCTGTGCTGCGACGGTCGTGATCTCCAAGGTGGGGGAGCGAGGCTTGGATGAGAGGGACCCCGAGGCGGCAGCGCTCCTCTCACTTGTCGCCAGGCTCAACCCCACGGCTACCATCGAGCACAGGCCCTACGCTCAGATTCCGCGCGCGTGGTGGGATGCCCTTTTGGAGGATCCCAAGGTTGCCGATGCCGGTCGCGTACGGGGCGTCGGTGGGATCGTGAGCGAGGGGGACGGCCCTGCTACCGAGTTCGAGACCCTATCGCTCGCCCACGCCAGGCTACCCTCGCCCTCTCAGCTCATCTGGCTGCTTGATGCCCTGAGCTCGGGTGTCTTCGGTCACATCGCGCGGGCCAAGGGTTCTCTTGCGTGTGGCGGGCAGTGGGTGCGCTTTGACATGGTCGAGCGGGCGTGGGCCATGACAGGCTGCGACGAGGTCGAGAATCCCGCCTGCGTGTTCATAGGCACGCAGCTGAGGCGCCTGTGGCTGAGGGAGGCCTTCGTTCCCGCCCTCTGGCGCGATCGTGCGGAGATCGTCCATGACCATCCGCGTGATGGTCATGACCACGCGCACGATGCCCACGACCGGTAGTGTCGATAGTCAGCCAACGGCTCTGTCAGGGTCCTGGCGCGATGGCTCCCACGCTCGGTGTCGCATGACGAACGCACCCGTCACGAGCCTCTCGCCCGTATAGTAGAATACATGCGAAGGATACGAGAGGAACGAGGGCAAGGATAAGGGGCACTACGATGGCACGACAAATGCAGCTGTTGGATGACAACGAGCGCGAGCTCTGGTCTGGCAGGCCAAACGCGGCGCTCTATATCATAGGAAACCCCCTCTTCTATGTGTTTGCAGCGCTGTGGCTCCTCTTCGATCTCAGGCTTTTCGGGTCCTTTCATCGTACGGGCATGACGGGGTTCGGCCCCATGGCCTCGATGCTCACGCCGTTCTTTCTCCTTCACCTTGCGCCAGTGTGGTTAGCGATAGGTGGCCTTATCTACCGGGCGTGTGCGTGGCACAAGATCCAGTACATTCTGACCGACAGGCGAATATACCAAAGCTCGGGTCTCTTGGGAACCGATGTCAGTACGCTGGAGTTGAGGGAGGTAAGCCATCTGAGCGTCAACGTCAACCCCATCGAGAACGCTCTGGGTCTGGGGACCATCCGTCTGACGCCAGACGTGAGCGTGGGCTCGGGTGACAACGCCCGGACCGTCTCGGGCTATCGGCTCAGGCATATCAAGGATCCCTACAACACGTACAACCTCATAAAGCGGGTCTCGCTGGATGTATCCACAGACCAGCAGTTTCCCAATGCGTATAGGCCAAGCGAGAACCCTGGCTATGATACGCGCCTGAAGTGACGGCAGGTCGGGCCTGTGTTCGGACGCGTCCGGTCGCCATGCACCAGCGCCATGCCCCAGCATACTTCAGAGTTCAGGGGGAGCGTGTATCCTCTCCCTGCGGCGGAAGCGTCTGCAGTGGGCGCTCGGCAGGACGTGCCGAGGGGCGCCCGGACGGATATGGGAGTGGACGTACGTTTGAGCCGCCATTGTTGGGATTGACCAAGACTGGTCCTGGTACCGCACCTCACCAAAAGACGCACCCTGCATGCGGGGCCGTCACGCACTCTGTGCCGTGATGTGGATCGCGCAGACTGCGCCTTTCCGTTACGTTGCGGCGCCCGGGAAGTGTGGAGCAACCCCCCCGCCAGCCTGCGGGGCACTATGGAGAATGGCTCAACTGGGCAAATGCGCTCGAGCAACCCCCCGCCAGCCTGCGGGGCGGCTTGCGCGAGGGTCCGCAAATCTCGGTTTGAGTTTGACCTCACGGAAAAGCGCACTCTGGTCCCAGCGCCTCACGCACAGGCGCATTCTGCGGCCCGGTCTGGCCCCCCGCCCCGCCTCAGCGGACCCGCCACATCACGGATCAGACGTCTGTGCCGTTGCGCAGGTAGTATCCCTCTCCGACCCTGTTGCCTATGGGGTCGTAGCCAAGTTTGGAACCAAGCTTCTTTCTCAACGTGTGGATGTGCACCCGCACCGCGTTGCTGAACAGATCTACGTTGCTGTCCCAGGCGTGGGCGAGCAGCTCCTCACTGCTGACAGGTCTCCCGCTGTGACGTAGCAGGTACTCGGCGATGGCGGTCTCCTTCTTTGTGAGGCTTACGGCCGCGCCCTTGGCGTACATGGTGCGTGACACGGTGTCGAAGCTCAGCTCTCCGTAGCTCAGCTCGCTGCTCTGCTGCGTGTACTCCCGCCTGAACAGCCCCCTGATGCGCGCCTCAAGCTCCTCAAAGGCGAAGGGCTTGATCAGGTAGTCGTCCGCGCCCGCGTCGAGGCCCACCACCCTGTCCGGTACCCCCGAGCGCGCCGAGAGGATGAGCACCCTGCTCTTTGAGCGTCCCTCGCGCAGGGAGCGCAGGATATCGAGGCCGTCCATGCCAGGGAGGTTGAGGTCGAGCAGGATGAGGTCGTAGGACTCGACCTCTGCCATCGCGAGCGCCTCGGGACCGTTGTCGCACAGATCCACGTAGTACCCATCAAGCTCGAGTCCCTCCCCGATGGACTCGAGCAGCTCGCGCTCGTCTTCGACGACCAGGATCTTCATCGGTGGCGTAACCTCCTTTTCGCTGGTCTTGGCGCATGTGGCCTTGACGCTCACCCTTTTAGTCCACCCGTTTATGGAGAAAGCATAGCAGTCCCGGTCGCTCTTAACGAGGACTTAACACCTCGTATGGTGTACTGCTTACCACAAGAGCAAGCGGCGCAAGAGAAAGGAGCTACGCATGAAAACGGATTTGAGCTTGGGTCTGACTCGCCTCCGCATACGGGCGGCCCCCCTTCTGCTGCTGTGTCTTGGCACCGCGTTTGTTGCCTTCGGAGCCTGGAGGGGCGAGACGAACACGGTCTTCGCGAAGGCGGTACGGCTTTGTCTTGAGTGTGTGGGTATCGGGTAGGTGAGTGCGATGAAAAAGGCGCTTACACGGGTTGGGTCCTTCTTGCGAAGACGGGGGACGGTGCAGGCGATTGCCGCCTTCCTGACCAATCCCCACATACCCAACTTCCTGACGGGGACGCTCTACACCGGTCCGGCAAAGAGGGTCTGTGTCCCGGGACTTAACTGCTATTCTTGCCCAGCTGCCACGGGTGCCTGCCCCATCGGGGCGTTCCAGGCCGTCGTCGGGTCGTCCAAGTTCAGTTTCTCCTACTACATCACCGGGATACTGATACTCATAGGGACGCTCTTGGGTAGGTTCGTCTGCGGTTTTCTTTGTCCCTTTGGTTGGGCGCAGGACCTTCTCCATAAGATACCGTTTCCAAAGAAGTTCAGTACCAAGAGGCTGAAGGCCCTGCGTTACCTCAAGTACGCCATCCTGATCGTGATGGTGTGGGTGCTCCCCGCCCTCATCAACAATGCGGCAGGAATGGGGGATCCGTACTTTTGCAAGTACGTGTGTCCCCAGGGCATACTCGAGGGAGCTATTCCGCTCTCGCTCGCCGATGAGGGCATTAGGGCCGCGCTGGGGAAGCTCTTCGCCATGAAGCTCAGCGTCCTGATGACGGTCGTGCTTCTGAGCATCATGTTCTACCGGCCGTTCTGCAAGTGGATTTGTCCCCTTGGGGCCTTCTACTCGCTGTTCAACAAGGTGTCCTTCCTGCAGTACCGTGTTGACAAGAACACCTGCATCAGCTGTGGGAAATGTGCTCGCGTCTGCAAGATGGACGTGGACATAACCAAGAATTCCTCCCACCTCGAGTGCATACGCTGTGGGGAGTGCGTGAAGGCGTGCCCCGTCCATGCGATCAGCACGAAGCTGTCCCTTCTTGACGCAAAGCTTGCGGCGACGGCTCCCGCCACCGTAGGTGCCAAGGCGGGGTCGTGCGCGGGACATGGGGATACGAGGTAGGATGGCGGCGGGAATGGAAGGGGGCGCAGCAGGCGGTGCAGGCCTGCGGCGATGAGATTGGCTATGCGCCGACTGACAAGGCCAGAGGGAGAGGCGGGTCGGCAGTCATATGCACGATGAAAGAAGTGTCAGAACGTCAGAAAGGAAAGAGCTATGAAGATCATGAAAAACGCACTGGCATCTGTAGCAACGGCCCTCGTTGTGTTCGCCTTGTCGGGCTGTGGGGCGAGTACGACAAACACCCAGGGCACGCAGGGGACGGCATCAAGCACCGGAGGCTCCTCCCAGCAGTCGTCGGAGACGGCCGAGACCTCGAATGTTCCGCCCGAGGCCGCGTCCAAGCTGCACCTCAAGGACGGTGACACCTTCCCGACCTTCAAGGCCACGAACATCTCCAACGACGAGACCGTCACAAACGACGTGTTCAAGAAGAATAAGGTCACCGTCCTGTCGTTCTGGTTCAACGGCTGCACCGCCTGTGTGGGTGAGATGCCGCTTCTCCAGGAGCTGAGCGAGAAGTACAAGGATAAGGGGGTTGGCGTCATTGGGGTCAACGCGGAGGCCGCCTACACCACCGACGGGAAGAAGGATGCCCAGGAGATCCTCTCGAAGCAGGGTGTCAAGTACGACAACATCGCCTTGGATCCCAAGAATGGCGGCCAGGTGATCGAGGGTATCACCGCCTTCCCGACGACGATGCTCGTCGACCAGGACGGCAAGCTCATCGGTAACCCGACCACGGGCGCCATCGGCGACAAGCTCGATGGGAGCGATCTCGTCAAGCGTATCGATGAGGCGCTGGCCAAGAGCTAAAAGCTAAGGCCTGGGGCTGAGTGGTTAGGGTTGTTTTGGGCCACGCCCTTGGGGGCCGCACCTGCGGGGGTGTTGGTGCGACCCCTATCTGGGGCTTGAGTGGCTCGAGCGGTGCCGACACCAAGAGGCAGGACATAAGCGGCCCCTCTGTCTTGGTGGGACGACCTCTGATTTGGGGTGTCCCACCGAGCCGTGGGGCCGCTGTCTAGAGGAGGGAGTGCTGGTCATGGCAATACCTAAGGGTCTGTCGAGGGCCGTAGGGTCACTGCGAGCGCGGCTCACCCTCCTCATGGTTGGCCTGCTCGTCTGCTGCTGCGTCGCGCTCACCCTGCTCGTCTACCACTCGACTACGGTCGTGCTCGAGGTTGCCGCCCTGCAGCCCGCGCAGCAAGGGGGGCTTTCCATCCAGCTTGACGCAGACGGCATCAAGCGGACGATACTGTCTGACGCCCTCATCGTCCTAGCCCTCGTGGTCATCGTCGGCAGTGGTGCGGCATACCTCGTGGCAGGGCGCTACACCAAGCCCATACAGCAACTCTCTGCAAGAATGCGCGAGATGGAGCTGGCTACCCTCTCGCAACCCATCGAGGTCGAGGGGGGTGGGAGAGAGATCCAGGAGCTTGTGAGGTCGTTCAATCAGATGACCCGCCAGTTGAGCGAGGCGTTCGCGATGCAGAGACGCTTCTCGGCCAGTGCGGCCCACGAGCTGAGAACGCCGCTTGCCGTATTGCGCACGAAGATTGACGTGTTCAAAAAGAGGCAGAGGTCGCAGGTCGAGTACGATGAGCTCCTCGGTACGGTGGAGACCTACGTCGGCAGGCTCTCCTCCATCGTTGCCGACCTCTTGGAGCTCACGGACACAGGTGAGCTGCCCGATGTGCGGCAGGTGTCCCTTGGCTCGGTCCTCGAGCGTGTGGTCGCGGACCTTGGGCCGCTGGCACGCGAGGGTGGGGTGTTGCTTTCGTGCGACGCGACCCCACTCGAGGTCAGGGGTAATACCGACCTGCTCTATCGTGCCATCTACAACCTTGTCGAGAACGCCATCCGATACAACTTCGAGGGTGGTCGGGTGGAGGTCCGCCTCATCTCGCGAGGAGAAGACATTGTGGTCACCGTCTCGGACACGGGAATGGGCATCGAGCCGGATGCGAGGGAGCTGGTGTTTGAGCCCTTCTTCCGCGTCAACAAGTCTCGCTCGCGTGAGTTTGGCGGGGCAGGCATAGGTCTCTCCCTTGTCAAAACCATTCTTGCTCGTCATGGTGCGGGCATAGAGGTGGGCGAGAACCAGCCCCATGGCTCCGTGTTCACGGTGACGTTTCCCGCAGGCTAGGACCTGCCGTTTTTGTCGCCCTGTCTTCTTGCTGCGTCTCTCATGTCTTCCACCAGTGTCATCCTCATCCCCCACACTTGCCTTACCTGCCCTCTAAAGTTATCCTTTCATAACAAAGATCCGCAGGGCGCCGTTTGTCCTACGTGTCGTTTGCCCTACGTGTCGTGGTGATTTTGGGTCGAGTGGAAGGGAAGCGCTTATGGCAGAGAAGAAGGGGCGCGCGACGATAGCGCGCATCATGGACTTCGCTGGAACAAGGCGGCCGCTCACCGCCGTCGGCTGTGCGCTCGTGGCAATCTCGATGGTGCTCACCATGATGCCCTACGTGTTCATCTGGCTCGTCGTCCGCGAGCTCATCGCTGTCGCCCCCAGGTGGGGGGAGGCGGCCAGCGTCGTCGGTTACGGATGGGCGGCGTTCGGCTTTGCCGTCGCGGGCATCGTGGTCTACTTCCTTGGGCTTATGTGCACCCATCTCGCGGCCTTTCGCATCGAGTCGAATATGCGCAAGGCCTGCGCGAAGCGCCTCATAGCGGCGCCTCTTGGCTACTACGACAGTCATGCGTCGGGCATCTTGCGCCGTCGCATGGATGCGGCCACCCTCAACATCGAGCAGCTCTTCGCTCATAACCTCGCTGACATCTCGGGCACCGTCGCCATGTTCGTCTCGCTGGTGATCCTGCTCTTCGTGTTCGACTGGCGCTTCGGCGTGGCGACCATCGTCGCGGTCGCCGTTGCCTGCATCGTGCAGTTCTCGTGCTACGCCGACAAGCGCCTCATGAGCCAGATGGGGCGCTACCAGCAGGTCAAGGAGGAAATGGGCAACGCCGCCGTCGAATACGTGCGCGGCATGCGCGTCGTCAAGGCATTCGGGCAGACCGCACGCTCGTTCAGGAAGCTCGCCGAGGCCGTCAAGGACTACACGGGGCTGGCGCTGGACGTCACGTTCTTCTTCCAGAACTCCATGCCGGGCTTCACCGCGCTGCTCAACAGTGCCTACCTGTTTGTCCTGCCGGTAGGCATCCTGCTCGCCCCCGGAGCGGACGACTGGCCGGCCTTCGTCCTCTCGCTCGTCTTCTACCTGCTGTTCGTGCATTCGATCTCGAGCGTGTTCCAGAAGATCCTCTATGTGAGCGAGGATTCCATGATCGCCGGCGCGAGCATCGGCCGCATCGATTCGGTGCTGAAGCTCGACGAGCTTTCCTCTGCCGGCGAAGCGCAGACCCTGCGCGATGCCTCGGTGGAGTTCGAGAACGTGAGCTTCGCGTACGAGGAAGGCGGCCCGCAAGCGCTCGAGAACGTGAGCTTCACCGTGCCCGCCGGAAGCGTGTGCGCGGTCGTCGGGCCGTCCGGCTCGGGCAAATCGACGCTCGCGAACCTCCTCGCGCGTTTCTGGGACGTCGATCGCGGCTGCATCCGCATAGGCGGCGCCGACGTGCGCTCGATGGGATCCGACGAGCTCATGGAACAGCTGAGCCTGGTGTTCCAGGACTTCCACCTGTTTCGCGAAAGCATCGCGGACAACATACGCCGCGGCCGCGACGGCGCCACGGATGCAGATGTGATCGCGGCGGCGAAGGCGGCCCAGGCGCACGACTTCATCGAGCGGCTGCCCTCCGGATACGACACCGTCGTGGGCGCCGCGGGCATCCATCCGGCGGCGAGGGCCAGCGCATCGCCCTGGCACGGGCGATCCTCTCGGATGCCCCTGTCGTGGTGCTCGACGAGGCCACCGCGTTCGCCGACCCCGAGAACGAGCGGCTCATCCAGAAAGCGTTCGAGAAGCTCATGGACGGCAAGACGGTGCTGATGATCGCGCACCGGCTGTCGACGGTGGTCGGCGCCGACAAGATCGTCGTCATGGACGCCGGCAAGGTGGCGGAAGAGGGCACGCACGCCGAGCTGCTCGCTTCGGGCGGCACCTACGCACGGATGTGGGAACGCTACGAACGATCGCTCGCTTGGGGCATCGGCTCCGACGGCGGCGCGCGAATCGCTGCGGCGCCGCCTACTGCAGCCCTTCCGCCCGAGGCGGTGGCTGCGAAGTCCGCTACCGCTGCTACTACGACCGCATCCGCGGCCACTGCACACGCCGATGGAGACGAGGATGCCCCGGGCAAGAGGCAGCCGTGGCTCAAGCGGCTTCTGAGCCTTTCGGACGAGGGATACAGGGGCCTGGCGCGCTCGTCGGTCGCCTGCACCCTCACCGACCTGTCGCTCAC
>ERZ772945.358-NODE-358-length-37284-cov-17.254640_pt1 | contig 37284 bp, 29 predicted proteins | sample MGYA00511681_ERZ772945 | MGnify/ENA primary metagenome ERZ772945 (study PRJEB29015, sample SAMEA2737943) | human oral metagenome | biome: human oral; feature: human-associated habitat; material: dental | place: China | collected 2143 ...
GACGGCGGGGGACCGCGATCGGCCCGACGACGCGCCGGCGGCCGTCTCAGCGCACGCGGGCGAGTATGCGCGGGGCCCGGCGGGCGTGTATCTCGGCGACGAGCTCGTCGTCCTCGCGGCGCAGCCAGGCGCCCCAGTCGGTGACCTCGGGGAAGCGGCGCAGCAGGGCCCGCCGCTCGCGCTCGGTCAGGCCGCCCCAGACTCCGAAGGACGACTCCGAGTCGAGGGCCTCGGCCAGGCACTCCATGCGAACCGGACAGGTGAAGCACAGTGTGCGGGCATCGCGCTGCTCCGCGCCCTTGCCGAAGAGCTGGTCCGGCTCGACCTCGGCGCAGGCGGCTCGCATCACCCAACTCTGGTCCGTTGACGTCATCTCACAACTCCCTGCTGCGGCTTCCGACCACAGTGTCGGCAGCATCACACAGACACGGTATGCCAACCGTGTGACATTGACCAAATCCACACCACGCCGAGTCATCTCCCGGGCGTGTCCGCTGGACAGGGCGCGCCCCGCCGCCCCGGCGGGCGGACACGACGCGGCAGACGGTCGAGCGCGCCCCGCCGCCGCCCGGCCCCGACGTCGCCGGAGCCGCCGCGCCCGACGCCGGGGGCGCCGTCGGCTCCGACGGGGACTCCCGCCCATCTCTCCTAGCGGATTTCCAGGCTCGGAGCGTCGTGGCCCACAGCGCCGAAGTGGCCGGAACCCGTACTCTAACCCCATGTCGAAGAAGTCCTCCCCGCGGTCCTCCTCGCGCCCGCGCGGCCGTGCGCTCTCGCCGGCACAGGCCGTCTCGATGCTCCTCGTCTTCCTGCTCCTGTCCGGAGTGGGGGGGATCCTGACGGCGGGCTTCGCCATGCCCTTCGTCGGCGTCGCCACCGCCATCACGGGCGCCTCCGAGGACTTCTTCAACGAGCTGCCCGACGACTTCAACGCCCTCGAGCCGAGCCAGATCTCCAGCATCAAGGCGTCGGACGGCACCGAGATCGCCAAGTTCTACGCGGAGAACCGGATCGTCGTCCCGCTGGACTCCATCTCCGTCAACATCCAGCACGCCATCGTGGCCGTGGAGGACCAGCGCTTCTACCAGCACAAGGGCGTCGACCCGACGGGCATCATCCGCGCCGTGGTCTCCAACGCCAACGGCGGCTCCCAGGGGGCCTCGACCCTCACCCAGCAGTACGTGCGCAACGTGCTCATCGAGGCGGGCCTGCAGAAGGACGACTCGTCGGCCGTCGCCGCCGCCACGGAGAGGTCCACCGCCCGCAAGCTGCGCGAGATCAAGTACGCCCTGACCCTGGAGAAGAAGTTCAGCAAGGAGCAGATCCTCGAGGGCTACCTCAATATCGCCGCCTTCGGCCCCTCCACCTACGGGGTGGAGGCGAGCGCCCGGCACTACTTCTCGCACTCGGCCAACGAGCTGTCCATCCCCGAGGCGGCCCTGCTGGCCGGTCTGACCAACGCCCCCGGCGCCTACGACCCGGTCGCCTTCCCGGACAAGGCCAAGGACCGCATGGACTGGGTCCTGGAGAAGATGTACGAGGAGAAGTTCATCTCCCAGGAGGAGTACGAGGCCGGCAAGACCACCCAGATCGCCGACATCCTCCACGTCACCGAGACGGTGGGCGGCTGCGGCGCGGCCGGGCAGGCCGCCTACTTCTGCGAGTACGTGCGCGGCGAGATCGAGAACTCCGAGCTGTTCGGGGCGACCGAGGCCGAGCGCCGCCAGCGGCTGCTGCGCGGCGGCCTGAACATCACCACCACCCTCGACCTGGCCAAGCAGAGCGCGGCCGACGCGGCCGTCCAGGCCTACGTGCCCACGGGGGACGAGTCGAACGTCAAGGCGGTGCTCGTGTCGGTCGAGCCGGGCACGGGCAGGATCATGGCCATTGCTCAGAACACCAACTTCGGCGTGGCCACCGAGAGCGATCCGACGGCGACCCAGATCTCGCTGGGCGTGGACGCCAAGCACGGCGGCCTGGAGAACACCGACGGGACCTCGGGCTTCCAGCCGGGCTCGAGCTTCAAGGCCTTCGTCCTGGCGGAGTGGTACCAGGAGGGTCACTCCCCCTACACCAGCTTCAACACCTCCCCGACGGTCTTCCCGGCCTCGGCCTGGACCATCTCCTGCGACCCCAGCAAGGCCGACGAGTGGAGGGTCAACAACGCCGACCCCTCGGAGGGCGGGACCCACAACGTCATCGACTCCACGCGCATGTCGATCAACGTCGGCTACGCGCGGATGACCGCCCAGATGGACATCTGCAACATCACCGGCCTGGCCGCCAAGCTGGGCGTGACGACGAACGACGGCTCGGCCCTGACCCCCTCGCCCTCGATCGCCCTGGGCAGCCAGGAGGTCACCCCGCTGCAGATGGCCAACGCCTACGCCACCTTCGCCGCCCACGGCCTGTACTGCAAGCCCATCGCCATCGACTCCATCACCGACTACGACGGCAATAACCTGGCGGTCCCCTCGGCCGACTGCTCCCAGGTGATGGAGGCCAGGGCCGCGGACCAGACGGCTTCGACGCTCACCTCCGTCCTGACCTCCAACGGCACCGGGAAGCACGCCATCCTCAACGGCGGGCGCCCGGCCGCGGGCAAGACGGGAACCACCGAGGACATGGACAACGCCTGGTTCGTGGGCTTCACCCCGACCCTGAGCGCCGCCGTGTGGCTGGGGCACTCCGAGGGCTACTCGACCATGGCGCCCCAGTACATCGGCGGGCGCTACTACGCCACCATGTACGGCTCGGACGCGCCGGCGCCGCTGTGGAAGACGTACATGGACGCGGCCCTGGCCAACACCCCCGTCGCGGGCTTCTCCTCGGCGAGCACGGGTCCTCAGACATCGACCCCGGGCAACGGGGGCAGCACCAACGCCAGCGACAATAACGGCGGCAGCGGCGGCGCCACGGAGGCGAACGCCTCCGTCGAGGCCCCGACGGCGCCCTCCACGCAGGAGCCCTCCGTCTCCCAGGCGCCCCCCGTCCAGCCGCCCGCTCAGGCCACCGCGCCCGCGGAGCAGCTCCCGGCCACGGAGCAGACCCCGCGCCGGACTCAGGAGACGTCCCAGAGCCTCGCCCCCGACGACGACGAGACCGGGCGGTGAGCGCGCTGCGAGCGGCCGCGCGGGCGCTCACCGGGACGGCGCTCGTCGGCGTCGGCGTGCTCGGCTACGCCCTCGTCGAGGCCCGGATGCCCGTCCTGCGCCGCGTCGACGTCCCCGTCCTGGCGCCCGGCGAGGAGCCGCTGACGATCCTGCACCTGTCCGATCTGCACCTGACGGGCCGCACCGAGGAGCGCGTGGAGTGGGTGCGCGCCCTGGCCGGGCTGCATCCCGACGCCGTGGTCAACACCGGGGACAATCTCTCCTTCGCCTCCGGGATGGAGCCGCTGCGCCGCGCGCTCGAGCCGTTCCTGGGGCTGCCGGGGGCCTTCGTCATGGGCGATCACGACTACCGCGCGACGGCCTTCAAGCTCCCCACCCGCTACCTGCGCGCCGACCCGCGCGCCGGCGACGACCCGCAGGTCGAGGCGCGCGTGGCCGAACTGCCCTGGCGCGAGGTCCGCGATCTGCAGGCGAGCGGCGGGTGGGCGGACCTGTGCAACGCCCGCGGGGCGATCGCGGTGCGCGGACGGCGCATCGACTTGGTCGGCGTCGACGACCCCCATGCCGAGCGCGACGCCTACCCCGCCCCGCCGGAGGAGTCCGCGCCGCCCGAGGCACCGGCGCGTTCCTCGGGTTCGTCGGGCTCGGGGGCCGTCTCCTCGTCGGGCGTCGTCGGCGTCGCGGGGGTACGGGAGGCCGGGGAGTGAGGCGCCGGGGCGGCGAGGCGGGGGTCGACCTGGCTGATCTCTCCCGTGAGCGTCTCGATGAGCTCACGCATGTCGGCGCTGGCCTGCTCGGCGCGCTCTGCCAGGAGCTGATCGGAGTCGGCCATGACGGCCGCCGGGTCTTCGAGCCAGTCGTCAACGGCGTCGATGATGCCCTCGCGGTCGGGGGTCAGCGCGAGGAGATCCGCGACCCGTCCAAAGCCCTCAAGAACGGCGTCGGGATCGCACAGGAGCCAGGGCGCCAGGACGAAGGCCCGCTCCTTCGCGCGCGGGTGCGGCAGGCTCAGGACGGGATCGGAGGAGGCCAGGCCCTCGACCTGGATGATGTCGATGTCGACGGTGCGCGCCCCCCAGCGCTCGTGGCGCTCGCGGCCCAGCTCGCGTTCGATGCGGCTCGTCTGGGCGAAAAGCTCGTCGGGAGTGGCGATGGCGGAGCCGATGACGACGGCATTCCAGTAGTCGGGCTGGGGCGCCTGCCCGGGGGCGAGGACGGGCTTGGTGCGCATGATCGGCGACACGTCGTCGATCTGGAAGCCCTCCATGTAGGACAGGGCCTCGACCGTGTGCATGAGCGTGACGGGCACATCCCCGAGGTTTCCGCCGATCGCCAGGACGACCTTGCGCGAACGCAGGTGCTCGGGCATGGAGGCCTCCCGCGCGCCAGGTGCCGTCGCGCCGGAGCGCCGCGAGGGGGAGGGTTCGCCCTGTCCCTGCTCGGCCGGGCTGGGTGCCTGGGCGCGGCCGTAGGCCTCGATCTCTCCGGTCAAGACGGAGCCGTCCTCGGCCTCGTAGATTCCCTTGAGGGTCAGCGACAGCGGCAGCGCGTCGGTCGCACCGGAGCGCACGGTGACGGACACGTCGGCGAAGGGCTGGTCGATCGGCGCGTCCGGCTTGTGGACGGTGACCTCGGTGCCGACGACGCCGTCGTGGCTCATGACGCGCGAGGCGATGTCCTCGGCCAGGGTCTCGATGAGGTCGACGGGGCTTCCGGTGAGCACGGCCATCGTCTCGTCGGCGATGTCGGCGTAGGAGACCGTCGCCGCGATGTCGTCGTTGGCACCCGCGGTTTCGACCCACATGACGACGTCGGCACAAAAGCGCTGGCGCTGCGTGCGCTCGAAGTCGTACACACCGTGGTTGGCCAGCGCCCCCAGTCCTTTCAGGGCGATGATGACGCGTCTGCTACTCAACGTCGTTCTCCTTTCGGGCGATGGCCGCCGCGGTGCCTGCTACGTCGTGGACCCGCACGGCCCACGCACCCTGGCGGACGCAGTAGGCGGCAATGGAAGCGCTGTCGGTGTCGACGTCGCCTCCGAGGGCCTTGACGAATCGCTTACGCGACGCTCCGATAAGTACAGGGTACCCACCGGAGAGGAAACGCGGTAGTTCGGACAGTATCTGCCAGCACTGTTCGACCGTCAGCGAGAAGCCCAGACCCGGGTCAACAACAATTTTATCAGGTGTCACACCAGTATCAATTGCGTCTGTGACCTGGGAATTGAGCCGTTCGATCAGGGTCCCCACCAGGTCCGGCCCGTAGTCGAAGGACTCCCCCGGCATTCCCGGCAACGCGCGGTAGTGCTGAATCACATACGCGCACCCGCTCTCGGCGACCGCACGATTCATCCGCGGATCCCATCGCCCGCCGCTGACATCGTTGATGATCGCGGCCCCCGCCTCCGCGGCCCGCAGAGCCGTTGAGGCGTGCAACGTGTCCACCGACACGACCACTCCCTCCCGAGCCAGGGCCTTGACGATCGCGCCGATGCGCGCCCACTCCTCCTGCGCCGAGATGCGCGTCGAGTGCGGCCTCGTCGACTCCCCGCCCACGTCGATCAGATCGGCGCCGGCGCCGAGCATCGCGCGGGCGTGAGCGAGCGCGGCACGAGGGTCCGCGTAGCGTCCCCCGTCCGAAAACGAATCCGGGGTCACGTTGAGGATCCCCATGATCAGCGCCCGAGAAGAAGGCACGGCCAGGCCGTGGGGCAACGTCGGCGCCGCAGGAGCGACCGCGGGCGTTGCCGGAGGATCGGGCAGGGGCAGCGCGGACATGTCAGCGGCTTCCCGACAGCACCAGGGCCATCATCTCGGCCCGGGTCGCACCGTCGTTCATGATGCCGCGCAGGGCGCTCGTCACGGTCGACGATCCGGGCTTGGAGATGCCGCGCATCGACATGCACATGTGCTCCGCCTCGATGACGACGATGACTCCCTGGGGGTGCAGGACCTCGTCGATGGCGTCGGCAACCTCGGCGGTCAGCCGCTCCTGCACCTGGGGCCGACGAGCGTACCCCTCGACCAGGCGGGCCAGCTTCGACAGCCCCGTCACCACGCCTCCGCGGGGGATGTAACCCACGTGGGCGCGGCCAAAGAAGGGAAGCAGGTGATGCTCACACACCGAATGGAACGTGATGTCACGCACGAGAACGAGCTCGTCGGTGCCCGCATGGAACTGGGTGCGCAGGTGCTCGCGAGGATCCTCGGCCAGGCCCGAGCACATCTGCCGCCATGCGCGAGCCATGCGCTCCGGGGTACCCACCAGGCCCTCGCGCGTCGGATCCTCCCCGAGCGCCACCAGCAGGTCACGCGACGCCTTCTCCACACCAGCAGGATCGTATGTCACGACTGTTCCTCACCATCGGCCGACGAGTCCGGCTCGCCCACCACGTCCGTGACGTCGATCGTCGGCGCCTCGAAGACGACCTCCTGCGCGCCTCCGACCTGAGGCGACCCCAGGCCGACCGGGTTGCCCAGGACGGCACCGGGAACGGCGGCGTCCGACTGGTAGTTCCACACCGGACGCTCGGGGGCTTTGACGACGTCCCTGAAGATCTCGGCCAGCTGAGCCTCATCCAGGGTCTCCTCCTCCAGGAGCCGGGCGGCCAGCGTGTCCAGGATCGCCCGGTTCGTCGTGAGGATCTGCCAGGCCTCGCGCATCGCGTTGTCGAGGAGCCGGCGGACCTCCTCGTCGATGATGGCGGAGGTCTCGTCGGAGAAAGCACGAGGCCCCTCTCCCGAGCCGTGCCCGAAGGCCTCGGTGTCGCTCTCACCCAGCTTCACCATGCCGATGCGATCACTCATGCCGTAGTCGGTGACCATGGCGCGGGCGGTCTTGGTGGCCTGCTGGATGTCGTTGGCCGGGCCGGTCGAGGGATCGCGGAAGACGATCTCCTCGGCCACGCGGCCGCCCATGCTGTAGACGAGGTCATCCAGCAGCTGGTTGCGCGTCTTGTTGAAGCGATCCTCGGTGGGCATGACCATCGTGTAGCCCAGCGCGCGCCCGCGCGGCAGGATCGTCACCTTCGTGACGGGATCCGTGTAGTTCAGGGCCGCGGCGGCCAGCGCGTGACCGCCCTCGTGGTAGGCGGTCACCGCCTTGTCGTGGTCGTTCATGACGCGCGTGCGCTTCTGCGGGCCAGCGATGACGCGGTCGATGGCCTCGTCGATGGCGCGCTCGTCAATGAAACGCATGTTGGATCGCGCGGTCAGCAGGGCTGCCTCGTTGAGGACGTTGGCCAGGTCCGCACCGGTGAACCCCGGAGTGCGCTTGGCGATCTGACGCAGGTCCACCTGCTCCGTGAGCGGCTTGCCGTGCGCGTGAACCTTCAGGATCGCCTCGCGGCCCTTCAGGTCGGGTGCCTCGACGGCGATCTGGCGATCGAAGCGGCCGGGACGCAGCAGCGCCGGGTCGAGAATGTCGGGGCGGTTGGTGGCCGCGATGAGGATGATGTTGGCGCGCTCGTCGAAGCCATCCATCTCGACCAGCAGCTGGTTGAGCGTCTGTTCGCGCTCGTCGTTGCCGCCGCCGATGCCGCTTCCGCGGTGGCGGCCCACGGCGTCGATCTCGTCCACGAAGATGATGGCCGGGGCGTTCTTCTTGGCGCGTTCGAAGAGCTCGCGCACGCGGGACGCGCCCACGCCGACGTACAGCTCCATGAACTCCGAGCCGGAGATCGAGAAGAAGGGGGCATTGGCCTCGCCCGCGACCGCCTTGGCCAGCAGGGTCTTGCCCGTCCCGGGGGGACCGTAGAGCAGAACGCCGCGGGGAATGCGCGCGCCCACCTTGTGGAACTTGTCGGGAGAGGCCAGGAACTCGCGGATCTCTTCCAGCTCCTCCACGGCCTCGTCCTCGCCGGCGACGTCCGCGAAGGTCACGTCGGGGCGCTCCTGGTTGAATTCCTTAGCGCGCGAGGCCGTGAATCCGCCCATCATTCGAGACCCCGACATCGACCGCATGATGAAGTAGAAGGCAGCGGAGATGAAGAGCAGGGGGATGAGAATCTGCAGGACCAATCCGAGGGCGCCGGACTGCGGGCGCACCGCGTTCCACCCCTTGGCGGGAGCCTGCGCGGCCACGGCGTCCAGGATCTCCTTCGTCTGAGCGTAGGAGTAGGTGAAGTACACGTGCTTACCCAGGTCGGCGCTCCGGTCGTCGCCGCCCGTGCCCTCGTGGTGGTAGTTCTCGGTCAGCGTCAGGTTCACCTGCTGCGTTCCCTCGTTGAGGACAACCTTCTCGACCGTGCCACCCGAGATGAGCGCCAGGCCCTCCGAGGTGTTCACGGACTGGGGCTGCAGGGTCTGCCAGAGGAACCATCCCCCCGCGAGCAGGACCATCAGCGGAATCGCCACCCACGCGAGGCTGGGGCGTTTAGTCTTCGTTCTCTCGTTCATGCGTCCCTACAGGTTGGTCGTCTCAGTTGTTGTAAACGTGGGATTGCAGCGTCCCCACGAAGGGAAGATTGCGGTACTTTTCCGCGTAGTCGAGGCCGTAGCCGACGACAAACTCGTCGGGGATGTCGAAGCCCACGTAAGCGACCTCGACATCCACCTTCGCGGCGGCTGGCTTACGCAGCGCGGTGGCGATACGCACGGAGGCCGCCCCACGCCCGACGAGGTTGGCCTGCAGCCACGACAGCGTCAGGCCCGAGTCGATGATGTCCTCGACGATCAGGACGTGGCGCCCGGCGACATCCTGGTCGAGGTCCTTGAGGATGCGAACGACGCCGGAGGTCTTGGTGCCCGACCCGTAGGAGGACACGGCCATCCAGTCCATCTCGAGGGGGGTGTGAAGCTTGCGCGACAGGTCCGCCATGACCATGACGGCGCCGCGCAGGACACCCACGACGAGGAGGTCCTTGCCCGCGTAGTCGCGGTCGATTTCTTCGGCCATGTCGCCGAGCCTGCGGTCCATATCCTCGGCGGTCACCAGGATCTCTTTGAGGTCGTTTCCCATGTCGGTGGCGTCCACCGTGTCCTCTTTTCGTGTGTTGCTACGCGAGCGATTCCACTATAAGCGTGCCACAGATCCGCGCCGACGCCCCACGGAGAGCGAGATTCTCACTGTGAGCGCAACGCCGGGCTCCCCGCTCGGGGAGACAAGACGATTCGTGCCTCGGCCCCGCGTCCCACGCGCGAGGCGCTCCCCGAGGGCAGGTCGATCGGCCCCTGTCCCCTCCAGGCGACCACGAGACCGTCCACGGCCTCGACGTTGGCCAGCGAAAGCGCTCCGAGTCCCGCCCGCGACGCCGCCTCTCTCACGGCTCGGGCGCGCACCGCTCGGGGGGCCTGCGCGAGGGCTGACACGCTCAGGGACACGCCGCTCGGCCCGGGTTCCGGCGCGTCGCCAGAGCGCGCGCCCCGGGTGAGCTGCCTCGCCCACTGCCGCAGGGCGTCGTCGTCGTCCGCGCACAGCTGGGCGCTTCGCGCGAGCGCGGGAACGGGGTCCATTCCCAGGGCCGAGGCCAGGGCGGGCAGGGCACGGTGACGCAGGGCGCTGCGTCGCAGCGGGCTACCGTCGGCCGCCCTCCACGGTCCGTCGACGGCGTTGGTCGGGTCCTCGACCGGGGTCAGGCCCGCCTGGGCGCATGCTCCCGCGGTGTCCGCTCGCCGCAGGCCCAGGAGGGGACGGAGCCAGGTGACGCCGGCCTCGTCGCGAGCAAGCGGCGCGATCGCACGCAGCGAGGAAGGGCCGGACCCCCTGGCCAGACGCAGCAGAACGGTTTCGGCCTGGTCCTCCATGGTGTGTCCGAGGAGGACGGGGGCGTGCTCGCTCGCGGCGATCGCGCGAAGGGCGGCGCGCCTGGCATCGCGCGCCGCGGCCTCGGGGCCGCCCGCGCCGCGCCTCGGAACGGTCAACGTCTCGACGATGGCGTCGGCCCCCAGGGAGCGCGCCATCTCGGCGGCGCTTTCGGCCTCGGCGCGGCTGCCGGGGCGCAGCCCGTGGTCGACGGTCACGGTCACGACGGGCACGCCCGCCCGGCTGGCCGCGTCGACGGTGACCAGGGCGAGGGCCAGCGAGTCCGCTCCTCCGGACAGGCCCACGACGAGTCGGCGCGCGCGAGTGCCTCCCGCCAGGATCGGGTGCAGGGCAGCGCGCACCGCAAGGGAGCAGGCACGCAGGGGGCCGGAGGGGTTGGGGCCCACCAGGCGCGAGGCGTCAGCGCACACGCGCCAGCCACGCTGCGGGTTCGGCGTACTCGCCCGCGCTGGGGAGCGCGTCCACGCCGGACAGAAGCTCCACGAGCGCCCCCTCACGCACGACCGTGCGCGCGAATCCCTCGGTCTGCGCCCAGATGGCCTCGACCCCTGCCAGGGGCATTCCGGCAGCCGCGCACGCGCGGACGAGGGCCACTCCCCCGGCCTGGGCGCGGTGGGTGCGCAGCCACTGAATCGAGGGCAGGTCGCGGGGGGTGAGGACCTCCATCTGCGCGGTGGGGAGGGCGTCCAGGAGCAGCACGATGCGCACGAGCTCGTCGCTTCGCTGGGGCAGGGCTTGGATCAGCTCCGCGATGTAGGGCACGAGGTGGGGCGCGTGAGTGAGGTGTACGGCGCGCAGGCCCGTACACAGGGACACCCAGCGGCACCAGTCCGTCTGATCCAGGGCGTAACGCTGCGCGTCGGCGAGAACGTTGGGTGCGACCAGGATCCGGCGCCCGTGAATCACGTCCCAGATGCCGGTGGCGCTTTTGGCCAGGGAGCGCAGGATCACGGCCTCGGCGGCCAGAACGAGGGGCGTGCGCGCGTCCTCGAAGCGGTCCATGAGCGCCCCCACCGTGGAGATGAGTCCGCGGCGATCGACGACGAGGGTCGGGGACGCGGCGACGGTGCGCGACGCGTCGGACAGGGTCGAGAGCTGCGCGAGCCTGCGGTCCGACCAGGCCACGGATCGGCGCAGGCGCGCGACGACAGCAGAGGCACCCACGCGGGAGGCCGAGGGTCCCGCGTAGGACAGCGAGGCGAGAACTCCCGCGACGTCGCGCGGGCCAAACGGCATATCCATGACCCTAGTTTAGCCCGGCCAGACCCTCCTCGAAGGCGTCCAGGCGGCCGCGCGTGGCGAGGGCTCCCGCGGTGACTTGGTCGTGTCCGATCGATACCAGGAGGACGCGCCCCCCGCGCGTGATGACGGACCCGGAGAGGGAGGAGACCTCGGCGAGCGCTCCGGTCTTCGCCTGGACGTTGCCGACGGCGGGTTCTTCGGTCATGCGCTTGGAGAGCGTGCCGACGAGTCCCGCCCAGGGCAGCAGGCGCATCGTGTCGGCGCTTGTTCCCTGCCCCGAGTAGGAGGCCTTGAGGACTCCGACGAGCGTGTTGGCGCTGATGCGGTCGTTGCTGGACAGGCCGGAGCAGTCCTCGAGGAAGAGGCCCTCGGTGGGGACGCCGGCGGCGCTCAGTGTCGAGGCGACCGTGGATGTCGCCCCCTCGTAGGTCGCGGGCGCTCCGGCGGCGCGAGCGGCGAAGCGGCAGTACTGGTCGGCGAGGGTGTTGTCCGAGTGCGCGAGCATCCAGCGCAGCTGCTCGCCCATCGTCGCGGAACTGACGGTGGCGAGGGCGGCCGCCCCGGCGGGGGGCTCGCCCGCCTCGCCGAGGGTCGCGGTGATTCCGGCGGCCCCGAGGGCCTGGGCGAACACCTGGGCGACGCGGGCGGGGGAATCGGAGTAGAAGTCGTTTGCGCCCTCGTAGGTGCGCCCGGCGTCAATCGCCATGGGGCCGACTTCCCCCTCGTAGGCTCCCACCTCCTGCGCGTCCCAGGAGGACAGGTGCGATGCGCCCTCGAAGAGCGTTCCCCGCCAGTCGAGGGTCACCGAGGTCAGACCCCGCTGGGCGAGGATGGCGGCCGTGTCGTTGGCCAGGGTTTGCAGGCCCGCGCGCCCGGATACCTCCCTCGTCTCCGAGGCCCCGATTCCCAGGAGGAGGTCCCCTTCCGAGTCGAGGTAGAGGGTGTGGGAGTCGGCGCCGAGGAGGGCGCTGGTGGTGAGGGTGGTCGTGGGGTCCAGGTGTGCCAGGGCGGTGAAGGCGGTGAGGGTCTTGGTCGTGGATGCGGGGGTGTGCGGGGTGGATGCCTCCGCGTCGAGGAGAACCTGGCCCGTCTGCGCGTCCACGACGGTGCCCCAGGCGGTGTATCCGCCGGCGGCGGCGGCAGCGGCAACGGGCGCCCACAGTTCCTCGACGTTGGCGGGGTCGACGGGCGTGGACGAGGCCTGGGTCCCCTGCGAGGCAACCGCGGCGTCGAGCGTGGGGAGCGCGGGGGGAGGCGCGGCGGCGGGACCGGAGGGCGAGCAACCGGCGACCACCAGCGCCGCCGTGCCCACAAGAGCGGCGCTAGCGCTTACAATTGTCCCCATAGACGTGCGTTGCATGGATGTCCCTTCGTGGTTACCTCGGTAGCTACAGTACCCGTCCCTGCCCCGACACAACCACCTGGACCCCCGAGTTTCGGGGGCTGACGCGGAAGGCCAGCCATGGAATTCGACGTGACCATCGAGATCCCGAAGGGAAATCGAAACAAGTACGAGATCGACCACGAGACCGGACGCATCCGCCTGGACCGCATGCTTTTCACGTCAACCCGCTACCCGGACGACTACGGTTTCATCGATGACACGCTCGGCGAGGACGGCGACCCGCTGGATGCCCTGGTGCTCCTGGAGGAACCGACGTTCCCGGGCTGCGTGATCCGCTGCCGCGCGCTGGGAATGTTCCGCATGCGCGACGAGAAGGGCGGCGACGACAAGGTCCTGTGCGTCCCCGCGTCCGACCAGCGCGCCTCGTGGCGCACCGAGATCGAGGACGTGTCCGAGTTCCACCGCCTCGAAATCCAGCATTTCTTCGAGGTCTACAAGGACCTCGAACCCGGAAAGAGCGTGGAGGGCGCCCACTGGGTTGGCCGCGAGGATGCCGAGGCCGAGATCCGCCGCTCCTACGAGCGCCTCAAGGAGCGCGAGGCGGGGCACTAGGGCCCGGCACGCCACGGCGGGCCACCCCGCCCGCGCACGAGCGCCAACCCCACCCGTAGAAGGGATCCGCATTGGAAACACTCCACGAGTTCGACAAGCGCACCGGATCGTTCCAGACCGACTCCGTCCCCTACGAGCCGGTGTTCGCACTGCCCCCGTCACTGGAGGAGAAGGTGGCTCCGCGCTCCGGCTCGCTGCGGCCTTTCCACGGGAACACGGTCGCTTACTTCCTCGACGACCGGGTCCGGGATCTCGTCGGATCGATCGCGAGCAGCCTCCACGCCCGTTTCGGCGAGTCGCTGTCGGAGCCGCTGCCAGTGGAAATGGCGCACGTGACGCTCCACGACCTCCACGCCTCCCCGGACCGGGACCAGGTCCGGCCCCTGGTGGAGGCCAGCTCGGCGCGCGCGAGCGCACTGGTCGCACGGGCGCGCGGGATCGGCCCGATCCGCACGGTGGCCACCACGGTCTTCAACATGATGAACACGAGCGTCGTCATCGGGGTCAGGGCCGTGGACGAGGAGGAGCACCGCAAGCTGTTGACCGCCCGGGGCTTGTTCGACGAGGTCGTCCCCTCCGGGCCGTTCACGCCCCACATCACCGTGGCCTACTACCGGCCGGCGATGCCCGTGCCGCTGCCCCCCGGCGAGTTCCGTGACGCGCTCGCGCGGCTGACCGGACGGGTCACTGGCTTTCCCGTCGCACTCGCGCCCGAACGCCTGCACGCCCTGCGGTTCGATTCGATGGGCGGCTACTGGGCGGTTCAGCACTGAGCCCGGCTCCGCCGCGTCCGGTGGCGTCCCGCGCCCCGCGGACCGATGGACTGGTCCGCGGGGCGCCGATCCTCACAGCCTCACGGCGTAGGGCATGATCGACCCCCAGCTGTAGACGCCGGTGATGCGCACGGGCACACCGAAGGTGGGCGCCTCGATCATCTGACCGCCGCCGAGGTAGATCGCGACGTGGTAGATGCCGGACTGGGTTCCGTTGGAGGACCAGAAGATGAGGTCCCCGGCCTCCATGGAGCCGATCGGGACGTGCGTTCCGTAGCCGTACTGGGCGCGCGACAGGTGCGGCAGATCAACCCCGGCGCTGCCCCACGCGAGCATCGTCAGGCCCGAGCAGTCCACGCCACCGTAGGACTCCCCGCCCCACACGTAGGGCACGCCCAGGTAGCTCTTTGCCGCAGCGATTGCGGTGGCGGCGCCACCACCGGAGGAAGCGGGCGGAGTGTAGGCGGGAGGCGAGTATGACGGCGGGGTGTAGGAGGGAGCCGTGTCGCTGTCGTCATCGTCATCGTCGTCCGCGGCGGACGGGGCCTGGGCCTGGGCCTGGGCCGCTGCAGCCTCCGCCTGGCGGCGCTCCTCAGCGGCTGCGGCGGCAGCCGCCGCCTGCTCGGCGGCGACGCGGGCGGCCTCTTGGCGTTCCGCCTCAAGCGCGGCCTCGCGCTGATTGATCAGGTCGACGGTCGTGTTCTGCTTGGCGGCAAGCTCCTGCACGTAGGCGTTGCGCTGAGCGGCGACGATGGCCGCCTCGTTCTGAGCGGTAGCCGCGGCTCGATTCGCCGCGTCGGTGCGCGCCTGCACCTCGGCGGTGGCCGCCTCCTGGCTGGCCAGCGCACTATTGGCCGCTTCGCGGGTCACCTTGGCAACCTGCTCGAGGGCGGCGACGTTCTGCATCTTCGCCTCGGCCGAGGCAGAGAAGGAGCTGATGCCCGCCTGCTTGGCCTCGACGCTGCGCAGCCCGTCGGAGCCGAGGTAGGGGGCGATCGCATCGAGCGACCCCCCTCCGCCTCGGTAGGCCGCCTGGGCGACGGACGCGATCTGCTGCTTGCCCTCGTTGAACGCCGCCTCGGCGGCATCCGCATCGGCCGAGGCGTGCGTGGCGGTCGCGCTCGCCTCGGCCAGCGCGATGTTGGCCTCGTTGAGGTCCTCGCCCGCGATCTGCGCGTTCTGGGTCGCGGTTGCCGCGCTCGCGGAGACTTCCGCCAGCTTGACCTCGATCTGCGCCACGCTCATCTTGGCCGCTTCTTCGGCGGCCTTGGCGGCGGCAATCTCCTCCTCGGAGGGGGCGGCCTGTGCCACCTGGGGCAGGACCAGGAGGGCGCATGCGGCCAGTGCCGACAGGCCCAGGCGGATGGATCCGCGTCGTCTCATCGTCGTCTCATCTCGTTGGCGGAAGCGCCCGTGGGCGCGTACATGAGAACGAGCCTAACCACTTTCGTCACGCTTGGCAACAAACGCAACAAGATTCCCAGATTTCACAAACAAGACAATCGCAACATTTACAACATCCACACCATAAATACCGAGCAATTACGACGAGATTTCCTCACCCGCCAGCCCACTCGTGATATGCACCACCCCACCGACCCATCGCCCGCCCAATCGCCCCGTCACACACGTCCGCCATGCGAAACAGCCCCGGCGCTCCCGCCGCGAATACCGAAAGATAGGGGGCATGAACCGTCGAATGCGCCGCTGACTGCGCGTCAGCACAAGCGACTGCCGCGCAGTCCCCCGACAGCGGGACGCGCCTCGACGCATGCACATCACGCCCACGCGGCCCGCCTCCGGGGAATCAACGACGACACGCCACCCCACGCAAGGAGCCGCCAATGACCACCAACGACTGGGCCTTCGAGACCAAGCAGATCCACGCCGGGTTCGCCATCGACGAATCGACGGGCGCGACCGCGCTGCCCATCTACCAGACCTCCTCCTACGCCTTCTCCGATACCGGACAGGCTGCCGGACGCTTCGCCCTGCGAGAGCTCGGCCCGATCTACACGCGCCTGAACAACCCAACGACCGATTCGGTGGCCGCCCGCATCGCCGCCCTCGAGGGCGGCGTCGGCGGCCTGCTCGTGTCCTCCGGCCAATCGGCGACCGCCCTGTCGCTCCTCGCCCTGGCCGTGGCCGGCAACAACATCGTCGCCTCCCCCTCCCTCTACGGCGGCACGGTCACTCTCCTGAAGAACACGCTCGGACGCCTGGGCATCGAGACCCGATTCGTTCCCGACCCGCTCGACGCGAAGGCATGGCGCGCCCTGGCCGACGACAAGACGGTGGCCTTCTTCGGCGAATCCATCCCCAACCCCCGCGGCGACATCCTCGACATCGAACCGATCGCGACGGCCGCACACGAGGTCGGCGTCCCACTCATCGTCGACAACACGGTCGCCACCCCCTACCTCGTGCGGCCCATCGAGTGGGGGGCGGACATCGTCGTCCATTCGGCGACCAAGTATCTGGGCGGCCACGGCACGTCCATCGCGGGCGCTATCGTGGACTCGGGTGCCTTCGACTTCGCCTCCCAGCCCGAGCGTTTCCCGCTGTACAATACGCCGGATGAGTCCTACCACGGCCTCGTCTACGCCCGCGACCTGGGCGTGGGGGGCGCCCTCGGTGCGAACCTGGCCTTCCTCTTGCGCATCCAGACGCTCGTCAATCGGGACCTCGGGGCCGTCACCTCCCCCTTCAACGCGTTCCTCATCTCGCAGGGTATCGAAACGCTGTCCCTGCGCGTTGAGCGTCACGTCTCCAATGCCCTGGCGGTCGCGCGCTTCCTCGAGGAGCACCCGGACGTCGAGTCGGTCAACTACGCGGGCCTGGAGTCCTCCCCCTACTACGAGCTGGGCCGAAAGTACGCTCCCCTGGGCGTGGGCGGCCTGCTGTCCTTCGACATCAAGGGCGGCTACGAGGCCGGCCGGGCTTTCGCCGACGGCGTGCGCCTGCTCCCCATCGTGGCCAACATCGGCGACGCGAAGTCCCTGGTCATCCACCCCGCATCGACGACGCACTCCCAGCTCACGCCCGACGAGCTCGCCAAGGCCGGCGTTGCACCCGGAACCGTCCGCCTCTCGATCGGCCTGGAGAACATCAAGGACATTCTGGCCGACCTGCAGTTGGGCTTTGACGCCGCCCGCGCAGCCACCGCCTAAGCCACGGTGGCGGCGCCCCTCCCGCGCAGCCACCACCGACCTACGGACCAGCGAGTCACGAGAGAGACGAAAGAGGATACGATGAGCCGCCACAGCCTCCCCCCAGCTCCCACGTCCGGCGCGTGGCGGGAAGGGGATCCGCCGGCGTTGCGCCAATTCGCCAACCTGGGCGCCCAGCGCCTGGAGAACGGGACGGTCCTGCCCAGCGTCACCCTCGCCTACGAGACGTGGGGAACCCTGGATGAGGCGTCCTCGAACGCGGTGCTCATCCTGCACGCCCTGACCGGGGACGCGCACGTGTGCGGCGAGGCCGCCCCCGGGCAGCCCACCCCCGGCTGGTGGGAGAAGATCGTCGGACCGGGGCGCATCATTGACACGGAGCGCTACTTCGTGGTCGCCGCGAACGTCCTGGGGGGATGCCAGGGGTCCACGGGACCGGCCTCGCTTGCCCCCGACGGCGCGCCCTGGGGGTCGCGTTTCCCGGTCGTGTCCACGCGGGACCAGGTCCGCGCCGAGGCGCGTCTGGCCGACCTGTTGGGGATCGATTCCTGGAGCCTCGTGGTCGGCGCGTCCCTCGGCGGTCACCGCGCCATCGAGTGGGCGGTGACCTACCCCCAGCGGGTGGAGCGCCTGGTGGTCGTCGCTTCGGGCGCGCAGACGACCGCCGAGCAGGCGGCGTGGACCCACACGCAGATCCGCGCGATTCAGCTGGATCCTGCGTGGCGGGGCGGCGACTACTACGCCGGGCCCGGACCCTGTGCAGGCCTGGCCCTGGCCCGCCAGATCGCGCACACGACCTACCGCTCTCCCTCCGAGCTGGACGAGCGTTTCGGTCGGATTCCCCAAAATGACGAGGATCCCCTGCACGGCGGGCGCCTCGCGGTCGAGTCCTACCTGGACTATCACGGCGAGAAGATCGTGCGCCGTTTCGACGCCGGCTCCTACGTGGCCCTGTGTCGTTCGATGCTCTCCCACGACGTTGGCCGCGACCGCGGCGGAGTTGCCGAGGCCCTCAAGTCCGTCACGGCGCGCACGCTCGCCGTCGCCGTCGATTCGGATCGCCTGTTCTACCCCGAGCAGGTCTGGCAGATGGCGTCGGGCATTTCGGGTGCCTTCTACCGCGAGATTCACTCCGACCACGGTCACGACGGCTTCCTCATCGAGTCGGACCAGCTCACGGCCCTCCTGGATGAGTTTCTCAACGAGCGCATCCCCTCTCGCGCCTCGTCCTTCGCGTAGGGTCGCGACCGCGGCCCCTCCCCGTCGCGCGCCGCTCCCCGGCGTCCGCGTCGCGCTCGCCAGGTCCGCCTTTGAGCGCGTTATGCTGACCCTATGAGCGCATCCACCGATCCGATGGCTTCGGGGCACGCACGCCCCGAAGCGGCCGATCTCTCCGGTTTCTCCGGTGTCCCCACCGACGCCTCGCACGAGGCCGCGCCCGAGCGCGACGTCATGGCGCCGTGGGGCGAGGCGGGTCCCCCCGGCCGGGACTGGGCGCCGGACATCCTCGGCCCGGGTTTCTCCTCGCGCACGATCGAACTCCTGGACGACGCGGAGGGAGAGTGCGTGGCCACCCTCGTGCGCGCGACTCCCACGACGGACGCGCGCGTGACGGTCCTGTACCTGCACGGGCGCAACGACTACTTCTTCCAGACGGAGATGGCCCAGCGCCTGTCCGCCGCTGGCGCGGCCTTCTACGCGCTGGACATGCGCAAGTACGGGCGCAGCCTTCGCCCCCACCAGACGATCGGCTACGCCGACGACCTCTCCGTCTACGACGAGGAGATCGGCCTGGCCATCGAGCTTATCCGCGACGAGCGCGACGACGATCCCCTCGTCCTTATGGGCCACTCGACGGGGGGCCTCATCGCCACCCTGTGGGCGCATCGTCACCCCGGGGTTTTGGCGGGCCTGATCCTGAACTCGGCGTGGTTGGAGATGCAGTCGATGAGCGCCTGGCGCGGGGCGATGGCGCCCGTGATCGGCAGGATCGCCTCGCGCAGCCCGATGTGGGAGGTGCCCACGGGAGGATCGGGCCTCTACGGCCGATCCCTCGCCGGGCGCGCCTCGTCGGGCCTGCCCATCCCGGCCGGGCTCGCCGAGGAGGACCCGTCGGTCGCGGGATGGCCGATTGCCCACGAGTGGAAGCGCCCCGAATCCTACCCGGTGCCCGCCTCCTGGCTGGAGGCCATCATGGCCGGGCACGAGACGATCGAGAAGGACGTGGCGCTGGAGTGCCCGGTCCTGTCGATGGTGTCGACCTCCGCGTACTTCGACGAGGAGTGGAGCGAACGTGCCTTCGTCTCCGACACCGTCCTGGATCCGGTTGTGATCGCTCAGCGCAGCCTCAACCTGTCGAACATGGTGACGATCGCGCGTTTCCCGGGCAAGCACGACCTGGTTCTCTCGGATGCTCCCGTGCGAGAAGCCGTCTACGACACGATGCTGGGATGGCTGGCGGCCTTCGTCAAGTGAGGCAGGTGGGGACCGACGTCAGCGATTCACCCGGCGTCGGGCCCCACCACCGCCCGTGTCAGTGTCGGGCTGAGCGGCGCCCCCTCGGAGAGTCGGAGTACTCGCGCACGATCTCCCGGTTGATCTCATCGAGGGCCTCCGCAAGCGTCGGCCCGAGCCTATCTCCGATGCGCACCAGAGCCCAGGCCTGGATGTGCCCGAGTCCTCGCGCCGTCAGGAGGGTGTCGAGGGACGGGTAGGTCAGGCCGGCGCCGAAGATCGCGCCGTTGGCCTCCAGCATGAGGTCGGCGGGCAGGCCAAGCTCGCTCCGTGCGACGAGGGGGGTATCCTCGCCGAGGATCTGGGCGAGGGCGCGCAGCCCGGATTCGTCGCGGCTGAGGACGGGGACCCCCTCCTCCCGGGCCTGGATGACCTCGGCGGATTCCTCGGCGTGGTCCACGAACGAGTCGGTGGCCGCGTAGGTGGCTCCGGCGTCGTTGAGCTCGCCGATCTGCGCGCGCCGGGACGCACGGCTGCCGAGGTGTGCGGGACGCTCCGAGGGGGCCTCCTCGGCCGCATCCTCCTCGGTCGTATCCTCCTCGGGCTGCTCGCACGCGGCGTCGGAGTCTTCCTCGTCGTCGCCTCCGGGCAGCTCGCCCTCGCCTTGCGCCCGTGCTGCGCGATCGTCGTCGCGCGGATCGAGGGTCACGGAGGACTCCGCCGGGCCTTCGTCGTCGTCCGCATCGGCCTCGCCGGGGTCGTTCTCCTCCGCCTCGCCGGGGTCGCGCTCCTCCTCGAGGGCTGCCGGGCTCTCGTCGTCCTCGGCCCCCTCATCCGGGTCTTCCGAGGTCTCCTGTTGCTCGGCGGCGTCCGCGTCTTGCGCCCCATCGGCGTGCGCGTCGTCACCGGCGTCCGCCTCGCCGCCTCGGCCCTGGGCCGCCTCGTCGGTCGGGTCGGCGTCGGAGGCACCCTCGGCTTCAGAGGGCTGCCAGGGAGCCGGAGGCTCCTCGCTCGCCGGATAGCTGAACACGCCGCGCAGGTGGGGCGCGACCTTCGGGGTCGGGCGAGTGGTCGGCGTCTCGCCGTCCGACTCGGCGTCGCACTCGTCGCGGGCATCCGGCTCCTCGCAGCCCGGCTCCTCGCTGCCCGGCTCCTCGCTGCCCAGCTCCTCGTCCTGGGCCTGACGGTCGCCTGGCGCCTGCGACGGGAGAGATTCCTGCTCGACCTCGCCGAAGCTCGGGCCGGACGTCAGCTCGGGGGCGGCAGCCGCGGAGGCAAGGACCTGCGGGGCGTGACCGTAGAGGCGCGGCCCGACGGCGTTGACGTCGAGGAAGAGGCGCCCGTTGGACATCTGACGCAGGTTCATCAGGTGAACCTCGACGCCGGAGGTGGCGAGCAGGGACAGGGCGGGGCGAACCGACGGATCAATCTCGCCCGCGACCATGATGAGCCTGGGACCAGGCCCCACCGCGGGAGGCATCGAGTCGCGGAACTGCGCCCACCCGGTGCGGAAACCCTCGGGACCCGACGGGTACTCGTTGGCCAGATCCGCCCAGGAGATGGAGGCGACCTCGGCCAGGCGCGAGAGCGAGGTGATCAGCGTGTCGGAGTCCAGCTCCTTGAGGATCTCGACGGAGACGATCTGGCCGGTCACGTCCAGGGCTGTCAGGCGGGGAGTCTCCTCTTCCCCCTGGCCCGTCATGTCACGCCAGGTCACCGGGAAGAGGGGACGGGAGACGATCTGCAGGACCTGCTGACAAATTGCGTCGACCAGCTCCGGACCCAGGTCTTGCGCGACCGGGTACCCGAATTGAGCGGGTACGAGGCGTCCGTCCTCGAACTCAAACAGGGCCATCGCTCTTTCCTCCAAGTGTGTGGGGCACTCGTGGTCATTGTTCCACACGTTCCAAAAGAAGCAGGGAGGACACAGGGGAATTGCGATAGATACCACGTAATCATTTGGGGTGTCGAGTCTCACTCGGCACACCATCTCGGCTGTCGCACACGCCACCTGCCGATGCCTTCACATCGGTAGAATGCGACCCACACCGCACATTCGCCTCCCCTCCACGCTGCCCCAGGACCGTCCCATGCCAGATCCTGACATTCGCGACGGGGAACTCGACCAGTTCTCCCACGCCCTGCGCGAGCTCTCCGACTCCCTCTTTGGCTACACGGACTCCAACGGCAAGGAACATACGGGAGCCTACGACCAGGCTCAAGCGGAATACAACAAGGCGCTGGCGGAATACGAAACGACAAAGGCCGCCTGCGACAAGAAGCGAGCCACACAGATCCCAGACGACGTCCACAAGGGCCGCGCCGCCTACGACGACACGGAGCTGACCGAGGCACGCAAGAAGATGGAGAAAGCGAAGGAGGCTTACGACGACCTCGCCGCCATTCGCAACGAGACCAACAACTCCGAACGACGAAAGGCGGGCCGAGCCGAGACCTACCTGCTCGACTTCAACTACGACAACAAGTACGAGCGCACGACCGCGATCGCCTCCTCCGGCAAGGCGCTCCCCATGATGGCTCCGGGGACCGTCGACAACGTCGTCATGTTCGGCTCTCCCGGATCAGGCGTGCGCAACATTGACGCCTACGGACTGCCCGAGGGCCACGTCTACGAGTCATCAATCCCCGATGGCGACGCCGTCCAAGGCCTGGGTCCCGACGCCTCGTACGGGACGAACTCCCGCAAGCTCGAGGGCATCACTCACCTGAGCGCAGACGCGACCGATGCCGCGAACTACTGGACGCCGACTCCCCCGAGTATCGCAGGAGCTGCGGGGGTCATCGAACGCGCGATTCACGGCTTCGACAACCACATGGCGTACTTCGAAGAGGGCACGCGCACCTCGCAGGACTTCGCCAACATCATCGCCGGCGCCAAGCCGACGACCGACGAGGAGTGGGAGGCCCTCAAGAAGGCGCGCAGCAACCCCCAGCCGCCGACCGACGACGAGTCGCAGTGGTGGAAGCAGGCGCTCACCGGATACTAGCGCCAACGCTGACACATTCCGAACAACTATTTGCGCTTCGCCTCGCCTGAGCCGTATCGTTGTGTAGGATACTGAGGGTAGCGCGGACGACGAGTGGCACAATCTCTTCCATACGGTTAAACTACTGCGCATCACGAAGCGAGCAACAGACAGGGCGGAGAAATGGGCAGAGAAAGCCTGCGCATCGTTGAGTATTCGGCGCCAGAATCACGAGTTCCGGCATCGGAGGAGACCTGCCGCGAGCTCTCTCCCTACTGCCTTCACGTCGGCTCACGCCCGCGCCTCTACCCGGATACTTCACAGACGGTCAGGCCTCATCTACCCCCGATCGAGCCCATGCCCGTTCCCGTGACACCTTTCCCGAAGCTTTACGGCGACGACCCCGAACCCGCCTAGAGCCGCGCGGCCCGCCCTCTGTCGGCGCCATCCCCCTCGCTCCTCACGCGCGCACCGATCAGCCATCCGCACAGCGGATAGCCTCGGCCAGGCCCCCGAGCCCGTGACACACTGGGTCCATGAGCGATAGCTTCCTGGAGGCTCTGCGCGCACTCATCGACGTCGACGACGGGGTGGGGACACGCGCGCGCTACTCCTCCGACGCCGGCCTGACGCGCATCCCGCCGCTCGCCGTCGCCTTCCCTCGCACGCAAGAACAGGCCCTCGCGGCCTTCGACCTCGCCCGCGCACACGGGGTGCCCCTGACCGCGCGCGGGGGCGGCACCTCGTGCGCGTCGAATGCGATCGGCCCGGGCCTGGTCCTCGACTTCTCGCGCCACATGAATCGCGTCCTACACATCGATCCCGACGCACGCACCGCCACCGTCGAACCGGGGTGCGTTGGCTCAACCCTCCAGGCAGCTGCCGCCGCCCACGGCCTGCGCTTCGGACCCGACCCCTCCTCGCAGAACCGGGCCACGATCGGCGGGATGGTCGCCAACAACGCCTGCGGCCCCCACGCCACGGCCTGGGGACGCACCTCCGACAACATCGTCTCCCTGGAGTGCGTCGACGGGCGCGGGAGGCGTTTCACCGCCACGACCTCGCATGACACGGGCCTGAGCTGCGTGCCCGACCTGGCCCCCCTCATCGACTCTCACCTCGCTCCCATTCGCACCCAGCTGGGCCGCTTCAAGCGCCAGGTGTCCGGCTATTCCCTCGAGCACCTCACCCCCGAGGGGGGACGCAACCTGGCCGCCATGCTCGCCGGAAGCGAGGGCACCCTCGTCCTCATCCTGTCCATCACGGTGCGGCTCGTCCCCCTCCCCGACGCGCCCGTGCTCGCCGCCCTCGGCTACCGATCCATGATCGACGCCGCGGACGACGTTCCCTCGCTCCTGGCCCACTCACCCCTCGCCGTCGAGGGGATGGACCGGCGCCTCGTCGACGTCGTGCGCGCGCACAGGGGGCCAGGCGCCGTCCCCGCCCTGCCCGACGGCGATGGCTGGCTGCTCGTGGAGGTCGGAGCCGCGGGCGAAGACATGGAGACCTCACTCACCCGCGCACGCGCCCTGTGCGCCGACTCGGCCGCCATCGACACGGTCGTCTACCCGCCCGGGGCTCAGGCCTCGGCGCTGTGGAGAATCCGCGCCGACGGGGCGGGCCTGGGAGGGCGCACCCCGCCGGACGAGACGGGCACCGACCGGCAGGCGTGGCCGGGCTTCGAAGACGCCGCCGTTCCGCCCCGCAACCTCGGCGCCTACCTTCGGGACTTCACGGCCCTCATGGAGGAGTTCGACATTGACGGCCTCCTCTACGGCCACTTCGGTGACGGCTGCGTCCACGTCCGCCTCGCCATGCCCCTCGACACCCCGGCCGGCGTGGCGCACTCGCGGGCGTTCCTCCAGTCCGCCGCCCGCATCTGCGCCTCCCACGGCGGCTCGGTCTCCGGCGAGCACGGCGATGGGCGCGCACGCGGGGAGCTCCTGCGCTTCATGTACTCCCCCGACATGCTTGACCTTTTCGCCCGCGTCAAGCACGTCTTCGATCCCGACAACATCCTCAATCCCGGGGTGCTGGCCTCCCCGATGGACTCCGCGAGCGCCGCCTCCCGCGCCTTGGCACGACGGGCGGCCACCACGTCCGCTTCCTCGCGGTCACCCCGGGACGCTTCCGACCACCCCCTCGAGTGCCAGCCCGGCGTCGATCCCCTCGACGCCAACCTGCGCCGCGTCGCGGCACACCCCATGCCTGCCGATGGAGGCTTCGCCTTCGCGAGCGACGGGGGCGACTTCACGTCCGCCGTCCACCGCTGCACCGGAGTCGGCAAGTGCCGCGCGGGAGTATCAGGAACCTTCATGTGCCCCTCCTACCTGGCGACCCGGGAGGAGAAGGACGTGACCCGCGGGAGGGCGCGAATCCTTCAGGAGGCCGCCAACTCGCGCCTCGTGCGCGCCATCGACTCCCCCGAGGTCCTCGAAGCCCTCGACCTGTGCCTCGCGTGCAAGGCCTGCTCGGCCGACTGCCCGGCGGGGGTTGACATGGCTCGCTACCGCTCCGAGGTCCTGTATCGCACGTACAGGGGACGAGTGCGGCCCCTCAGCCACTACACGCTCGGCTGGCTCCCGCGCCTGACCCGCGTGACCGCACGGGTTCCGGGGCTGGCGGCCCTCGGCAACGCCGTCCTGTCCGTCCCGCTGCTGCGGCGCCTCGCGTTGCGCGTCATTGGCCTCGACCCTCGCCGTGGCATGCCCAAGCTCCAGTCCGGCACTTTCACCGCGTGGGCTCGGCATCGGTCACTGCTCGCCACATCTGCGCCTTCCCATTCCGACCCCGGTGCCTCAGCCCGCGAGCGCGGCGGCACCCCGGCCTCGTCTGACTCAGCCCGCGAGCGCGAGGCGACCACTGCCTCGTCGCTGTCGGATTCCCCGATCCTGAGCGGCCCGCACGATCCCGGCGGGCGGCCGTACGCGCTCGTGTGGGCGGACTCCTTCAGCCAGACCCTCGACGACGCGGGTGCGCGCGCTGTCGTGGACGTGCTCGACGCGAACGGCTTCGCCCCCATCGTCGCGCCCGACGCGTGCTGCGGACTCACGTGGATTACGACCGGACAGCTGTCGGGGGCGAAGAAGCACCTGACGGCGTTGCTCTCCACGCTCGCCCCCTTCGCCGCCGCCGGGATTCCCATCATCGGCGTGGAGCCCTCGTGCACGGCCGTGCTGCGCGACGACCTGCGTGACCTGTTGCCCGAGGACCCCCGCAGCGCCCTCGTCTCGCGCGCGACACACACGCTCGCCGAGGCGCTGTCCGCCGTGCCCGACTCTGCGCGCCGCCTGCCCGACCTGAGCGGCGTCACGATCGTTGCTCAGCCTCACTGCCACCACTACTCCGTCATGGGATGGGACACCGACCAGGCGCTCTTGGAATCCCTGGGAGCACGCGTGTTGCGCCTGGAGGGATGCTGCGGCCTGGCGGGCAATTTTGGCATGGAAGCGGGGCACTACGACCTCTCGCTCGCCGTCGCCTCGCATTCGCTGCTGCCCACGTTGTCAGCGCATCCGGAGGCCGTGTACCTGGCGGACGGCTTCTCGTGCCGCACTCAGGCCTCGCAGCTGGCCGGACGCGCGGGCGTCCACCTGGCGACGCTATTGGCGAAGCGCGGTGTCAGGTCTGGTGCGCTGTCGGCGGAGCGCTAGCCTGAGTATGGTGTCAGGTCTGGTGGTGTGCTGCTGGCTGAGCGCTAGCCGGAGCACGCTGTCAGATCGAACGCGGCGCAGCGCAGCGGCCGAACACGGCCGCATCCCGGGCGGTGACATGCTGAGAAACGCGGCACACATACCAATCGGTCAGGTACAATGAAACCATGTATTTCTTCGTCGCCGTGATGCTGTGGTTGTTGTTCTTCTTCGCTATCTGGTACTACAAGAAGCTCGTCCTGTGGCTGCTCTTCTCCCCGGACTACCTCCTCATCATCGGCGCGGTCGGCGCCTTCACCGTCGATCACATGGGGTGGCTCACCTCGACCAGGCAGGCCCACTACGTCTGGGCGACCCTGGCGATGATGGCCGTCGGCTTCGGATACCACGCCCTCAATAAGTGGCTTTACCTGAGGTCGGCCCACACCTACAAGATTGTCAGCTTCCCCTTTGTCGTCGCCTCCAGCCTGTTCATCATGCTGGGCCTCGTCCTCAAGATCGCCGACGAGATCGCCCCGCGCCTGGCCGACAACCCCACGGTCCAGCACGTCATCTACGTCGTCATCGGCATCGTCCTGGCGGTCGTTGCCTGGCTGAAGCGCCAGTCGACGATGGCCCGCCTCTTCCCGCCGGAACCGAGCATCGTCATCAACGGCGACGTCACCATCAACGGCGGAGAGGCCACCGTCCAGGCTCCCCAGGCGCCCGAGTCTCCCTGCACCCATCCCGGCAGCGACACGGGCGTGGCCTCCTACTGACGCACAAGCTGCGCCAAGATCCACGTCGATGCCCCACGCTCGCGTCGCCCCCCGCACGCACTGCAATCCGCCCGGCGCGGGGGTGGGCGCGGCGGGGCAGCCATCGTCCCCACACGCACTGCGGTCCGCGTCGATGCCCACGCTCGCATCGCCCCACACGCACCGCAGACTGTCCAACCAGCCGCAACGGCGCCTCGTGTCCCGGCAAGCGGCAGTGCGCCTCGTTTGTGCTTGTTGGCGAGGGCACGACACCCGATCGGTGTGCATTGCACCCGTTCTGTCCAGGTGTACTGCTCCCCATCGGGTGCTCTACTCCCCATCGGGTGCACTTCTGTCCGGGCGCGCAGCCCCTTGTCGCACTCTGCTTCCCATCGGGTGCAGTTCTGTCCAGGTGTACTGCTTCCCATCGGGCACTCTGCCCCCCATCGGGCACTCTGCCCCTCGTCGGCGCACTGCCCCCCCATCGGGTGCAGTTCTGTCCAGGTGTACTGCTTCCCATCGGGCACTCTGCCCCCTGCCGGGTTCACCGCTCCCCATCAGGTGTACTACCCCCGTGCATCCCGCTGAGACCACGTCACGTGGAAGCGGCGATCGGGCCCGTCACACGCCTTGGTTGGCTTGACCCACAATCCCTGGGCCGACGCGGGTATCGAGGACTGCCGCAAGCCCACTATCTCAATCACCCAAGCCCTCAGCCGCACCAAGTCCTCGTAGTCCGGCCACGACACGCGATAGGTCTTCCACCCCGCAGCACGCAGATCATTGTCCCGCGCAATCCATTCCCTCTTCGCTCTCGCAAAGTCGGCTTCGTTCGTGCCGAGCTTTCCGATCCCATCGAACTCAAAGATGATCATGAGCTCGGGAATCGCTATGTCCGCGAAATAGCGACGTCCGTTGATGACGATCTCATGCTGGGTGACGACGTCGAACGCACTCACCGACTTGATGACCCACAGCAGTGCGGCCTCAGCCGGGTTGTCGCATCCCGGATCCGCCGCACACATGATGGTTTCCGCTCGCTGAAACGGCACGTTGTCTTCTCGCTGGCGCCAGGCCGCGAGCCTGCCGAGCATTGCCTCCCTCACGTCATTCGCTCGTTCACGAGACTCTGCCTGGGAGAAGACGGAGAAGCGCGACCGCCTGTTCAGCACCATACAGATCGCGACAAACGCGCTGAGATACTCGGACCGGCACGCCATTCGAACCGCAGCGTCAACGATGCCTTCGACGCGAACTCCTCCAACCGTCTGCAGCTCAGTGGCATGAGGCGGGGCAACAGACCACCGCACTGACACCGCTGGCACGAGAGTGCCGGCAGCTCGAACCGCGCGTAGTGACTTGGATCCACGTCGGGTACTCGCCCACACAAACACATCCGGATTCGCCTCCCACAGCGGAATTCCTCGGGCGACAATCGAACTCGCGCCGACAAAGACCCTGTCCCCCTTCCCGGAAGCCTGTAGCGCAAGCAGTCTCGCTCGCGCCACAGCGTTCCATGTGTTCCACGGAGTCTCGAGCAGACGCGGATCTTCCACTCGGACGTAGTGCCCTCGCATCACATGCATGCACGCACCTGATTCTTGGTCCTCACGGGTCATTCGATGGATCGACGAGGAACGAACAACCGTCAGCTTGTGGCTACTCATGTCCGCATGATCCCATCGTACGGGGTACCGGCACATCCAGACAAGCAAGCCCTGTGGACGCGTCACGAGGCACGCGTGGGGCTGCGGATAGACCTCAGGGCAGCGACGGTGTCGCTCCCGCGGCAGAGACGCTTCCCGCCGATACAGCACCGCCTCGCGCCACACACGCGGTAGCAGCACGTGCGAGAGGGATCGCTCCCCGCCGAAACAGCATCGCATCGCGCCACACACGCAGCACTACACCCGATCGGTATGCAGTACACCCTTTCTGTTCAGGTGTACTGCTCCCGATCAGGTGCGCTGCTCCCGATCAGGTGCTGTGCCTGCACGCAGGCACGGACAGGCAGCGGAGGCGCTGTGTGCGAGCGTCCTCGAGAGTGCTCGCGCGCAGGCATCGGCAGGCGCCCGAGACAGATCCGCCCTGAGCCCCTTCGACCAAACCGCGAGGCCCCGCCGCCACCTTCCGAACGCCCGCAAGGCCAGTCGCCAATCCCTTCAACCGGGCTACGAGACCCCGCCACCATCCGGGTAACGGTGTAATGGCGGAGGCGCCCCTTCAACCGAACCGCGAGGCCCCGCCGCCTTCCCGTGCACCCGAAGCGCCTGAGCGCCGACGCTCATCACTGCACGGCGCGCTCCAGCCCCACGACCCGGGCAGACGCGGGCAGGCCACTCGCACACGACCAGCGGGCTACGACGTCGCCAACATCGAGGGACGGATCCACGAGCAGGGCCGTGGATAGAGCCTCGGCAAGCACGCCGCAGGATGCCACGACGCTGACCTGGCGGACCCCGGAGCGTGCGGGTTCGCCCGTGCGAGGATCAATGATGTGGTGGTCGCGCGCCCGGCTGGGGGCTCCGGGCGGCATCGGCGCGCGCCTCGCGCCGAGCGGCCCCAGGTTATCCCCGGACGTGGACAGGGAGGCCATCCCATCCGCGGGCAGTTCGATGACTCCGTTCACGCTCGCTTCCCCGTCGTTGGGGTCCCTCATGCCCACGCGCCAGGGCGAGGAGTCAGCGCGCGTCCCGTGCGCCGCGATCGAGGAGGTGCCGACGGAAACGAGGACGCCCGAAGCGCCCAGCTCCGCGGCGAGGTCGCGGCACGCGTCAGCCGTGTATCCCTTGGCGATTCCTCCGAGATCAAGGCGCGGCGAGGGTCGCGTGCCCTCGCGGGGTGCCTGAAGCGGGCGCGCGGAAAGAGCCGCGCGTTCGAAGGCTCCGGGGTCTCGCAGCAGCCAGCGGCGCTCGCCAACACGGGTCAGAAGCTCGGGCGAGGAGGCTTCCAGCGCCGCCTCGACGAGGCCCGGGGCCGGGGCGGGGGGAAGCGGAGCGCCCGCGACGTATGCCGCCCGCATGGCCGGGACGTCCCATGCGGCGACGAGGGGCCCTATCAGGGGGTTGAAGGATGCTCCGGTGGCGCTCGCCAGCACCAGCGCCTCCCTCAGGAGGCGGTCGGTCTCCTCGCTGACGAGGACGCCGCCCGGGTCCGGGGCGCCGACCACTGATGGTGCGCCGACCACCGATGGGAGATGGGAGGAGTTGATCCTCGATACCTCGGACGTGGCGCGATAGGCGCTCCACAGGTCCTCGTGCCGGGCGACGAGGCCGACGAGGGCGTTGACGATTCCCATGCCGTCCCCGCCCCAGCCGATCAGGTCGACGCGGGTACCCATCGCGGGGAAGGAGGAACGCCACGTGGGCGGGCTTTCAGCCGTCGCTACCCCCGAGGCCGTCGGCCCCCTCCTTGGTGGCGTCGTTCAGGCCGGGGATCTCGATGTCGTCCGCTCCGTCGGGGGATACGCCCTGGGCGGCCGCGATCGCTCGGATCGCCGCCTGCACGAACTGCTGGTGGGCGACGGTCGCGCCCGTGATGACATCGACCTTGGCGGGGTCGCCGACCTTCGTGAGGTTCTCGGAGTACTCCTGGTAGGAGGCGACGGCGGCCTGGGCCTTCTTGTAGTAGTCCTCGTTGAAGACCTCTCCGGCCGAACTCTTCCCGTAGTCGCTTCCCTTGTCCGTGCCGTCCGCGAGCGTCGTCTCGTACGAGGTCGCGGTGATCCGCCCACCTTCGACGGTGATGGTGATCGTGCCGACGGAGCCCTGGTCGTCGGCGTTGGACTGCGCGGTCCAGGTCCCATCATTGAGGGGCTTGCTCATGTCCAGGCCCGTCGAGGGCTGACAGGCGGCCAGGATCGTGGCGCCGAGGGCCGCGTAGGTGGCCGCGCTCCCCCACCGGGGGGAGCCGGAGGGGCTGGGGGGCGTCGATCGACGGTTCATCGTACCTTGTCCTTTCCGCTGCGGGAGGCCTGCGCGTCCGCCGGGACCGCGAGGCCTGAGGTGCGCGAGTCGTGGTCGTGCCACGTCTCTTTCACGACCTTACCGTGGTCGAGACGGATCTCGCGCTGCCCCTGCTCTGCGACGAGCGCGTCGTGCGTGACGACCATGAGCGTCGTGCCGTCGCGGTGGAGCTGGTTGAACAGGTCCAGGACGATCTCTTCGTTGGTTTCGTCGAGGTTGCCGGTGGGCTCGTCGGCGAGGACGAGCTTGGGGTAGTTGATGAGCGCGCGGGCGACGCACACGCGCTGCTGCTCGCCGCCGGAGAGCTGGCGGGGAAGGTGGGTGGCGCGGTCGGCGAGGCCGACGCGGTCCAGGGCCTCCATGGCTTCCTTCTCGTCCGGCATCGAGTGGTAGTACTGGGCAACCATGACGTTCTCGAGGGCGGTGAGGTGGCCGATGAGGTGGAACTGTTGGAACACCAGCCCGATGGTCCGGCAGCGGACCTCGGTGAGTTCGTCGGCCGTCAGGTCGGAGATGTCGTGTCCGTCGAGGGTGACGGTGCCCGTCGTCGCCGTGTCCATGGCGCCGACGATGTTCATGAGGGTTGTCTTTCCGCTGCCCGAGGGGCCGACGATGGAGACCCACTGGCCGCGCGGGATCTCGAGGGAGACGTTGTCCAGGGCGTGCAGGTCGCCGTAGATCTTCGAGACGCCGTCGAGGCGGAGGAGGGGGTGCGCGGGCTTTGCCTGGGGATCGGCGGGGAGTTTCTCTGGGGTGTTCATGGGTCTTCTCATTCTCCGCGCAGGACGAGCGCGGGGTCGACAGCCAGTGCGCGGCGCACGGGCGGGAGGCAGGCGAGGACGGCGATGAGGATCGCGCACGCGACGGTGGCGATCAGGATGAGGGGGTGCAGGGAGATGGTGCGGTGGAACACGGAGGTCGAGATCAGGGTGGCCAGGCCGTATCCGGCGCCCGCCCCCAGGACCCCACCGATGGCGCCGAGCATGACGCCCTCGCCCATGAACTCCGCGGTGATGGAGCGGGCGGTGGCGCCCAGGGCCTTCCGCAGGCCGATCTCGTTGCGGCGTTCGGTGACGACGGCGATCATCGTCGTCGAGACGCCGATCATGGTGAGGGCCAGGACGATGACGGTGACGACGAGGAGGAGGGAGCGCAGCATGTTGAGAACCCCCGTGTCCGATTGGGCGAGGCGCCGCACCGTTTGAGCGTGAACGTCGGGGTTGGAGGCGTTCATGGCATCCGCGACCGCGCTCAGCTGCTCGCCCTCGAGGGCGATGGAGTATTCCGCGAGGGAGACCGCTCCCTGGGTTCCGGTGAGCGCGGACATGTCCTGGGCGGACATGTACAGGTAGCCGTCCTCGTTTCCACCGGTCTTGAGGATCCCGGAGACCGTCAGGGTGACGGTGCGTGGTTCCAGGGACAGGGAGGAGGCCTGGGCCGCGTCGGCGCCCGACTGCTGGCCGGATGCCTGGGCGGCCTTGGCGGACGCGTTGCCATCGAGTTGGCTGACCGTGATGGTGTCTCCGGCCTTGACGTCGATCGTGGAGGCGATCTGCTCGCCGACGAGCGTCTGCCCGGGCGCATCCGGCCACGCGCCGTCGACGAACCAGAAGGGGTTCATGGCGCGCACAGCATCCAGGTCGGTTCCTCCCGCGACATAGGGCTGGTCGTTGACGGTGACCGTCTCGTAGTCGAAGGCTGCGGAGCCGACGAGGGCGTCGGCCGGCACGTGTTCGGTGGCGGCGGCCACCGCCTCGTCCGTGATGCTTCCTTCCCCGCTGGGGGTGAGTACGAGGTTGGCGCCGTAGGAGCGGATCTCGCGGGCCATCTGCGCGGGCACGTCGACGGCGATCGTGACGAGGCCGGACAGGGTGGTCGCACCGATGGCGACGGCGAGGACCGCGATGAGGACGCGGGAGCGTCGGCGCAGGATGGAGGAGGTGACCATCCGCCAGAACATTGCTCGTCTGGACATGTGGCTCACCTTCCGTGGAGGACTTCCGCCGCGTTGAGACGCAGCAGATAGCGGATCGCCGGGATGGAGGCTCCCAGGACGACGATGATGACGAGGACGGCGACGAGTCCGACGACGACGGGGGCGAAGGCGATGGCCGAGCCGAAGACCATGTATCCGATGGCCTGGGCGAGTCCGAGCCCCGCTCCGTAGCCGATGACCCCGCCCACGAGTCCGACGACGATCGTCTCGGCGAGGAAGAGGGCGATGATCTGTTTGTCTTTGGCGCCCACGGCCTTCATCAGGCCGATCTCGCTGGAGCGCTCCATGACGCCAGCGGTCACGAGATTCGCGATGGCCAGGGCCGAGGCGATGAGGGCCAGGACGGTGACCAGCACCATGAGGAGCTGCGTCTTCTCCAGGACGGTTCCCTCGGACTGGGCGACCTGGCGGACGGGACGGGCGACCGAGTCCGTCATGACCTCCTCGATCTGGTAGGCGATGGAGGAGACGTAGGCCGTGCAGTACCAGGTCTCCTTCTCGGACACGCTCAGCGAGTTCGGGTTCTTCGCGGCCTTGCGGGCCAAGTCGTTGTCGGGGGTGGTCAGGGCCGAGACCTCGACGCTGCTGACAACCCCCTCGCGTCCGATCAGTTCCTGGGCCGCGGCAAGCTGAATGTAGACGCCGCGGTCGGCATCGTCCCCGGTGGTCACGACGCCGCGCACCGTGAACTCGCGGCTGGTGCCCGCGCGCGTGAGCGTGAAGGAGTCCCCCACGTCGAGGCCCCGCTCGGCGGCGTAGGTTGCACCCACGATGGCACCCGTCGCGTCCTCGTCGGTCGGCCACGCGCCCGTGACGCCCCACCATCCGCGCAGCTTGTCCAAGCCGGTGTCGATGCTCTCTCCCGTGGCGAGTTCGAGGTGGTGGCTGAACCAGGTTCCCGTGGTCGCCACGGGGGCGCCCGAGGCGTCCGTCGCGGACACGTTCAGCAGGGGCGCGAAGTCGAGGATGTTGTAGGTCCAGAAGATCGTCTTGATGTTGCCCAGTTCGTCCTCGCGCAGGTAGTTGTGGGACTCGCTGGCCTCTCCCGTGGAGTACAGGTCGGACAGGACGGCGGCCCCCTGGGCGCGCACGATGATGTTGGCGCCGTAGGACTTGAGTTCCTGGTTGACCTTGTCGCCGACGTTGAACATGACGGAGAGCATGGACGTTGCCACGCCAGCTCCCAGCGCGATAGTCAGGGCGATCATGAGGTGACGATTGCCGCGCCTCGTGAGCGCGCCTCGCAGCATTCGGATAAACAAGCGTGCCCCTCTACTTCGCGAAGATGGGAGCCGAGGCCTCGAGGACCGAGATCGGCACGGTCAGGGTCCCGTTGGAGACCTTGTACTCGATGGGTATCGGGTTACATCCTCCCTTGAAACCGATGGTCGCGATGTTCATCGCCACCTCGCACAGCTTGCAGATGACCTTGCCGTCCTTCTCGTAGTAGCCGGTCGGACCGCAAATCTCGCACGCGTCGAGTCCCACGCCAAAGGAGGACCCGGACTTTTGGATGACGATGAAGCGCACCTTGACGCCGGTTGAGGTCGTGTACTCGAAACGGTGCAGGTGTCCGTCGGAGATGTCGGCCAGGTTGACGCTGACCTGGTCGTCAACGACGCTGTGCGCCTCGGGGGCCGAGAGCTCGACCTCTTGGCTACCGATCGCGACGCCGACGGTGATGAGGAGTGCCCCGCACAGGTATCCGATGGCAGCGGTGCCGGCCATGGACTTGTAGAGGCGAGAGCGGGCCCGGCCCAGGCGTCCCTCGGCGGGATTGGCACCGACGGTCGGGATCGAGCGGGAGGCGTGCCACGTGAGAGCGACGACGACGCCGAGGGCCAGGGCGGCCACGATCGTGAAGACTGCCTCGTTGTTGATGAACCAGGAGATGGTGTTCCACGCGCCCTTGGATACGGTGATCCAGCGCTTGGCTTTCAGGATGCGCACGAACAGCAGCGAGTGATTGAGGACCAGCGAACACAGGATGCACGCGGCCGGCCACACGCGGTTGTTCCACGCGCACAGGCGGTAGGACACCCAGGCGAGGAAACACACGAGCACCCAGGCGAGCCCGTATCCGACGATGGCGAGAACCGCCTGAGTGGAGTAGATCTCGACGCCGCCCGAGAGCATCATGACTGCCTGGTTGAGCGCCGTGGGAACGGAGCGGAAGAGGGCGAAGGCGATAAAGAGGGCGCCGACGAGGCGCACGAGGGCATCCCCTGGCACCGGCGTTTCCGTCGAGGACTGGGCCCGGGCCTCGGCGTCCCCCGTGGGCAGGAGGGAGCGCACGCGCCGCGAGCGCAGGGCGAGGAGCGAGAGGAAGATGAGGGCGAGGACGACCGCGATCGGCAGCGTGTACAGGCCGACGGTCTGGCGGTTGACCGACTTGGGAGCCTCCACGTTGATGATCGTCAGCGCGACGGAGGCGATCGCGCCCGCAGCGATGCCGAACCACACGGCGAGCTGGCGGGCCTTCTTTCCGCGGCGACCGTGCCCGGCGGCCGGCATGAAGCGGATGGCGGCGCCGACGGCGAGCATCGTCAGCAGCAACGTCAACGTCGCTTCGCTCATCTGCTGAAGCATTGGTATTCCTCTCCACACAAGACAACCCGAGACCCAACGGTCTCGGTGGTACAGCGCCCCGAGGGGCGCGGGGCGAGGTGGCCTCCCGGGTGGGAGCCGCCTCGTCCCCGCTTCAGGCGATCGTCACCAGGAGACGGCCGTGGGATCCCACTGCCAGTCCGGGAACTCGGCGACCAGGGGTTCGGTCCAGAAACGTCCCTCAACGCCCGTGGCCTTGTCGGTGTGGAGCATCCAGCCGTTCTTCTCCGGGGATTCGATGGAGAAGGTCACGTCGTAGGTTCCGGCTTCCAGCTTGGGGATGTTCAGGCCGTAGTGGGGGCCGTCGGAGGCGTTCATCGGCATGAAGGTACCGCTCTGGACGGTGTTGCCGGACTTGTCCTTGATGGTGTAGGTGACGGTCAGGGCGGGGACGAAGTCGCCGGCGCCGTAACCGAGCTTGTTGTCGGCGGCCGCGTGAATGTCGGCCTCCATGTGCATGGACGCCTCGGCCGCGGGCACACCCATGGTGGGTTCCATGTCGACGGGCTGGAAGTAGACGCCGCCCACGACGAGCGGGCCAACGTGAACGTCGTCGCCCAGGGGCTGTTCCTCGAAGCCCGCGTCCTCGCCGGGGGCCGCGGCACCCGAGTCGGCGTCGGCCGAGGATCCGGTGGTGGGCTTCGTGTCGTTGGACGAGGCGTTGTTGTTCGAGCAGGCAGCGAGGGTGCCGGCGAGGGCCAGCGTGGCCAGGGCCGCGCCGACGCGGAAGAGTGAGCGCTTCATGCGATGAACTCCTTAGCGTGTTGGTTGGTGATGGGTCAGCGTCGCTCCGATGAGCTCACTTCTGACTGCTTCGAGGCGACGGCTTCGCGAGCGAGGCGCGCCTTTCCGAAGAAGTAGAGCCCAACGATGAGGACGAGAACAAAGGCCTGCGCGGCCAGGTTCTCCACTCGGGGGTAGATCCCCAAGAGGTCAATGGTGGGGAATCCGGACAGAGGCGTCAGCGAGACAACGTCGGCCTCCTGGAGTTCCTTGATGCCCGATCCCGTGAAGGTGAAGGCCATGAGGGCCAGCAGGATCGACGTGATCGTAAAGAAGGGACGCAGCGGGATGCGCAGCGCCGCGAACTGGATGAGTAGGTAGACGACGACGAGGATGACGGCGCCAACTCCGAGGCCGATCCACACGTAGTGCACGTTGGCGCCCGCGCCGGAGACGATCGGCACGTAGAAGAGGATCGTCTCGGCTCCCTCGCGCAGGACCGCGAGGAACGAGATGAAGGCCAGGCCCAGGAGCGAGCCCCGGGTCAGGGACGCGTCCGTCTTGTCCTTGATGTACCTGTCCCAGGCCTCGTTGGAGGACTTGTTGATCATCCAATTCGATACCCAGATCAGCATGGCGACGGCGAAGAGGGCGGCAAAGCCCTCGAGGAGCTCCTGGTTCGCGCCCGCGAGCGAGGAGACATAGCTGAACACGACCGCCAATCCGACGGAGAACGCCAGGGCGAGGCCAACGCCGCCCCACACGATGCCGGTCTTGTCCTTGTGCCCGGCCTTCGCCAGGTAGGCCAGGACCGCGGCGACAACGAGGATCGCCTCCATACCCTCACGCAGGATGACGAGGAGGGAGGGGAGGAACTGCGCGAGCCACGGGGAGGATGCGGAGGAGGATTCGGCAGTCTTGCCCGTGTAGCCGTCCAGGGTATTGGCATCCTCGCGAACGAAGTTCGACAGGGTCGCGTAGTGTTCGTCGACCGCGCTGGAGTCGTTGTCGGTCATGGCCTTCTTCAGGAGAGAGAACTCCATCTCCACCTGGGACACGCGCGCCCCGGAGATGCGGCTCATCACCTGCTTCTCCATGCCGGTCGTCTCATAGTTCTTGTAGTAGGCGTCGTTGACCTTGTCCTT
>ERZ772945.361-NODE-361-length-36967-cov-64.591542_pt1 | contig 36967 bp, 32 predicted proteins | sample MGYA00511681_ERZ772945 | MGnify/ENA primary metagenome ERZ772945 (study PRJEB29015, sample SAMEA2737943) | human oral metagenome | biome: human oral; feature: human-associated habitat; material: dental | place: China | collected 2143 ...
GAGAGGGAGGTGATTTCGTGAGAAAGTACGAAGTCATATTTATCGTGAAGCCGCTTGAGGAAGAGGCCACGAACGCTGTCATCGAGAAGTTCTCGAAGCTGATTGCCGCAAACGGCGGTACGATCGACAAGGAAGACCGCTGGGGCAAGAAGCGCCTTGCCTATGAGATCAAGGACTGCATGGAAGGCTATTACTGCCTGTTCAATGTGACGTGCGAGCCGGCGTGTGTTGCCGAGTGCGACCGTGTCATGAAGATTACGGACGAGCTCTTAAAGCACATGATCGTCCGCGAAGACGAAGAATAAGATCGACAAAACGAAATGAACGAGAAGCGCACCCCGTTGGGGTGACAGGGAGGATGCCATGAATAAGGTAATCTTGGTGGGACGCCTGACGCGCGACCCGGAGGTACGCTATACGCAGTCGGGAACGGCTGTCGCTACGTTTACGCTCGCCGTTGACCGCCGCTTCGCAAGACGCGACGCGAATGACGGCCGCCCGACGGCGGATTTCATTCCCATCGTCGCGTGGCGCAAGCTGGCGGAGATTTGTGGCAACAATCTGGTCAAGGGACGCCGCATCGGCGTGGAGGGCAGTATGCAGGTGCGCTCGTATGACGCACAGGACGGCTCGAAGCGCTATGTGACGGAGGTCATCGCAGACGACATCGAGTTCCTCGATTCCAAGAATGCGCCGCATGAGGGTGGCTTTGGCTCTGCGCCAACGCCCGAGCCCCTCGCGCCGTCTGCTCCCGCACAAAAGCCCGCCAGCGGCGGGTTTGGGCCGGATATTTCCGACGAAGAAATCCCGTTCTAAGCAAGGAGGGAATTATCTTGATGAGACGTGACAGAGGCAGAAGACCTCGCCGCAAGGTCTGCTCGTTCTGCGTGGACAAGGTGGAGAGCATCGACTATAAGGACGTAGCAAAGCTGCGCCGCTTCATTACGGAGCGCGGCAAGATCCTGCCGCGCCGTATTTCGGGCAACTGCGCCAAGCATCAGCGTCAGGTGACGCTCGCAATCAAGCGCGCCCGCAATATTGCGCTCCTGCCGTTTACGGCAGAATAAGCCAGCATAAGCAAAATCGGTTCTTTGTCAAATGTTGTGGTGTAGGCTTCCCCAGAGGTCAGTCGCTAGAGGCGGCTGACCTCTTTTTTGTATGGCGAATGTACAATCTAAGTGCAACCATTGTTGAAATAAAAGAATGACACAAGGGTGCTTCCTTACAAGGCACAGAAAAATTCCACAAAACTATAATCCGTCTTGCCTGCAACCTTAACGCCTCGTTCAAGCGCGGCGGGGACGTATGTGCTATGCTAAGAAACGTAGGAACTTACCGCATGGACTGCACGACGAGAAAGGAAAGACGGATATGATGAAGATGAACGCGAAGAAAGTATTCCTTGCAAGCGCGATTGCGGCTAGCTCGCTCCTCGTGGGGGCGGCGTCGACAAATGCGGCATCGCCGGTCACGGTCGGCGCGGGCGCAGCAAGCGGCACGCAGCAGGGCATGATGCCGGGCACACAGACAAAGCCCGGCACGCCGGGGACGCAGGTGCAGCCAGGCACGCAGGCAAAGCCCGGCACGCCGGGGACGCAGATGCAGCCGGGCACACAGGCAAAGCCTAGCACACCGGGCACGCAGGCACAGGAAAAGCCTAGCGCGCAGATGCCCTCTGACGTGCAGCAGTCGCAGGGCAAGGATATGAAGGAGCCGCAGCCAAATGCAGAGCAGCCGTCCGCGAAAGAGAAGGTCATGAAGGAAAAGGTGTCGAAGGAGAAAGCGAAGAGCGCGGACAAGGTGCAGAAGCAGGATAAGAAGGACAAGAAGAGCGCGAAAGACGCCAAGCAAAAGGTGACGAGCAAAGAGAAGCAGCCCATGCAGCAGGGCAAGGCGGGGCAGCGTGCATCGCAGATGCCGAATAGCGTGTTGCCAGCACAGAAGGAGTAAAGCTTTATGCACAAACGTCTACTCCGTAGACATTATGCACCACCCTTGATGAAAGCAGTCAATCAAGGGTGGCGTGAAACAAGAGACAGGCTGTCTTACCGTGGACTTTGTCACGGCAGGATAGCCTGTTTCTTACATTTCAGGAAGTGCTGATTAAATGAAGTTGCTCAGATTCACACAGATGCGCTGTATCTATCTAGGAGACAAACCACAGGCGTAGTGGTGCTACGCCGCGGATTTGTCGACGACGAGAGGACAGTGCAGATGTGTGAAGATGGGCGGCTGAATTAATCAGTGCTTCCTTCAATACAGTATCTGGTATAAAGATGCGCAATTAGCGAAAGACCATTTGCACGAGGAGCATATAGAGTGCCGTGCCGCCGCCGATGGAGAGCGTGACCCAGAAATAGAACCAGCCCGTGCTCACGCCCTTTGGCACGCGCGCCGTGTAGTTCAGGGAGAAACGCCGCGCGTGCTGGATGCCTGCGCGGTGTTTTTGGTTCGTCTTGCAGCAAGGAAATGCCTCTTTTTGCTTGTTTGTATGTTATAATATAAAGTACCGGAACAAACATGGAAAAGGAAGGGGAAATCGAAAATGGAACGGGAACGAAACAAAACACGCGTCATATTCCTTGCGCTGCTGTTTTGCGTGCTGCTCCTGCCTGCTGCACGCGGCCACGCGTCGGAGCGGCCGCCGCTTCGCGTCGCGCAGATGCCGCTTCAGGTCGAGACGTACCAGACGCCGACGCAGGGCGCCATCGATGCGGTGATGCAGAAGGTTCGAGAGGCGCTCCATGTCCCGCTCAATGATGGACTGCAATACGTCGCCTACGTTCCAAAGGCGGATTGTCTCGTTGCGCTCGACGCCGTGCGCGCAGACGCGGCGGCAAACGGCAGAACTGGCAAGATCGACTGGCGCGCGGCGGCGCGGGCAATCGGGCAGAAACTCGAGGCAGATCTCGTCGTCATTCCCATTCTGACGGGCTACGAATCGGCAAAATACATGAGCTGGAGCTGGATGCGCGGCAGGATGCTCCACAGCTACGCCGCCGTGCGCGTCGTCGTCTACGACGCGAAGGAGGACGCCGTCATCGACAGGCGGGCGCAGGATCGTTACGACGATGAGGCAACCCCGCGCGGCGAGGTGGAGAGCATGGCTGCCAGTTGCATGGACACCGCACTTCGCCGCGTCGATTTGCACGCGCTCCTTTGGATTAGGGCGCGTAACACCTGACGTATTTTTTCTATCAAAACCCCTTGAAAAGCTCGCGACAATTTAGTAAAATAATCATACAACAAGAGCAAACAATAACATCGTTTGCTCTCTTGTCGTTACGGTGGAAATGCAGACCCGCGCACTTGGCACGGCTTCCCGGATGGTTTCCCTGTAATTTCGTAAGTTTCGTTTGCATGACGAGGAGAATTGCTATGTTTTTGGAAGAACGTCAGGACATTATTCTTTCGATGCTGGCGCGTGATGGAAAGGTCAAGGTGCGCGAGCTCAGTGAGAAATTCAAGGTCACGGAGGACTGCATCCGCAAGGATCTTGGCGCGCTCGAGAAGAAGGGCAAGCTGAAGCGCACGTATGGCGGCGCGGTTCGCCTGCGCGAGAACCGCCACATGGTCGAGGTCAGCAAGCACCGCCATACGGACGTCGAGGCGAAGCAGCATATCGCGCGCGCGGCCGTCAAGCTCATCAATGAAAAGGATATGGTCTTCCTCGACATTTCGACGAGCAATCTTGCGATTGCAGAGCTTCTTGTGACGATGGAGCTCGACGTGACGGTCGTCACGAATATGATCGACATCCTCGTCGTGCTCTCGCGCAATCCGAAGATCAATGTCATCTTTGCGGGCGGCAAGATCAATAAGAGCCGCGACGGCTTCTGGGGCGGTCTGACGCTCGACTTCATCTCGAAGCTCAAGCCCGATATTGCGTTCGTCGGCACGGTCGGCGTCGACGTCAAGGAGAACAGCGTCTCGACGTATGACATCGACGACGGGATTAACAAGGCGGCGATCATTTGCCACAGCAAAAAGGCGTACGTCGTCGCCGAGGCGCGCAAGCTCAGCACGGACGGCAATTACAACTACACGACGCTCGACACGCTCTCGGGGCTGATTACCGACTCCGAGCCGGCGGCGGACATCCGCGAGGCGGCCGATTCCTACGGTGTGGAGATCATCCTTCCATGAGACCATGCTTTTTTCAGGCAGTGCGGTGGGAAACGCTATATAGGGCTTTGGTAAAAGGACTGAAGGTATACGGCTTTTACCTCGCAGTCCTTTGCCTTTTTCGCCTCTTTTTTATCGCGTGGCTGCATGACTACATGGCGGCGGGGACGGGCGGCGCGGACGTCCTTGCCGCACTCTTTCGCGGCACGCGGCTCAGTATGCAGACGGCGGGCGCGCTCGCCGCCCTTTCGTTCGTGCCGTATTTCGTGCTGCAATTTCGCTGGGAGCGGGCGGCGCGGCGCGTCCTGCTCGCGGTAAATGGCGTGCTGCTCACGGCACTTTCTATCCTGTATGTCGCGAGCTTCCCCTTTTATCGCCAGTTCCACGAAAATTTCAATCAGATGCTCTTCACGGGGGCGCACGATGATCTTGCGGCGCTCTTCTGGACGATGGTTTCTGAGCACGCGCTGCCCGTGCGGCTCGCGGGCGCGTTCCTGCTCGCCTATATGCTCTTTCGCCTGCTGCGCGCGTTTGTCGACTGGGCGTTTGTGGAGCGCGCGTTTGCGGGGCGCTCCTTTTCTGCGCCCGTCCGTTTCCTCGGCCGCCTCGCCTTTGCGGGGCTTCTGTACCTCAGCGCCCTGCTCGCCATTTTCGGCGGCAGTCTCGGCTGGGAGACGGCGGTCGGCTGGGAAAATGCGGGCGTGACGCGCGACGCGTTCCTCAATGAGGCGATTCTCGACAACGTGCAGGCGATCTACCGCGCGAATGCGCTCAATCGCCGTATGCGCGCGAGCAACGGGCTGGATTTTCGCACAGAGGACATCAAGCTGCTCGCCGCGCGCCTCGCGAATCGCGAGCCGACGAGCGACAATCTCGACGACTACCTCATGCGCGAGGCGGCAGGCGCACGAATCGCGAAGCCGCGCCACGTCGTCGTCGTGCTGTCCGAGAGCCTTGCGAACTGGCCGCTGCTCGACAAGTACGCGTCGCTCCCGATTGCGACGGGGCTTCGCGCGCTGATCGCAGAGGACGAGACGGACTACTGTCCGACGTTTTTGCCGAACGGCGCGAGCACGGTTGCTGCCGTGACGGGCGTCGTGACGGGATTTGCTGACGCGAACCTCTACCTCACGACGATGCCGGAGGCGTTCGCTGCGCCGTACCCAACGGCCGCCGCGCCGCAGATGGAGCGGCTGGGCTACGAGCCGCGCTTCTGGTACGCAGGGCCTGCGACGTGGGAGCGCATTGGCGATTTCACGCGGGCACAGGGCTTCGCGCGCTTTTTCAGCCGCGGCGACTTCGGCGACGTACCGGGGAGCGTCTGGGGCTGCGAGGACGAGGTGCTTTATGAACGGGTGCTCGAAGGGCTCACGGATGCGCCGAGCTTCGACGTCGTGCTGAATGCGTCGAACCACTCGCCGTACGATCTCGACCTCGCGGCAAAGGGCTTCGACGCGGACGCGGTGCGCGCGGCGCTTCCCGCGGACGCGCGGGGCGACGAATGGCTGCTGAAGGAGCTTGGCCATTACTGGTACGCCGACCGCGAGCTGACGAAGTTCGTCCGTGCGGTGAAGGAGAAAGACCCGACGGCGCTCATCATCATCGTCGGCGACCACGGCGACCGCTACAATATCGACAAGACGCCGCTGACGTATGAGCGGTACGGGATTCCCTTCATCGTGACGGGTGCGGGCGTGCATAAGGGGCTGCTCGCCGAAAAGAGCGCAGGCAGCCAGATCGACCTCATGCCGACGGTCTTTGAGCTCATTGCGCCGAAGGGCTTCCGCTACGAATCGCTCGGCACGAGCATGACGGAAAGCGTGCGCGGCGTGAATTACCTGCTCTGGATCACGCGCGACGCCGTCGGCAAGGCGGACACCGTGCCGCTCGTGCCGGAAAGTCTGACGGGCGGCGCGCCGCCTGCGCTTGACGACGCGGCGATGCAGGACTATATCCATGCGGTGCGCAGCATTTCGTGGTGGCGCGCGAAGTACGGTCCGATTCTCGACGAGAAGATTTTAGAGGAAAAGGGGCGGTAGCGTGGAGAATCAAGCTGCGCAGGCTCTCACGCTTCGCGCCTGCAATCTCTGCCCGCGCCTCTGCGGCGTCGACCGAAGGCGGGCGCGAGGCTTCTGCGGCGCGGGGATGCGGGCGCGCGTCGCGCTCGTCTCGCTCCACAAATGGGAAGAGCCGTGCCTCGTCGGGGCGGACGGGCGCGGCGCGGGGACGGTGTTTTTCTCGCATTGCAATCTCCGCTGCTGCTACTGCCAGAATCACGCGATCTCGCACGGCGGCAGGGGCGAGGCGGTCACGGACGAGCGCCTCGCGGAAATCTTTTTGGAGCAGCAGGCGCGCGGCGCGGCGACGCTCGACCTCGTGACGCCGACGCACTACGCCGCGCAGATCCTCCACGCGCTCGCGCTCGCCCGCGCGCAGGGATTCTCGCTCCCCGTCGTCTACAATACGAGCGGCTATGAGCGCGTAGAAGTCATCGAGGCATTTTCGGGCGCGGTCGACATCTACCTGCCAGACCTCAAGTACCATGAGGAAGCGAGCGCCTGCTACTACTCGCGCGCGCCGCATTACTTCGATGTGGCGTCAAAGGCAATCGAGAAGATGGTGGAGCAGGTCGGCGCGGTGCAGTTTGACGCGGCAGGGCAGCTCCGGCGCGGCGTCCTCGTGCGCCACCTCGTCCTGCCCGGTCATCGCCACGAGAGCATGAAGATTCTGGACTGGCTTTGGGCGGCGTTCGGCGACGCGGTGCAGCTTGCGCTGATGAACCAGTACACGCCGCTCTACAAGGCGGCGGAGCACAAGGAAATCAACCGCCGCCTGACGACGTTTGAGTACGAGAGCATCGTCGACCATGCGCGCAGCCTCGGCATTACGCGCTGCTATGTGCAGGAGGGGCGCACGGCGGACGCGAACTTCGTGCCCGTGTTCGACGGGCGCGGGGTGCGCGAAGCGGAGAATCGCGTGTCGGGGTGAAATGTTTCCCACAGCGTGCTATAATGATACCTGCTATAATTGTATGCACGTATACAAGCAGATACGATAAGGAAGGAGACTCCTTTGCTCGGAACACGGGACTATCAGGACATCGAAGAAAAGGTCATGCGCGGCGAGCGGCTGACGCGCGCGGACGGAGTGCGGCTGTTCCACTGCCCCGATCTTGCGTGGCTCGGCGCGCTTGCCGACCATGTGCGCCGCGAAAAGTGCGGCGACATCGTTTATTATAATGTAAATTGCCACGTCAATCTCACGAATATCTGCACGTCGCTCTGCTCGTTTTGCGCGTTCGGGCGCGAGGCGGACGCGAAGGGGGCGTATGCCATGACGGAGGCAGACGCCGTCGCCGTCGTCGAGGACGCCCTGCGCGATCCGAATCTCGCAGGGCTGCACGTCGTCTCGGGGCTTCACCCGACGTGGACATTTGAGGATTACCTCGTGCGCCTAGAGACGCTGCACCGCCGCTTCCCCTCGCTCTACATCAAGGGCTTTACGGGCGTCGAGATCACGCATTTCGCGAAGATCTCGGGGCTTTCTGTGCGCGAGGTGCTCGCGGCGCTCAAGGAGCGCGGCGGGCTGCAGGCGATTGCGGGCGGCGGCGCGGAAATCCTTTCCGACCGCGTGCGCGAGGCGCTTTGCCCCGACAAGGCGACGGCGGACGAATGGCTGGCGGTCGCGCGGACGGCGCACGAAATGGGCATCAAGAGCAACGCGAGTATGCTCTATGGACATATCGAGACGATGGAGGAGCGCGTCGACCACCTCATCCGCCTGCGCGACTTGCAGGACGAGACGGGCGGCTTCCAGACATTTATCTGCTTCCCGTTCCTGCCGAAGCATACAAAGCTCGGCGAAAAGGTCAAGCAGACGAGCATGTGGGACGATCTGCGAACGATGGCGATCTCGCGCCTCATGCTCGACAATTTCCGCAACATCAAGGCGTACTGGGTCATGCTGACCGTCCCCGTCGCGCAGGTCGCGCTCGGCTTCGGCGCAAACGACATCGACGGCACGGTGCACAAGGAGACGATCCTGCACGACGCGGGCGCGGCGAGCCCCTCGGCGCTTCAGGAAAACCAGATCATCCGCATCATCCGCGAAGCGGGGCGGCGTCCTGCCGCCTGCGACTGCAATTTCAACATCATCCGCATGATCGACTAGGGGGCGCGACATGGACACCATCAAGACAGCCCGCCAAAAGGCAGAGGCGGGCGAGCGGCTAGACCGCGCGGACGCGCTCGCGCTCTACGCGGATAACGACCTCACGTTCCTCGCCGCCTGCGCGCGCAGGGCAAAGGAAAAAAAGAGCGGCAATCGCGTTTACTATACGGTCAACCGCCACATCAACCTTACGAACGTATGCAGCGCGAATTGCCCGCTCTGCGCCTTTCAGGTCGAGGCAGGCGACGCGCGCGGCTTTCTTTTGGAGCGCGAAGATATTGCCGAAATTCTCGCCAAGGCGAAGGGCGAGAAGAATCTCTCGGAAATCCATATCGTCAGCGCCCTGCACCCCGATAAGCCGTTCTCCTACTACCTCGGCATCGTGCGGCAGGTGCGCGCGGCGCTGCCTAGTGTCGACATCAAGGCCTTCACGCCCGTCGAGGTCGTGAACTTTGCAAAAGAGACGAGGAAAAGCGTGCGCGACATCCTCACGGAGCTGAAGGCGGCAGGCCTAGAGAGCCTGCCGGGCGGCGGGGCGGAGATCCTGTCGAACCGCGTGCGCGCGATCATCTGCCCGAAGAAGGCGACGGCAGCGGAGTGGCTTGCCACCATGCGCACGGCACATGAGCTCGGCATCCGCACGAACGCCTCGATGCTGTACGGGCATATCGAGACGGTGGAGGAGCGCATCGACCACCTCCTCGCGATTCGCGGCCTGCAGGACGCGACGGGCGGCTTTCAGGCGTTCATGCTCTTCCCGTTCCACCCCGCCCATACGAAGCTTGCGGAAAAGTACGCGCTCACGCGCGTCGGCTCGTGGGAGGACATGAAGATGCTCGCGCTTTCGCGCCTCGTGCTCGACAATATCGACCATTTCAAGGCGTTCTGGGTCATGCTGACGATGCCCGTCGCGCAGCTGGCGCTCGGCTTTGGCGCGGATGACCTCGACGGCACGATCGGCGAGGAGAAAATCATCCACGCGGCAGGCGCAAAGACGAATACGGGCATCACGAAGCGCGATCTCATGCGCATCATCCGCGAGGCGGGCTACGAGCCCGTCGAGCGCGATACGTTCTACCAGCCAATCGGGGAGGCGGAAAGTCATGCGGATTGAGTGCAAAGAGGCAGAGGAGCTGCTGGCGCACGGCGATCTCATCGCGCTGGGGCGCGAGGCGGACGATGTGCGGCGCGCGCGCTTCGGCGATACGGTGACGTTCCTCATCGACCGCAATATCAACTACACGAACGTCTGCCGCAACGCGTGCCGCTTCTGCGCGTTTTTTCGCCGCAAGGAGCACAAGGACGCATATCTTCTCTCTTTTGATGAGATTTTGGACAAGGTGCGCGAGACGGCCCAGGCGGGCGGCACACAGGTCATGATACAGGGCGGCCTTCACCCGGAGCTGGGGCTTTCCTACTACGAGGAAATGCTGCGGCGCATACGGGAGGCGTACCCTGCGATACGCATTCATTCCTTCACCGCGACGGAGATCGCGTATTTCGCCGAAAAGGAAGGCATCTCGATTGAGGACACGCTGAAGCGCCTGCAGGCGGCAGGTCTTGCGAGCCTGCCCGGCGGCGGCGCGGAGATCCTCGACGACGAGGTGCGCCGCCGCGTGAGCCCGAAAAAGATCATGACGGCGGACTGGCTGCGCGTCATGGAGACGGCGCATAAGATCGGCATGGAGAGCACGGCGACGATGGTCATCGGGCTCGGCGAGACGATGGCGCAGCGCGTCCATCACATGGAGCTGATCCGCCGTTTGCAGGACAAGACGGGCGGCTTCCGCGCGTTCATCACCTGGACGTACCAGCCGCACCATACGGAGCTCGGCGGCGAGAAGACGAGCAGCTGGGACTATATGCGCACGCTCGCCATGACGCGCCTCTATATGGACAATATCGCCCATATCCAAGGCTCATGGGTCACGCAGGGCGAGCGCATCGGCCAGCTGACGCTCGGCTTCGGCGCGGACGACGCGGGCAGCATCATGCTGGAGGAGAACGTCGTGCGCGCGGCAGGCACGCGCTACGCGATGAGCACGGAGAAAATGGTGCGGCTCATTGCGGGCGCAGGAAGAAGACCCGCGCAGCGGGACACGGAGTATCGCGTAATCAAGCGTTTTGTGTAAACGAAAGACGCCCCCGCGCCGCCGATGAGGCAAGGCGTGAGGGCGTTTTTTGAAGAGATAGGAGATTTGAGATGGAGACGATTTTGGATCAGGCACGGATTCCCCGCGCCGCATTTGGGCTGGTCGGCGGCTCTGGCACGCTGTCGAGCGACTTCCCGCGCCATGTGGCGGACGCAGACGTGGAGATTTTGGAGGAAGAGCTTCGCTTCGCGACCCCCTACGGCGATAGCCCTGCCATGCGGCTTTTCCGCGTCGGGGAGCGGCGCGTGCTCGCCTGCCGTATGCACGGCTGGCGCTCGGGCGTGACGCGCGCCGATGCCTCGCGTCAGGTGTTCTGGGTCTTTCGCGCGGCAGGCGTCCGCCATATCCTCTCTGAGGGCGGTGTCGGCACGGTCAACCCGCTCTTAGACCCGCGCGACCTCGTCGTCGCGAGCGACTACCTCGATCTCACCGTGCGCAAGGACGTCATGCTCGACGGCAGGTATCTGCTCGTCATGCGCGAGGCGCTATGTCCCGACCTTCGCCGCCTGCTGCTCGCGGCGGCGAAGAAGCATTTTTCGGGGCGCATCTTCGACCGCGGCATCTACGCCTGCACCGACGGCCGCCACTTTGAAAGCCCCGCCGAAATCGCCATGCTGCAGGGGCACGCCGACATCGTCGGGCAGAGCATCTGCCCCGAAGTCTATCTCGCGCGCGAGATCGGCGCGTGCTATGCAGGGCTTTACTTCACCGTCAACTACGGAGAGGGACTGCGCGTCTGGTCGCACGAGGTCATGGAGGAAATCTTCTACGACGATGCACCGATGATCGCATCCATCCTGCTCGACACGATACGCGCCGTCGACCTTGAGGCGCATGAATGCGAATGCCAGAGCCTGCGCAAGGAGACATTGCTGAAGGACGTATATTGCGAGGCGTCGGATAAGGGGTGAGCGGCGTGGTGTACTTACCAATGCGCATTAACGCAGGCAGTCGCATCCCTTAGGCTCATGTTGTACTTAGGGAAGCACTGATTAATTCAGCCGCCCATCTTCACACATCTGCACTGTCCTCTCGTTGTCGACAAATCCGCGGCGTAGCACCACTACGCCTGTGGTTTGTCTCCTAGATAGATACAGCGCATCTGTATAAATCTGGGCAACTTCATTTAATCAGTGCTTCCTTAGACATGACTTGGTTTATCGCCGTGGTCTTGTCAATAGCCAGTTCTTTGAGCGTCAGGATTAGATTCTTGATCCCGTTCTCTCGTTCTTCCTTGGCTGCCTCGCGCCGCCTTGATACGGATCTTGAGGATTTTTTCGATGAGCATCTTACAGATGCGCTTGTTGTGCATGACCTTCTGGAAAAGAAAGTTGTCTACGATAGTCAGCTCATCGTAGTCCTTGATATGTGTTGCTATGATGGTCACGCTCCGTTCTATTGCTACTTCAATTATACTACAAGCTAAAAGGTTGCTTCAATATAAATCGTTGCTGCTGGGCTCATTCCGGGAAGAACATCAGCCCGCTTGTGGCAAGCCCCTCTCGTAATTTTTGCATGAACTGCGACCCGGGGTCGGCTTTTTGCGAGCGATAGCCCTCGACCTGCTCAATGTATAGCCCGCTCGCGCGTGCGGCATCCTGCTGGTAATGACCGAACACGTAGCGAATGGTGGGATATTTTTCCTGAAGATAGCGAATCAGCTCGATATTGGCAACAGCCTGCTCGTCGGTGAGGTCTTCCGCACCGCCTACGCCACCGACGTTCTCTATGCCGATAGCGCACCAGTTGTAGCCGATGATGTGCCTGCCCATTGTCGTTTCGGGGAGTATGCGGTAGATCGTGCCGTCGCGGTCAACGATGAATTGCGAGGCGTAGTTCATTGTGCCGTCCGCTGCTGCCGCATGATAGAAATGATAGTAGGCGGATTCCCATGTCGGGCCTGCCGTCCAGTGCACGACGACGGCCTGCGGGACGATTTCTGCGAGGTTCATGCCGTAATGGCGCTCGGCATACGCGCGCGTCAAGGCTTCGCGCTCTGCCGACCATTCGACTGGCTGATCTACGATGGCAGGCGCTGCCCGCACGAGGGGCGGGCAGAGGATGAACGTCATGGTGAGAAACAGTACGCCGAGAATTTTTGCTTTCATTGCGCAGGACTCCTTTTCCTTGTTATTTATTTGCGGCGGCGACGCGCAGCATGGCCTGCAAGGTCTGGATCGCCTTGCTGCGGCTCGAGTATGATTCTGTCATGCCGACCATGATGAAGGGCTGCTCGCCGTCGTAGATGATGCCGCCGTCGTCGTACAGTCCACCGAGCTCGCCCGTCTTATGCGCGATCATGACGCTCGGCATCGCGGTGGGGAAGCACTCTGTGTCCGTCTGCCCTGCGAGGTATTCGAGCATGACATCGTCTTCCTTTGGCGCGACGCAGCTGCGGTTATAGAGGCGCAGGAAGAAATGGCCGAGATCGGCAGCAGAAGTGTAGTTTTCGCGCCCTTCGGAAATGGCTTCCATGTCCATCATCTTGCGCTGGAGCTTCGTGTCGACGTAGCCGTTTCGCTGCATGTAGGCGTTGATTTCGTCCATGCCGAGAAGGTCGATCATCATATTCGTCGCCGTGTTGTCGCTTTCCGTAATCATCAAGCGCATGACGGTGTCGAGCGAGAGCTCCGAACCGCTCGCATAGCCCGCGAGAACGCCTGCGCCGCCGACCTTGTCCGAGCTGTGCAGCACGAGCGTCTGCGAAAGGGAGAGCGATCCGTCGCGCACGCGCTCCATTGCCGTGCCGAGGATGAATACCTTGATCATGCTGGCGGAGCGCATCGGGGCGGACTGGTAGACGTATTCGGCGCGATTCTGCAGGGGGTAAGCGACGTAGACGGCATAATGCGTGCTGTCGGCGAGGGACAGCGCCTCAATCCCTTCGGCGAGTGCAGCGTTGGAGGAGCTTGCCGTCTGCAAAGCGGGGGCAGAGGCGGTCTCGCTTTCATTCGCCGCGCAGGATGCGATAGGCAGGAGGACGGCGAGGAGAAAAAGCAGAGAGAAAAGAGCCGTGGCGCGTTGTTTCATAATCGAATGCCTCCCATTCACAAAGGCCAGAAAGAAACCCCAGTCAATCAAAGGCGCGTGATTGGCTGGGGCGGTTTTTAGTAATTGTTTACGACAAAGCGGTAGATATTCGCTGCTACAGGCGATGAACCGCCGAATACATAGCCCTCATACCCTTCGGAGTTGCGATAGTAGGGATTCCCGTTGCTTGGGAAGAAGGAGTAGTAAAGGTAGTTCCCCGCATATTTGACCGTGCAGGTAAAGGTATACGGACGGTAGCTTGAAATGCTGATAGACTGCGTCACGAGGAAGGCATTCGTGCCATCGCCGTATGTGCCGATGTAGTAGTCACTCGCTTCTGCAGATGGGGAAGGTGCGCCCACGAGAACGAGGGCAAAGACTAGAAGAAGGGAAGATAGAATCTTTTTCGTCATGCGGATAACCTCCTTTGAGATAGAAAAGAAATACGACATCATGCTATGCAGAGCGGTAATTTCAAAATCATCACGCACTGCTTCATTATCGTATAAGATTCGTCATAAGATTGAAAAAATCCTTTCTACATCGTTAAAGATATATACAAAAGCAGCCAGATCCCGTAAAATGCAGGTTGAAACGTTGGGCGAGTAGGAGGTCACTATGATTTTGCTTGCATCGCAGTCGCCGCGCCGCAGGGAGCTTCTGGCGCAGATCGGCTGCTCGTTTGAGGTGCTGGTGAGCGACGCGCCGGAGGTGATGGACGACGCGCTTCCGCCGGAGGCGCTTGTGCTGGAGAATGCGCGGCGCAAGGCGCTTGCCGCCCTGGCTTTGCGCGCGGATCTGCCCGTGCTCGGCGCGGATACGGTCGTCGCACTGGATGGCCATATCTACGGCAAGCCGAAGGACGCGGCGGACGCCTGCCGTATGCTCGCCGCGCTTTCGGGGCGCGCGCATACGGTTTCGACGGGGATTGCGCTCGCACTTGGCGGCGCGGTCTTTCAGGACGCCGTGACGACGAAGGTGTTCTTTGCGCCGATGAGCCGCGCGGAGATTGAGCAATATGTGCAGACGGGCGAGCCGATGGGCAAGGCGGGCGGCTATGCGGTGCAGGGCAGGGCGGCGGCATTCATCGAGCGCATCGAAGGCTCGTACTCGAATGTCGTCGGCCTGCCGCTCCACGCGGTCTGCAAGCTTGCGAAAAAGGCGGGCGTTGTGCTATTGTAAGAATGTCATTATGGGAAAGGATGTGTTTTCTTGGGGCGTGGCAATTTTTCAACGCGGCTGGGCTTTATCCTCGTCTCGGCGGGGTGCGCGATCGGGCTTGGCAATGTCTGGCGTTTCCCCTATATCACGGGGCAGTATGGCGGCGCGTCATTCGTGCTGATTTATCTCGTTTTTCTCGCGATATTGGGGCTTCCCATCATGGTTGCGGAGTTCGCCGTCGGGCGTGCGAGCATTCGCAGCGTCGCGATGTCGTTTGACGCGCTTGAGCCTGCGGGGACGAAGTGGCATCTCTACAAGTACGGCGCGATAGCGGGCAATCTGCTGCTCATGATGTTTTACACGACGATCACGGGCTGGATGCTTTACTATTTCTGCTTGATGGTGGCAGGCGGCTTCGAGGGACTGGATGCGTCAGGCATTGGCGCGGTCTTTTCCGGTCTCCTCGCTTCTCCCGCGACGATGACGGTGTGCATGGTCATCATGGTGCTGTTTTGCGGCGGGGTCTGCTATCTCGGCGTCGAGCGCGGCGTGGAGCGCATTACGAAATGGATGATGCTCTGCCTGCTGCTCCTCATGATCGTGCTCGCAGGCAACTCCGTCCTGCTTCCGGGCAGCGAGGAGGGGCTTCGCTATTACCTCTGGCCGGACTTTGGCAAGGTCGCGGAGTACGGCGTGCAGGAGGTCGTCTTTGCCGCGATGGGGCAGGCGTTCTTCACGCTCTCGCTCGGCATTGGCGCGCTTGCGATTTTCGGCAGCTACATCGGCAAGTCGAAACGGCTTACGGGCGAGGCCGTCTGGGTCATCGTGCTCGATACGTTCGTCGCGCTGATGGCAGGGCTGATTATTTTCCCCGCGTGCTTCAGCTACGGCGTCAGCCCCGCGAGCGGGCCGAATCTCCTCTTCGTCGCGCTGCCGAATGTGTTCAACCACATGCCGTTTGGCAGGCTTTGGGGCGGTCTGTTCTTCCTCTTTATGATGTTTGCCTCGATGTCGACGGTCATTGCCGTCTTTGAAAATCTCATTTGCAGCTTCATCGAGCTCATACGCAAGGACAGGAAAATCATCATTTGCTGGGGGATTCCGACGATGATCCTGCTCTCGATGCCCTGCATTCTGGGCTTCAATGTCTGGAGCGGCTTTACGCCATTTGGGCCGGGGTCGGGCGTGCTCGACCTAGAGGATTTCTTCGTCAGCAATAATCTGCTGCCGCTCGGCAGTCTCGTCTATCTGATGTTCTGCACGAGCCGTTACGGCTGGGGCTGGGACGCGTTCGTCCGCGAGGCGGATACGGGCAGCGGCATGGCGTTCCCAAAGTGGCTTCGCTTCTATCTGACGTGGATCTTGCCGCTCGTCGTGCTCGTGATTTTTTTCAATGGCTATTATGCGCTCTTTTTCAAGTGACGCGGACGGCTTTGCCCTGCGTCGCGCGGGAGTTTGATTGTTGATCGGCAGGGCTTGGGAGGTTTTTCTATGCGCTTCATTCATACGGCAGACTGGCATCTCGGAAAGCTTTTCGGGCAGCGGTACATGACGGCGGATCAGGCGTTTGTGCTGGACGAGCTCGTGCAGGCCGTGCGCGATTTCCGCGCCGATGCCGTCGTCATCGCGGGCGACATTTACGACAGGAGCGTGCCGCCTGCGGAGGCAGTGGAGCTTTTCAGCGCGGTGCTCGGCAAGCTCCGCGCGGCAGGGGCGGAGGTGCTCTTTATCGCGGGCAATCACGACAGCAGCCGCCGCCTCGCCTTCGGCGCGGAAGTGTTCGGCATGGCGGGCGTCCACGTGCGCGGGCGTCTGACGCGGGATCTCGCGCCCGTCATTGTGGAGAGCGCAGTTGGGCCGGTCGCCTTTTCGCTCATTCCGTATCTCGATCCGCTTGAGGTGCGGGAGGTCTTTGGCATCAAAAAGAATTTGAGCTTTGATGAAGCGGCGGCGCTCGTCGTCGAGGCGGCACAAGCGGCAATCCCGAAGGGGATGCCGAGCGTCGCCGTCGCGCACGCCTTTTTTGCGGGCGGCGTCAAGACGGATTCGGTGCGCACGCTCTCGGTCGGCGGCAGCGACCAAGTCTCGCCCGCGCATTTCAAGGGCTTTTCGTATGTGGCGCTCGGCCATCTTCACGGGCCGCAGCGCGCGGGGGCGGAGCATATCCGCTATGCGGGCTCGCCGCTCTGCTATTCGTTTGACGAGGTGAAGCAGGAAAAGGGCTTCGAGCTCGTGACGGTTGACGCGGCAGGCATGGTCACGCACGCGTTCCATGCGCTCACGCCGCGCCACGCCGTGCGCATCGTGGAGGGGTATCTGGACGACCTGCGCGCGGGCAGCGACCCGCTTCCGAAGGACGACTATGTGCTCGTCCGCCTGCTCGATGAAGACCGTCCTCTGAGCGTCCGCGAAAAGCTTTCCGAGCAGTACGCGAATCTCTTTGGCATCGAGTTTCCAAATTTCAAGGCGCGGGCGATTCAATCCGAGGCGCGCGCCGCGCGCGAAGGGGCGAGCGACTTGGAGAAGTTCGGCGACTTCTACCAGGAGGCGACGGGCGAGGCGATGACGGAGGAGCAGCAAAAGCTTCTCACAGAATGCATCGACGAAATGGATCGCGAGAACCGCGAGGAACATGACGCGTACGAAAGCCGTGCGGAAAAACAGGAAGGGGGTGCGCGCGCATGAGGCCGCTGAAGCTGCGATTTTTCGGGATTGGCTCATATGCAGGCGAGCAGGAGCTGGACTTCGAGCATGGGCTGGCGGGGAGCGGGCTCTTTCTCATTCACGGGGCGACGGGCGCGGGCAAGACGACGATCCTCGATGCGATCACCTATGCGCTCTACGGCGAGGCGAGCGGGCAGAACCGCGACAAGAACGACACGCTCCGCGCTGACCGTGCGCCAGAGGACGAGGCGACGTGGGCGGAGCTGACGTTCTCGCTCGGTGCGGCGCGCTATCGCGTCTACCGCTCCTTGAAGCATCAGAAGCCGGGGCGCAAGGGGATAACGCCCGCGAAGGCGGAGCTTTACCGCGTGGATGATGAGGAGGTGCTGATGGAATCGGCGCCAAAGGCGGTGACGCAGCGCGTGACGGAGCTCATCGGCATCGACCATGCGCAGTTCTGTCAAGTCGTCCTGCTGCCACAGGGCGATTTCCAGAAGTTCCTCGTCGCGAACTCGCAGGAGCGCAGCAATATATTGCAAAAGCTTTTCCGCACGGAGCGTTACAGCGCAATCGAGGAACGGCTGAAAAAGCGGGCGGCATCGCTCGAAAAGGAAGCGAAGAGCCTGCGCGAGCGCGAAATGGCGTGCTTGGAGCAGGCTGGCTGTGCGACGCCCGACGCACTGGACGCGGCAATCGCCGCAGGCGCGCAGAAGGTCAAGGAGCTGGAGAAAGAGGAGGCGTCTGCTGCCAAGGAAGCACAGAAGGCGCAGGCGGTACTCGGCGATGGAAAGGCGCTCGCCGAGCGGTTTGCCGCACGCGATGCACGCGCGAAGGAGTTCGCAAACTTGCGGGAAAAGCTGCCGACGCAGCAGGAATTTGAGCAAAAATTGCAGGATGCCGAACACGCGGCTCTCCCAATCGAGCGCGAGAGCCGCGCGCAGGCGCTTCGCGTGGAGGCAAAGGCGCGGCGCGAAGCGGCGCTTGCGGCAGAGAAAGCACGTGCGGACGCCGAGACGGCAGCAGAGCGCGCGGAGGCCGCGCTGAAACAAGAGGAAGCGCGCGAGGGAGAGCGCGATGCCTTGCGCAACGAGCGCGCGAATCTCACGCGTCTCGCGCATACGGCAGAAGCATACGGCGCGGCAGAGCGCGAGATGCGCGCGGCGCAGGAGGCAAAAGCGAATGCGGAGGGGGTCGCGGCGCGCCTTGCCGCAGAGGCGGAGCGCGCCACGAGCGAAGAGAAAGCTTTGCAGGCGCAGGAAGCGGAGCTTGCAGGTGCGGCAGGCACGTGCGCCCTCTGCACGGCGCGCGTGCAGGAGATGCAGCAGAAGGCCGATCTTGCGGCGAAGATTTTGCGCCATACAGAGGCCGTGCGCGGCGCGGAATCAGCGCGTGCGCGCGCGGAAGAGGCGGCGGAACGGGAAGAGCGAACGGCAAAAGAGAGCGACGTGCAGGCAGACCGCCTGCGCGTGCTCTACCGCATGAGTGCGGCATTCTCCCTTGCGGAGCATCTGGCAGAGGGCGAGCCGTGCCCCGTCTGCGGCGCGACGCATCACCCGAAGCTCGCCGAAAAAGAAGGCGTCGTCCCGACGAAGGCGGAGCTTGAGCAGGCGGAACGCGCGGCGAAAACGGCGAATGAGCGCGCGTCGCGCGCGCGTGGTGCGGCGATTGAGGCGGCAGGGGAAAAAGAGACGGCGAGCCGTCTCCTCGCGGAAGCGCAGGGCGCGTGGCAGGAAGGCGATGCGCTCTGCGCTGCCGCGCGCGCCGCGGCGCTTGCGGAGGCGGAGGAGGCGCTGAAGAAGGCGACGAAAGAGAAAGCGACGCTCGCTGACGTGCGCGCGAAGCTGGCGAAGGCGCAGGAGGCGCGTGCGCGCCGTGACGAGGCGATACGGACGGCGCAGGATGCCGTGCAAGCGGCTTCGGCGCGCTACGGCGCGGCATCAGGCCGCATCAAGGAGATGGAGGAACATCTTTCGCCGGAGCTGCGTGCGCCTGACGCAGTCAAGAAGAAGCTGCAGGCGGCATCGGCTGCCCTGGCAAAGCTCGAAGAAGCGCTGAGCCAGGCGCAGGCGAATGACACGGCGGCGAAAGAAGCGAGCGCAACGTGCCGGGCAAAGAGTCTTTCGGCGGAGGAGGAAGCCCGTAAGGCGCAGGCAGCATTGGAAGATGGCGTTGCAGAGTTTCGCGCGGTTCTGGGCGATTCGGGGCTCACGCAGGAAGCGTATGAGGCGATTGCCCGCGACAAGAATTGGAGCAGGGCAGAATACCGCCGCGAGGTGGCAGCGCACATACAGGCGTTTTCTAAAAAGTATGCAGCCAGCGAGCGCGCGGTGCAGGATGCGGAAAAGGCCATTGCGGGAGCTGTGCGCCCCGACGTGGCGGCACTATGCGCATCAGCCGAGGCGGCACAGAGAACCTTGCGCGCGTTGACGAATGACAAGGCGCACATGGAGGCGGCGCAGGCGCAGCTGAAAAAGGCGGCAAAGGAAGTCGCGCAATACGAGGCGGCGCACGCGAAGGCCGATGCCGCTTATCGCCTCGCGGACAGTCTCGCCTCCGTCGCGACAGGCGAGCGCGGTCACGGCGTCCATTTCCAGACGTATGTGCAGCAATCGATCTTCTGCGAGGTCATGGATGCGGCGAACGCGCGCCTTGCCATTATGAGCCGCCAGCGCTTCCAACTCGTCATGGGCGATAGGGGACAGGATCAGCGCAGAGGGCGCGGCTGGGAGGGCTTGGAGCTCGCCGTGCTCGATGCCGAGACGGGAAAGCCGCGCGGCGTGCGCTCGCTCTCGGGCGGCGAGTCGTTCCTCGCCTCGCTCTCGCTCGCGCTCGGCCTCGCCGACGTCGTGCAGGCGTATGCGGGCGGCGTGCGCCTCGACACGATGTTCATTGACGAGGGTTTCGGCTCGCTCGACATGGAGACGCTCGACACGGCGATTGAGGCGCTGATCGCCCTCCAGAAAGACGGCGCGCGCCTCGTCGGCATCATCTCGCACGTGACGGAGCTTGAGGCGCGGATTCCCGCGCGGCTTGAGGTGGAGCGCGGGGCGAAGGGAAGCCATGCGTATTTCGCGATGGGCGTCTTGGAGGCGTAAAGGCTTGACTTCCTGCGCGTTTCTAGTAAAATTAAGGAGGTGCTGATTAAATGAAGTTGCTCAGATTCACACAGATGCGCTGTATCTATCTAGGAGACAAACCACAGGCGTAGTGGTGCTACGCCGCGGATTTGTCGACGACGAGAGGACAGTGCAGATGTGTGAAGATGGGCGGCTGAATGAATCAGTGCTTCCTTAACGTAACGCTAGATTTTTGATTCCGGAAGGGATGAATGGGATTTTATGAAATACGCATATCGCATCTGCGCAGGGAGTGCGCTCGCCGCGCTGCTCGCAGGCTCTTTTGCCGGGACGGCGCTCGCCGCCTCCTCGCTCTCAAAACCTGCGGAGGATATCCGTGAGCAAGCGCCGCAGCCAGAGGCGTCCTTGGAGAACAACCTCCCGACGAAGGGCGCGACGAAAGAGGAAGTGAAGTTCACGATCACGAACTTCCGCCTCGAGGCGCCGGAACTCGACCTCGACAAGGCGGCGCTCACGAAGATCCTGCAGGACGGCATGGGCGAGGGGCGGACGCTCACGGAGCTCAATGCGACGCTCGCCGCCCTGACGCGCTATGCACGCCAGCACGGCTATCCGGCGGCGGCGGCATACCTGCCCGCCCAGCAGAGCGAGGACGGCGTCGTGCTCATCAAGATCATTCCCGGCCATATCGGCGAGGTGCGCCTTGAGAACCACAGCCGCCTCAAGGACGACATCGCGCGCGGCTTCACGAAGCGGCTGAAGCATGGCGCGGCCGTGCGCACGAAAGACCTCGAAACGACGCTCTACACGCTTTCCGACGCGAGCGGCACGCGCGCCGTCGGCGTCCTCTCGCCCGGCAAGGCGTTCGGCGAGAGCGACATCACGGTGCGCGTCGAGGATGGCAAGGGCGAAAATACCGTCCTCTACGTCGAGAACTACGGCGGGCAGTCGACGGGACGCTACCGCTACGGCGTGCAGGAGAGCCTTTACGACGTCGGCGGCACGGGCGCGCGCGTGCAGGTCGGCGGCATGATTTCCAATCAGCGCATGCACAACTACTATGCGAACTACGAGACGCTCGTGGGGCGCGGCGGCACGACGCTCGGCATCGGCTACAGCCGCATGGACTACCGCCTTGGCGGCACGCTGAAAGATCTCAATGCCTACGGCAAGGCCGATACGATCAGCATCTTTGGGCAGCGCCCCATCTACCATGAAAGCAATCGCGCCCTCATGGTCAAGTACGGCTACGACTACCGCAAGCTCAATGACGACATCGGCAAATTCGCCGGCATGGCGGACAGCGAGAAGCATACGCACAGCGTCCATGTGGGCGTAGAGGGAAATGCGCGCAGCGGCTCGTTTATGACGGAGTACACGGCGAATATCGCGACGGGCACGCTCGGCACGGATTCCGCCTATGCGGCGAAATTTGCGCAGCAGACGCGCACGGATGGCCGCTATACGAAAGCGGAGGCCTCGGCAAAGCTCGTGCAGGCACTCGGACACCGCACCGACCTCATGATGCGGCTTTCGGGTCAGCTCGCGAGCCACAACCTCGACAGCTCGGAGCAGTTCACGCTCGGCGGCGCAAACGGTGTCCGCGCCTACCCGCAGAGCGAGGGCTCGGGCGACATGGGCTACCTCGCGACGCTTGAGGCGCGCTACTACACGGACGTGCCGGGACTCGTAGCGAGCACCTACTTCGATATGGGGCACGTGGACGCCTCGCGTGACGACAACAACGGCACGAAGGGCGGCACGACGCTCAAGGGCTACGGTTTCGGCCTCGCCTACAGCCGCCCGAACGACTGGTTCGCCCGCCTCGACTACGCCCGCCGCATCGGTGGCGAGAAGAGCATGAGCAAGGCGGCGCAGGCAAAGGGACGCGTCTGGTTTATGCTGGGCAAGATTTGGTGAGTTCGAATTTAATCAGCACTTCCTATGAAAAATTAGCGTGATTTGGCAAATGGAATAACGAAAGCGGTTCGCCGACTCTTTTTTGAGCCTGTGAACCGCTTTATTATGCGCGTATGGCGGAGAGGGTGGGATTCGAACCCACGGTGCCGTAAGACATCACCGGTTTTCAAGACCGGCTCCTTAAACCACTCGGACACCTCTCCCATGCGTTAGCCCGCTCATTATAGCATAGTTCTAGCGCATGAGCAAGCCTTCGACGCCCGCCAGGATGGCGACGTGCGGGTAGGGGGCGAAATCCGCTTCCTCTGTCGCGCCTGTCAGCACGGCGGCGAAGTCGAGCCCTGCGCGCTGCGCCGCCTTCGCGTCGACGAGGCTGTCGCCCGTGTAGAGCGCGTCTTTCTTTTCTGCGCCGAAGCGGGCGAGCGCGTGCAGCAGGCCGTCGGGCGCGGGCTTTGGCGCTATCCCCTCGTCACTTCCGATGATGAGGTCGATGCAGTCTGCCGCGCCGTCGAGGTCGAATTTTTCTTGGATGCGGCTGCCCGTCTTATTGGAGATGATGGCGATGTTTGCGCCGCGCGCCTTCAGGGTGCGCAGCGTCTCGAGCGCGCGCGGGAAAAAGGCCGTGCCTTTCGTCATGTACAGGTTGGCAAGCGGGCGGTACGTCTCGATGAAAGCGCGCGCCGCGGCGTCGTCCGCGCCCTTTACGAGCGCCTTCACGGCATCGGCCATCGGAAGGCCGATCGTCTTCCGTATCGCGTCATCCGTCACATCCGCATACCCCGCGCCCGCGAGCGCAAGGTGGAAGCATTTCATAATGCCCGCCTCGGAATTGGCGAGCGTGTAGTCGAAGTCGAAGAGGTACAGGCGATAGTTTTTCACGAGAATCCGTCCTTTCCATAACCCTATCATAGCACGGACGGGAAGGAGGGCTCAAGTGGAATGTATTACCCGAATCAGCATTATATTATCAGAATAGTAAAAATACAAATTCTCTACTTGCGAGACTAATGCCTCCTTGTAGGTATTTTATTGAGCGGCGGACATAGTGGTCAGCATGGGATTTCGAGAAACGAAGAGGAGGAATAAAGATGTAGCAGATGAGAAAGTGTATATTTGGATTGGATTCTGTGGATTATTTTTGAAATGAGGTGTAGCAATATGTTGTCAAAGGATATTGTATTAAAAGAGCCGTCTTCGATTTTTAAGGGCAAGACCGTGTTGGAGAGTGGCGAAAACAAGAGCGGGAATACAGAGACTGTGCAAGAGCGAAATCGTCTGTTCTCTAAAATGGTTTCGATTTCTTCTATGAGATCAGAGTCGATGGTTGCAGGTAAAGAAGCTGCTCAGCCAGCAAGTACGGAAATTCGTAAGGCTGCCACTCCTGCTGTCGGCAACGCGGTGGAACCGAGCAATAGCCAGCCGAATGGTGCGTATCAGATCGGATTTGATGTATTCTATCAGGATTCAATCAGCGGTGCTGGCGTACGAAGGTGGTACTATTTTGAGCTGACTGAGAAGAAAAAAATCACGCTCTATATGTCACCGGAAAACGATGGCACGATAGACAATGACCTTGCACTTTATCGACTGGATACGACGACAGGACAGCTGACAGAAGTGGCAAAGTCACAGAACAATGCCGGGGCGTATGAGTTGCTGGGTTACATTGGGGAGGCAGGAATATATTTCTTCTGCGTGGCTGCTTATGCGGGAAATCGGGAGAATCTGTTCAGTTTTACTGCACATTTATCCGATAGTTGGGATGCGTATGAAGGGAACGACAACCTCTACCAAGCGCGCCTGCAAGGATTCAATGCGCCAGTAAGGCAGACGATTGACAATGCCTTTGATGAAGATTTTTCCGTGATTCATGTGGCTGCAGCGGGCGATTATGCGGTCAGCCTCTTTGATGTGCCAGAAAATTGTTCGTATGTTTTGGATTTGATGGACGCAAATCAAAATATTCTTGCGACAATCGACAAGAACACGTCGAACAGACGAACACTGCAAGTGGGAGCTTACATCCTTCGGCTGCGCACGACAGGCACATTTTCAGCAGAGGCTCAGGTATCCGTCCTGGTCACCAATATTCCTTCTTCGGTCAATGAATATGCAGGTTGGATGACGGAAGACAAAAAGCACTTTGTTGAAGTCATGAGCGGGTCAAGGGAAGGGGAAGGTCGTAAAATCTATGCCGTTTGTGTCGATGGAGCATCGGTGGATTATAAAAGCATTGATTTCACCACGACGAGGACGAACACCTCGGTCAGCAATTCAGAATGCTCCATTACGACGACACAGGATTCCAATGCGGTAGGCATTGCCATCGGGCATTATGACGGGATCAATAGTTGTGAGAATGCGCTTTTGATTAAACTGGACACTGCAGTGTATGGCGAATCGCATTGGAAGAAAAGCTATGACTTTAGCGAGATGCAAGGGGCGAACAGTGTTCTTACGGGAACGGACAAATATCATAAGACGTATTATTCCGGCTCGTGGAGTGCTGCGAAGCAATCTTTTGGCATGGGGCTTATATTCGACATGGATTCCATGCAACCTGTTGATTTCAAAAATCCGAATTGGTATCATGGAAGCCCGAGCTGTTGCGGATATGGTTTATATGGTGGGGCAGAGAATGCTTATTTTACTTTTACGAATCGCATTGGAGCTTTAGGCGACGAAACGGTAGAGTAAGAGAGAGTGGGAATTTCTCATAAAACGACACGCAAATAGCTGATCCATCCATGCCTTGCAGTCTGTATAACTGCTTTCATAACAAGGGGACGATCCTGTGGCAGATCGTCCCCTTGTTGTTTCATCTACATGAGATTGTAGGAAAGATCGCGAAAGTACGAAGGGCTTTCAATGCGAATGTCAGGGTGATCTTCTGCATACTTTCGCGATTCGCGAACCCAGTCGGAGGAGGTGATGTTTGGTTCTTTTTGGGCGGTGTCTTCCGGCTCTTGCGCCGCGGGGGCAGGCACGGCTTCCTCCTCCTGCGGCTCGCCCATGCTCGTTGTGATGAGGCGGTCTTGTGTGCGTGTGTGTTCACCGTCAGATGGATTGCTTGCTGCACGGCTTGCGGATTCCTTTTCTTGCGGTTTCTTTACATCCTGCAGGGAAGCCAAAAGGTCTTGCGTCAGATCGGCCTCCTGTTTTGCTTCCTGCAGACTGAGAGCGCTTGCGCCTTGACCGTCTTTTGGGGATGTGTTGGCGAGTTTTGTTTCGGTAAGGTATGGCAGCCGCTTTTGGTTCTCGTCAAAAGCCGTTTCCACGCCGAAAATAAAATCTTCGTCATCGATATGTGTGATGAGGCCTCTTGCAGCACGATCAATCAATTTTCGCATGTGATTCAGCAATGCATTTTTATGATCGGGGTCGAGTTTGTCGAAGCGATCCGTCAGGCTCGTCAGATAATCGTCATACCCCGTCTCTCCCTTGGGACGTTGCGCCACATAAGCGTTTAATCCGCGCGTGAGTTCGATCATTGTGATCGTGAAAGCGCCCTTGTTGTTCTTTCCATACGCCAAACCTAATTCGATGTTGCCCTCTATCGTAAGAATGGGACTCCCTAATTCATCATAATCGCTATTAAATGAAATTGTCCTTTTTTCCGACGTGGCGTTCAACGCCTGCATGGAAGCTTCCGCCGTATTTTCGGAAAGTTCTCTGCTGGCATCATCCGGATAGGAAGGCGCAGGACTGCCCGCAGTGAGGAGGAAGGTTGCTTTTTCATACCGCTGGCAGCCTTCTGCGGATATGTCCACTTGCCATGCTGGGGGCATATCCTTTTGGAAAGTGGCTTTTTCCCCTGCGGCGTCCACGCCCTCCTTGACATTCTTCGGCGCATCGCTCTGAATTGGGACGGCAGGGGGGAAGAGAGGCTTGGTTCGAGATTTTTGTGGCGAGGCGCGCACATAGTCGTAATAAGATAAAACCGTATTGCAGCCCCTGAGAATGCGCTCTAAATCTGGTCTGGACAAGCAAATCACACCCTTTCAAAAGCAATCGCTTCGGAATCAGAAAAATCTCTTGCATTAAAGTTTACCACAGAACGGATGAATGCGCCATAAGCGTGTATTCCTAAATTTTGAGCTATGAAATGGTAATCCTGAAAAAGGACTGTGACGCCCGTGCTTGATAAATCCGATTAGATTCGCTATGATAAGGGTGTATCGGAATATAAGTGAGCGAAAGGGATTTTCGTCGTGCTATGGGGAAGGGATGCGTTTATGGGGAAGGGATGCGTATTATGGGGAAGGCAGGCCGGGCCATTTTGAGTCCCCCGCTGAAGCGGTATCGGTTTTATTTTGATTTGCTGAAAAAGACGACGGACAACTATATTTTCCTGGTTGACCTAAAGGCAAATGTCGCGCTTCTCTCGTCGAATCTCGTGCAGGAGTTTGACCTGCCGGGCGAGATTCTGACGGACGCCGCGAAGCATTGGGCAAATCTCCTGCACGAGGACGACCGCGCCGTCTTTCGCGCGGAGATGGAGCGCGTCAGGCAGGCGGCGGGCGAGGTGGAGCATACGCTCGAATACCGCGTGAAGAGCCGCAAGGGCGACTATGTCTGGATCCGCTGCCGCGCGCGCGTCGCGATGGGGATGGACGGGCGGCCGGAACTCTTCACCGGCGTGATGACGCGCATGGCGCGGCGCGCGCAGGCGGACGATGTCACGGGGCTGCTCAACAAGTACCAGTTTGAGCGCGGCGTGCGCCGTGCGCTCGAGGCCTACCGCAAGGAGGAGCGCGGCGGCGCGATCCTCATGCTCGGCCTTGACAATTTCAAGCTCGTCAATGAGACGCACAACCGCACGGTCGGCGACCGCGTCCTAAAGCGCGTCGCGCAGCTCATCAGCGCGTGCCTGCCGCCCGCGCTGACGCTCTACAAGCTCGACGGGGACGAGTTCGCCGTCATTTATCCGGGCGCGGATGAGAAGGCGATCGCCGAAATCTTTGCGAAGGTGCAGGCGTGCCTCTCGCAGCCGCAGGAGATTGACGGGCATCCCTTCCTCTGCACGGCGTCGGCGGGCACGATTTTCTACCCGCAGGCGGGCAAGGACTACCTCGTGCTGCACAAGCACGCGGAGGCGGCGCTCTCGCTCGCCAAGCGCGAGGGAAAGAACCGCAACTGCCTCTTTTCCAAGGACGTCTACAACCGCTGGGTGCGCTCGCTCTCGCTCCACGATATGCTCTGGGAAAGCGTCGAGAAGGGCTTTGAGGGCTTCAGCCTCTTCTATCAGCCGCAGGTCGATGCCGTCAATCAGCAGGTCATCGGCGCGGAGGCGCTGCTGCGCTGGCAGAGTCCGAGGGGCAAGGGCGTCGCGCCGATGGAGTTCGTGCCGATTCTGGAGGAGACGAAGCTCATCATCCCCGTCGGCAAATGGCTCTTCGAGGATGCCGTCAAGACGTGCAAGCGCTGGCGCGAGGTAAGCCCAAATTTCCGCGTGAGCATCAATATGAGCTATGAGCAGGTCAAGGATCTCTCGTTCAAGGATTTCGTGACGGACTGCCTCGCGCGCCACGATCTTCCGCCCGAGGCCGTCGTCCTCGAGCTCACGGAGAGCAAGATCGTCGCGGACTGGAATTTCGTCAACGAGCGGTTCGACCTCTTCCGCGCAAAGGGCATTTCGATTGCGATGGACGATTTCGGCACGGGCTACAGCTCGCTCGCCTCGCTCAAGAACCTCTCGTGCGACATCGTGAAGATCGATCGCGCGTTCGTCAAGAAAATCCTCGAAAATGACTTCGACCGCCAGCTCGTCAAGTACACGGTCGCGCTCTGCCACAGCATCGGCATCAAGGCGTGCATCGAAGGCGTCGAGGCGGAGGAGGAATACGAGCTTCTGACGAAGCAGTGCCGCGCCAATTCGATACAGGGCTATCTCTTCGGACGGCCGGAGAGCGCGGAGAACTTCGAGAAGAAATTTTTGGCCGTCGGGGCATAAGGCTTTTTAGGAGGTGCCGTGCTTGTCACGCGATAAGGAAGCAGAAGCGATCACCCTGCTCGGCAAGAAGCAGGTAAAGTATCACTATGACTATTGCCCGGAAATCTTGGAGACGTTTGCGAACCGCCACCCGGAGCGCGACTATTGGGTGAAGTTCAACTGCCCGGAGTTCACGGCGCTCTGCCCCATCACGGGGCAGCCCGACTACGCGACGATCTACATCTCCTACGTGCCGGACGTGCGCATGGTCGAGAGCAAGTCGCTGAAGCTCTATCTCGTGAGCTTCCGCAGCCACGGCGATTTTCACGAGGACGTCGTCAATGTCATCCTGCGCGATCTCGTCGCGCTCATGGATCCGAAGTACATCGAGGTCTGGGGCAAGTTCCTGCCGCGCGGCGGCATCTCCATCGATCCGTGGGTAAATTACGGGCGCGAGGGGACGAAGTACGAGGAGCTTGCCCGGCACCGCTTTATGGCGCACGACCTCTATTTTATGGAGAAGGTGGACAATCGTTGAACACGAAAAAAAGGCAGAAGCGCATCGCGCTCGTCAATGATCTCACGGGCTTCGGCAGATGCTCGATTGCGGTCGAGCTGCCGCTTGTCTCGGCCATGCAGGTGCAGGCGTGTCCGTTGCCGACGGCGATTCTCTCCGTACACACGGGCTTTCCGAACTACTATCTCGACGATTACACGGCGCGGATGCGCCCCTATATCGAGAACTGGGAGGAGAATCGCGTTCAGTTCGACGGGATTGCGACGGGCTTTTTGGGCTCGGCGGAGCAGATCGGGATCGTCCTCGACTTCGTGCGGCGATTCAAGGGGCGCTCGACGCGCGTCTTCGTCGATCCCGTGATGGGCGACCGCGGACGGCTCTACGCCTCCTATACGCAGGAGATGTGCACGCGGATGCGCGCGCTCCTGCACGTCGCCGATCTCGTGACGCCGAATCTCACGGAGGCGTGCCAGCTTCTGGATCGTCCCTATCCAAAGGACGGCGTCGTCACGGATGCGGAGCTTGACGACATGGGGGCGGCGCTCGCCGATGAGGGCCCCGGGCAGGTCGTCATCACGGGGCTCGACGGCGGCGATACGATCCGTATGCTCGTGCACGAGGCGGGACGCTCGCGCGTGCTCGCCGTGCCAAAGGTCGGCGGCGACCGCACGGGGACGGGCGATATGTTCGCCGCCATCGTCGCATCGTCGCTCGTGCGCGGGGACGATCTCTTCGCGAGCGTCGAGCGCGCGGCATCGTTCATCAGCAAGTGCCTCGCGCTCGCCGTGAAGATGGACTTGCCTTGGAACTACGGGCTGCCGTTTGAGGAGTACCTGTGCGAGCTGGGGCATCTGTGAGGCATCGTTTTCGGTATATTTCATCTTGTGTATTTTATCTTAGGAGTTTCTTATGATTGTCTATGCCACCCATGCGGGCGGGCGTTATCTGCCCTTAGCCGATTCCCTGCGCGAGCAGCCGGAGGGGAAGCGCGGGCTCTACGTCAACATCACGAACCGCTGCAACTGCGCCTGCACCTTCTGCCTGCGCTCCATGAAGCACATGGCGGAGGAATCCTCGCTTTGGCTGAAAAAAGAGCCGAGCGTCGAGGAGGTCGAGGCAGAACTTGACAGCGTTCCGTGGGACTATATTGGCGAAGTCGTATTCTGCGGCTTCGGCGAGCCGACGGAGCGCCTTGACGCGCTGCTCGAACTCTTGCGCTACGTCAAGGAAAAACACCCAGCGATCCCGACGCGCGTCAATACGAACGGCCTCGGCGAGCTCGAAAACGGCAGGGAGTTCGCGGCGGAGTTCGCGGGAATTCTCGACACCGTCTCGATCAGCCTCAACGCCTCGAACGCGGCGCGCTACTTAGCACTCACGCGCGCGAAGTTCGGCGAAAGGTCGTATGAGGCGATGCTGGCCTTCGCCCAGCACTGCAAGCCCTACGTGCCGAACGTCGTCCTCACGATCGTCGACAAGGTCGAAGGCCCGGACGAAATCGAAACATGCCGCCGGATATGCGAGGAGCGCGGGCTGACCCTGCGCGTGCGCGCCTATGAGGATTCGTGAGATATAAGGCACGCCAAAAGACAGCAAGTCAGGAGGGGCTGGAAACGAAGCCGAGAAGACCCGTCATTCCAATGCACAATAAGGATTTGAAGCAGGGCACTTACGGAAATATCTTGCGACAGGCAGGCTTGAAATTGAACTTTTCCAAGGTTCTGCAAAATGCGATTCGGTAGGAATTAGGGCTTGCCTAAAGAAAAATCCCTAGGGAAGCGCTGAATAAATCAGTGCTTCCCTAAAGCAAAAACGGCTTTTATGCGCTCACAGACGCGATAAAAGCCGTTTTACGTTAAACTCATCATGGATAACAAATAACCTTCTTCTTATTCAGTTGTCTGCACGATCTCCTTCTCGAGCAGAAGACGTGCGTATCGTATGCCCAGCTAAGGCAGCCGTGATAGTAGAATCACTCTTGCACGTGCGTTTCATCTCGTCCGTTATCGATAACGATAGGCGATAGTGGAAACCCGAAGGGGGATACCCATACCAACTAACATTTTCGACGGCTTCCCAGATGATGTGGGAGATTCCCACGGGGCGTAGCTTCTGACCAATCCAGACTCTGCACATCCTGTCCCTTGGCTCATGAGCACGACTGGCGACTCCTCGTCATCATTACGTCTCATCCCTGCCCTTGGGGACATAACAGACTTCAAAGCGGTGCTTTAGTCAGGCGGTAGAGAAGCTCTGCCAGATCTTAGCTTCGATATAGCCTCACGTCCTTTCCGCAGAATCAACCAACCGAGGAGAGCCTGTTTCGGCGAGAGCGGAGCGTGGCGTTCGACCTCTAGGACTACTTGCATTTGCTTCGGGTCTTATCTCCTCTTGTTGGTTACAGTATAGCATAGTTGTCAGACGATTGCAAGAGTTCTGTTAGAAATTTCTTCGCTTTTTTGGGAAGCGCTGATTAAATGAAGTTGCCCAGATTTGCATAGATGCGCTGTATCTATCTAGGAGACAAACCACAGGCGTAGTGGTGCTACGCCGCGGATTTGTCGACGACGAGAGGGCAGTGCAGATGTGCAAAGATGGGCGGCTGAATTAATCAGTGCTTCCTTTGATGCGATTTATGCGCGGTCGCTCGCGAGGACGAGGAGATCGATTTGCGCCGCGCCTGCCTGCTTGAGCACGCGGGCGCAAGCGGTGAGCGTCGCGCCCGTCGTCAGTATGTCGTCGAGCAGCAGGATATGCCTGCCGGCGACGGGGATGGCACGTTCGTGCGTGAAGGCGTTTTGGAGCGCCGCCTCGCGCTCGCGCGGCGACAGGCCGTAGAGCGGCGGCGTCTCCTTCGTGCGGGAGAGCGCATGGCGCATGGGGATGGCGCGTGCGGCGAGGTAGGCGCGGAAGATTTCTTCCGCTTGGTTGAAGCCGCGCTCGCGTTCCTTTTCGGCGTGGAGCGGGACGGGGACGGCGAAGTCAATCCCATCGGGAAGCGGGATGTCAGAGGCGGTGAGGATGACATTGAGGGCAGGAAGCAGGGAGCGTTTGCCACGGTATTTCAAGTCGCGTATCAGTGGCTGCACGCCGTCGTGATAGGGCGTGGCGGCAAAGCATTCGCCCGCGCTCGCTGCGAGCGCGGGCGGCAGGTCGGGGCGGTGCGGGCGCAGAACCTTTGCGAGACAGGGGGCGCAGAGGCCGGACGTCGGGACGTAGGCATCGCAGAGCGGGCAGCGCGGCGGGAACAGGAAGTCGAGGATATGGCGTATCGGCGAGCAGGTCATGGCACAATCACCTCCCTATGCTGCGCGGCTGACGGCCGGATTATCTTGGGCTTAGATATGCCTTTCCCATTATACCACCCTGCCGCTTGTCCTGTCAGCAAGCGGGCGGCGTGGCTCTCTTGTCAAATCCGTTGAAGGTTGCTATAATTTTTGGAATCATAGGGAGCAATATTCTTGCGTATGGGGAGCGTATATTGATGAAGATCGCATTTTTTGATTCGGGGATGGGCGGGCTTTCCGTCCTCCATCATGCGCGGCGCGTCCTGCCGCACGCCGAATTTCTCTTTTATGCCGACGAGGATCATGTGCCGTATGGCGAGAAGTCGCGCGCGGATATTTTGCGCTACGTGACGGAGGCGTTTGACTTCCTCGTGGGCGAGGGCGCGGATGCGATTGTCGTCGCGTGCAACACGGCGACGTCCGTCGCGATTGCCGCCATGCGCCGCCGCTACGCAATCTCCATCATCGGCATGGAGCCTGCCGCGAAGCGCGCGCTCGACCTCGACGGCGCGCACCGCGTGCTCGTCGCGGCGACGCCCGTGACGGTCAAGGGCGAGAAACTGCGCCTGCTCCTCGGGCGCGTCGACCGCCGCCACCTCGCCGACTGCATCGCGCTGCCACGCCTCGTGACGTTCGCCGAGCGCGAGGAATTCCGCTCGGAAGCGGTTACGACCTACCTGCGCGAGTCGCTCGCGCCGTTTCGGCTAGGAGATTACAGCGCCTTCGTGCTCGGCTGCACGCATTTCAATTACTTCAAGGAAACCTTGCGTGCGCTCTTGCCGCCGAATGTGCATTTCGTCGACGGCAACGCGGGCACGGTGCGCGAGCTCGTCCGCCAGCTCGGCGGCGAGACGGCGCTTCCGCAGGAGGGGGAGCAGACGGTGCAATACTACTACTCGAGTCGAATCGTCCGTGACGAACAGGAGCTCGCGCGCATCGCGCGCTGCTTGGCACAACTCGACGCGGTCTATGCGATAAAATAAATCGCATTGTGTACACGCGAAAGGCATACCGAAATTTCGTTGCCTTTTCGCGTGTTCTTTCGTATAATTAGAGTGCATAGGGAGTATTTGAAATTATTTCGTGAAAGGGGTATTTTTATGGAAATCGCATTCTGCCGCATTGACGACCGTCTCATTCACGGTCAGGTCGCAACGGTCTGGACGAAGGTCACGGGCTGCAACCGCATCATGTGCTGCAGCGACGAGGTCGCGCAGGACGCCATGCGCAAGAAGCTCCTGCTGCAGGTCGCGCCTCCGGGCATCAAGGCGTATGTCGTGCCGGTCGAGAAGGCCTGCGAGGCGTACAAAAATCCGAAGTACGACGCGTTCAAGACGCTCTTCCTCTTCACGAAGCCGGCGGACGTCGTCCGTGCGGTCAAGGGCGGCATTCCGTTCAAGTCCGTCAACCTCGGCGGCATGACGTTCAAGGACGGCGACACGCTGATCTCCGCCGCCGTCGCTGTCAATCCCGATGATGTCAAGGCGCTCCTCGAGCTGCAGGAAATGGGCATCGAGGTCGAGATCCGCAAGCTCGCCACGGAGCCAAAGGGCGATCTTATGACGGCGCTCAAAGCGAAAGGTCTCGCATAAGTCTTTCTTTTGCGGAAAAGAAGGGGGTTAATCCATGTCATCCATTCAATTTATTATGCTGATTATCGTCGCGGGCATCGCGGGCATGGGCTCGGTGCTCGATGAGGCGCAGTTCCATCGGCCGCTCGTCGCCTGCACGCTCACGGGCCTTGTGCTCGGCGACATGACGACGGGCATCATCCTCGGCGGCACGCTCGAAATGCTCGCGCTCGGCTGGATGAACGTCGGCGCGGCAATGGCGCCGGACGCCGCGCTCGCGTCCGTCGTCTCGACGATCCTCGTCATCATCGGCCATCAGAGCATTGGCGCAGGCATTGCGCTCGCCGTGCCGCTCGCGGCGGCAGGCCAGGTGCTCACGATCTTCGTCCGCACGATCACGGTCTTTTTCCAGCACCTCGCGGATAAATTCGCGCTTGAAGGCAACGCATTTGGCATTGAGATGTGTCACCTCGCAGGCCTCCTGCTGCAGGGCATCCGCGTCGCCGTCCCCGCCGCGCTCGTCGCGCTCGTCGCGGGCACGGACACGGTCAATGCCATGCTGAACTCGATTCCGGAGGTCATCACGCGCGGCCTGCAGGTCTCGGGCGGCTTCATCGTCGTCGTCGGCTATGCGATGGTCATTAACATGATGAACGCCAAATCGCTCATGCCGTACTTCTTCCTCGGCTTCCTGCTCGCAGTCTTCACGAACATCAACCTCATCGGCTTCGGCGCGATCGGCCTCATCTGTGCGTATTTCCACATCAAGGGGCTTGAGCGCGATCTCGCCGCACAACATTCCGGCGGCGGCACGGGTAATGCGCTTGACGACATCGACGATTCGGATTTGATGTAAGGGGGAAGCAAGATGGACAAAAAATTAACAAAAGGCGATCTGATTTCGATTTTTATCCGCTCGAACTTCCTGCTTGGCTCCTTCAACTTCGAGCGTATGCAGGCAATCGGCTTCTGCGTCTCGATGATCCCGGCGCTCAAAAAGGTCTATAAGGACGATCCCGAGGAATACAAGCGCGCGCTGAAGCGCCACCTCGAGTTCTTCAACACGCAGCCGTTCCTCGCGACGCCGATCATGGGCATCATCGCCGCAATGGAAGAAAAGAAGGCAAATGGCGCGGACATCAGCGAAGCGACGATCTCGGGCGTCAAGGTCGGACTCATCGGGCCGCTCGCCGGTGTCGGCGACCCGATTTTCTGGGGCACGCTGCGCCCCGTCCTCGCCGCGCTCGGCGCAGGCATCGCACTGACGGGCAGCATCGTCGGCCCGCTCATCTTCTTCCTCGCATTCAACATCATCCGCCTTCTGACGAACTGGTACGGCGTCATGTACGGCTACGACAAGGGCACGGAGCTCATCGACGAGATGGGCGGCAACAAGATGCGCTACCTCACGGAGGGCTCATCCGTGCTCGGCCTTCTCGTCATGGGCGCGCTCGTCGCGAAGTGGACGACGGTCAATATGCCGCTCGTGCTCTCGACGTACACGAACAGCAAGGGCGAGGTCGTCGTGACGACGGTGCAGAGCATACTCGACAGCCTCATGCCGAGCATCGTGCCGCTCCTCATGACGTTCGCCTGCATGTACTTCCTGAAAAAGGGCGTCAACCCGCTCATCATCATCTGCGGCCTCTTCGCACTCGGCATCGTCGGGTATGCGATCGGACTGTTCGCATAAGCTGGCAGCTCACTCCAATTTAGGAAGCACTGATTAAATGAAGTTGCCCAGATTTATACAGATGCGCTGTATCCATCTAGGAGACAAACCACAGGCGTAGTGGTGCTACGCCGCGGATTTGTCGACGACGAGAGGACAGTGCAGATGTGTGAAGATGGGCGGCTGAATGAATCAGTGCTTCCTCTATTTTTCGCATGAAAGCCTCCCGCGTTCCAATGTCCTTCTTGAGGAACTGGCGCGGGAGGCTTTTTGCGCGCTGGATGTCGTATTTGCGTCTGCAGGGATTTTTAGTAAAATCTTATCCGCAGGGAGGAAATCGGTGCGAAGTATCGAATTTACACTTATATCTAATTGTACGATAATCTAGTTGATTATCCGATCGGATGTCCCGTCGTTTCGCCTCTGTGCTATCCCCTGTCAATCGGCGAGGCTGGGCATCGAACAACAAAGGAGAGATGTGTTTATGCAGCTGAAACAGAAGATGATGCTTGGCATTGGCGTGCCACTCGTCATCGTATTCCTCATCATGGGCTTCGTCATCAATTCGATGGCGAGCTCGTCGCTCTCGGAAAGCTCGCTCAAGGGGCTCTACGAGATGAGCGAACACTACGCGAACCAACTCAATACGACGGTGCGCGCGGATCGCATGACGGTCCGCGCCGTCGCGCTGAACTGGTCGGAGCATATGCCGTCCGAAGACGTTTTGAAAGATACGCTGGACAAGATGGCGAAGATCGACGGCGTCAATGCCGCCTATATCGGGCGTCCCGACGGCACATACGATTCGAGCATCAAGCTCCCCGATGGGTATGACCCGCGCACGCGTAGCTGGTACAAGGACGCCGTGGCAAATCCGGACACGGACGTGCTCTCGCAGGCTTATAAATCGCTCGCGGACGGCAAACCCGTCCTCACCATCAGCAAGGCGATCATGAAGAATGGCCAGCTTCTCGGCGTCATCGCGGTCAATATGCCGCTCGACTTTATCGCGGACACGCTGAAGGACGTCAAGGTCGGCGAGACGGGCTCGATGTTTGTCGTCGGACATAGCAGCGAGTTCATCTACCATCCGAAGTATTCCGTCGACGACAAGCTCACGGAGATCGACGGCGGCGCGAACAAGGAGCTTGCGGCGAAGCTCATGACGGGCAAGGCGGAGTCGTTTGACTACTCGTTCCAAGGCACGGACAAGCTTTACGCGGCAGCTCCCTTGGGGCAGTCCGGGCTGACGCTCGCCGTCGCGCTTTCGCAGTCCGAGGCGAATGCGGCGGCGACGCACATGAGCTACCTCGTGCTCGCGATTTCGGTCATCGGCGTCATCATTCTGCTCGCGGTGACGTACTTCTTCCTCTCGTCGGCCATCACGCCGATTGCCAATCTCTCAAATGTCGCGGCGCACGTCGCGGACGGCGATCTCTCCATGCGCATCCCGCAGAGCGACCGCGTCGACGAGATCGGCGTCTTGCAGAACAACAACGCCAAGATGGTCGAGGCGATGCGCGAGATGGTCGCGAACACCTCGAAGGCCGCCGAGCAGGTCTCTGCGTCGAGCGAGGAACTGACGGCGAGCGCGAACCAGACGGCGCAGGCGTCGCAGTCGGCGGCGGAAGCTGTCGTCTCGATTGCCGAGCAGAGCGCCGAGCAGAGCGACATCGTCGGCAATGCGG
>ERZ772945.363-NODE-363-length-36905-cov-7.115224_pt1 | contig 36905 bp, 41 predicted proteins | sample MGYA00511681_ERZ772945 | MGnify/ENA primary metagenome ERZ772945 (study PRJEB29015, sample SAMEA2737943) | human oral metagenome | biome: human oral; feature: human-associated habitat; material: dental | place: China | collected 2143 ...
TGTTTGGGGAACGGCTGTCATAACCTTATGCCTGCTTCATCCTGTTTGGGGAACGGCTGTCATAACCTTATGCCTGCTCCATCTTGTTTGGGGAACGGCTGTCATAACCTTATGCCTGCTTCATCCTGTTTGGGGAACGGCTGTCATAACCTTATGCCTGCTCCATCTTGTTTGGGGAACGGCTGTCATAACCTTATGCCTGCTTCATCCTGTTTGGGGAACGAGAGTCATAAGCTTATGCCTGCTTCAACCGAAATGCGGAGAGGAAGATTATTTCAGCAAGTCGGGGCGCAAGCGTTTGGTTCGTTCCATGGCTTGCTCAAATTCCCATTGCCGTATTTTGGCTTCGTTACCACTCAGCAAAATCTCGGGCACACGCCATCCTTTATAGTCTGCCGGACGTGTGTAGATGGGAGCGGCCAAGAGGTCGTCTTGAAAGCAGTCGCTCAGCGCACTTTGTTCGTCGCTGATGCTGCCTGGGATGAGTCTCACAATGGCATCGGTGATGGCGGCCGCAGCCAGTTCGCCTCCCGTGAGCACATAGTCGCCAATGCTGAGTTCGCGTGTGATGAGGTGCTCGCGTATGCGCTGGTCAATGCCTTTGTAATGACCGCAAAGTATGATGAGGTTTCCTTTGAGCGAGAGCTCGTTGGCGATGTGCTGATTGAAGGTTTCACCATCGGGGCTCATGTAAATCACCTCGTCATAGTGGCGCTGGGCTTGCAAGGCCGAGATGCACCGGTCGATGGGCTCGCATTGCATCACCATGCCAGCGCTGCCACCATAGGGATAATCGTCAACGCGGCGCCATTTGTCGGTGGAATAGTCACGCAGATTGTGCAACTGAATGTCGACGAGTCCTTTCTTTTGTGCTCGCGCTAAGATAGATTCTTGGAAAAAGCCCTCCATCATGGTGGGCAGAACGGAGATAATATCGATTCGCATGTTTGCAAGAATTTCGTTTTATTTTGAATACTGAAGGGAGGTCGATGCGCTGTTGTCGTGTTCGTCGGCAGCCGTGAACTTTGCCATAAACTCGTCCTCGGTGATGATGGGGATAGCCAACTGGTGGGCCTTTTGATTTTTGGCACTGGTCGACATTGTATCGTTGTTGATGAGATAGTGCGTTGATTTGCTCACGCTTCCCGTCATCTTTCCGCCCTGACTTTCGATATAGGCCTTGAGCGCATTGCGGTTTTTATAGTGAACGACATCGCCCGTGATGACGAAGGTGAGCCCGGCACAACGGTTGCCTTGCTGCGTCACAGGTGGCTGTGAGATGTGCAACAGCTGCATCAGACGAGTTACGATGTTGAAGTGCTCTTCATCGCGGAACCAACGCTCGAACTGACTGCTCTTTTCGGGGCCAATGCCTGCAATCTCGGCCAACGGAGAATGGCCCAGCTCAGCATTTGGTTGGCGTGCGATGGTCATCAAATCGGTTAGCGGATAAGCCTGTAATAGGCGGCGGCAAACGTCTTGCCCACAAAGCGGAATGCTCAAGGCGAAAAGAAAATGCTGTGCATCGACAGTGCGTGCCCGTTCGATGGAGGCCAGCAATTTCTGCGTGCTGCGCAAGCCAAAGCCATCTAATTGTGCCATCGCTTCAGCATAATCCTTTAATAGGAACAGGTCGGTATAGGTCTTAATCCAGCCTAAATTCATAAACTTCACGATAGTTTGCTCGGACATTCCTTCGATGTTAACCCCTTCCTTGCTTACAAAGCGGGCAAACTTTTTTAACTGTTTAGCCGGACAATCTTTGTTTGTGCAATGCAGGGTCTTGGTGTTGCTGACCTCGCTCACCGAAATTTGGGTGGGCGATTGGCAAACTGGGCATGTACACGGCACTTGAAGCGTGCCCACCGTTTCAATCACCTCGATAACCTTGGGTATAATCTTGTTGGCCTTGATGACACGCAGCTTCGTGCCCTGTTCGCCGATGCCTAATCGCTCGCATTCACTGATATTGCAAAGCGATGCGCGCTTCACGGTGGTTCCCTCAAGCTCTACGGGCGAGAAAATAGCCACGGGCGAGATGGTGCTGGCCGCACAACTCCATTCCACATGGTTTAAGATGGTGTCGGCATGCTCGTCCTGCCATTTAAATGCGTAGCCGGCGCGGGTGGCATGATGTCCTGTCACGCTGCCCGTTTGTGCGTATTGCGTGTCATCATACGTAATTACTAAGCCGTCGACAGGGTAGGGGTTAATCTTCTGCGTCACCTGCTCCGTCCAGTGTGCAATAGTTTGCTCAATATTTTGCAGCGTCGGGCTCAGAATCTCTTCGTGCGCAACAGGGTGCATTCCATTCTGGCGCAGCCACTCCATGCGCGCGCCCCAAGAACGAATTTCGTTGTCGGTGTGCACCAAGGTGAATGGAATCCATTGTAAATGGCGTGACCTTACTTCGTCCACGTCTTTTAGCGTGAGCGATCCCGAAGCCAAATTGCGTGGGTTGGCATATTCTTCGTCGCTCTCCATATTGAATTGTTCGAAATCGGCATAACTGATGACGCACTCGCCGCGCACCACAGCGTGCCCCTGATAGGGGATGGTTTGTGGAATGCCCTGAATGGCATTGGCCAAATGCGTTATATTGGTGCCGATGTGCCCATTACCGCGCGTGACAACCTTGGTCAATTTCCCTGCATCGAATGTCACGACAAGGGTTAATCCATCAAGTTTCCAGCTCATCCAAATAGGGCGGCCTTCAGCCCATTTCGCCAAATCTATAGGCTGTTTTGTCTTGGCTAATGAAAGGGCTGGAAACTCGTGTGCCTCTTTTGCCCCGTTGATATTATCGGCAGAAACTTTATTGGTGGGTGAGTCGGGCAAAACAACTCCTGTTTCCTCTTCTAAGCGTTTCAACTGGTCGAAGTGCGCATCCCATTCATAGTCGGTAAGCAACTCGCCTTGTCCATTATAATAGGCATCGGCTGCCTGATTGAGCTGTTCGACCCACTCGCGCATTTGCTGAATCTTATCTGTTGTCATAAGCGTCTTCCGTGTGAAGAAAAAATGCTACTATCCAACGCGATGCCGGATAGTAGCATGATTTAGAAATCGTTTGTTGCAATGCGATTACTTCTTAGCTGCAGCTGCGGTCATTTTAGCTGAGGGTTTATAGGCCTTGTTCAAACCTGCAACCACCTCGTTCGTGATGTCAAATGCCTTGTCAGCATAAAGTAAATTGTCGCCGGCCTTACTCAAAATCAAACTATAATGCTTGTCCTGATTATAGATTTTGAGATAATGCTGTATACTGTCGCGCAATGCATTGTTATATTTCTCGGTTTCGTTTTGAAATTCGTTTGTCAAGCGCTGATCCAACATTTGCAAGTCAGCATTCTGCTTTTGCAAATTCGCATTAATCGCTTCAGCTTGTTCGCGCGTGTAGGCATTTTGCTGCATCTTTTGTTGGAAATTGGCAGCAGCGGCTTGTAATTGCTGCTGTTTAGCAGCCAATGTGCTCTTGATGTTTTGACCCTTGCGCTGCAAGATGAGCGAATAATCCTTGCAAAATTTATACTGGCTCATGATGCTGTCCACCTCAACGTAGGCAATTTTCAGCGACGCAGGCACTTTTTGCGGTGTATCAGATTTAGCATCTACCTTTGGCGCAGACTGGTTACAACTTGACAACGTAGCCATAGTGGCAGCCGTTATCGTCAACACTTTCAGAATGTTTTTCTTATTCATATTTTCATTTATAAATCTAAATTCAACATTTTATTAGTAGGCTTTCCCCGCACGACGTGCTTCTTTATCTTGGTCAATCACGCAATGAATGCCTTGTTTGCGCAGTGCGGCATTGTCGTGAATATGTTGCGACGAAAACTTACCATTCTTCCTAAGAAGCAACTTAATTCCCAATAATGCGAAAGCTATTGCAATTATTAACATAGACAAGAGAAGAGTCTTGATCATTTTTATTACTTTTGTGCGTACCTTTTTTGATATTTTATCGCGAGCAAAGGTAATATAAATCGAATAAAGGACAAAACAAAACGAAATAAAAAGATATTAAAATGAGTAATGTAGAATTAAAACCAGCACGGGTGTTTGAGCAGTTTGCTGCCATTAATCAAATACCTCGTCCTTCGAAACACGAAGAAAAGATGGCTGCTTATTTAAAGAAATTTGCCGCCGATCGGGGCCTTGCATGCAAGGAAGATGAAACGGGTAATATCCTAATCAGTAAACCCGCTACGAAAGGAATGGAGCACATGGGCACAACCATTTTGCAAAGCCACATGGATATGGTTTGCGACAAGTTGGTGGATGTCGAATTCGATTTTCACAACGATGCAATCCAAACCTATGTTGATGGCGAATGGTTGAAGGCAAAAGGTACGACGTTGGGTGCCGATGATGGTATTGGATGTGCCATTGAGTTGGCTATTTTGGACAGCGACGACATCGCCCATGGTCCCATCGAGTGTGTGTTCACGCGTGATGAAGAAACGGGGCTTACGGGTGCATTTGGCATGAAAGCCGGCTTTATGAGCGGAAAATATCTCATCAATCTCGATTCAGAGGATGAAGGACAGATTTTTGTATCGTGTGCCGGTGGTATTAATACAACAGCTACATTTACGTTTACGCGCGAAGCTGCTCCTACAGGCTACACATTTATGGAGGCTTCGCTAAAGGGACTCACTGGCGGACATTCGGGCGACGACATCAACAAGAAGCGTGCGAATGCCATTAAAATCATGGCGCGCTTCCTCTATTTGCTGCAAAGCCAGATGCCACTGCGTTTAGCGCAATGGAATTCGGGGCGTATGCACAACGCGATTCCGCGCGATGGAAAGATTATCTTTGCTGTGCCCGCAGACCAAAAGGCCGAAGTGGAGCAAGTGTGGAAAAAGCTGATTGCAGGTGTTGAAGAAGAATTCCATGTGACCGATCCCGTCATGCACTGGAATTTGGCTGAAACACAAGCACAAACCGTTTTACCAGCTACCGTTTCGCAAAATCTTATCCGCAGTTTGCAGGCTTTAGACAACGGCCCACTCACATTCTGCCAAGACAAGGCGCTCGAAAATATGGTCGAAACCTCAAGCAATGTGGCCAGTGTGCAAAGCGAAGAAAATAAGGTGGTGATTGTAGCCAGCCAGCGCAGCAACGTGATGAGCAACCTTAAAAACATGGCTAACACTGTGAAAGCCGCGTTTGAATTGGGCGGCGCTGACGTGTTGCAAAACGATGGCTATCCCGCTTGGAAGATGAATCCTAACAGCAAATTGGTTAAGGTGACCGTTGATTCCTATAAAAAGCTGTTTGGCAAAACGCCCGTCGTGCGTGGCATCCATGCTGGCTTAGAGTGCGGTCTGTTCTCCGAGAAATATCCCGAGTTAGACATGGTCAGCTTTGGCCCGACCCTGCGCTACGTCCATACCCCTGACGAGCGTTTGCTCATTCCAACGGTGCAAATGGTTTGGGATCATTTGTTGGATGTTTTAAAGAATATTCCGCAGGATTAATCCTGCAAACCTTATCGAAAAGAATGGGTGCACCAACACATCGGTGCACCCATTTCTTGTTTTCATTCAACGAACAAAAGGAGAGAAATTATCGTAGGATTTGACATTCACTTGGAAATGCGAAAAGTTACAAAGCTCCTTGTTTATAAAATTCTGCTTGAAACCATTCTGTGTCGTTCCGAATTTGATGCGAACCCCAACCGGGCGTAAACTCCCTCTTCGGGGGATGACAATCGCTTGTTTTTGATAAAAACAAGCGAGATACCGGGGGAGTTTCGACTATTTTTGATAAAAACGCACGAGATACCAGGGGAGTTTCGACTGTTTTTGGTAAAAACGCGCGAGATACCGGGGGAGTTTCGATTGTTTTTGATAAAAATGCACGAGATACCGGTGGAGTTTCGACTGTTTTTGATAAAAATGCACGAGATATGGGCGTGATAAGAGTCTGTTGGACCGTTGGGATAGGGGCTATTTACCGATGCAGAATGTAATATAATAGGTATAACTCTTTGATATTCAATAATAATGTACGATATAAATATATAGAAAGCAACAAAATAGCAACAAAAATGTAACAGCAAGGGAGAAATCAGCCCCTGCTGTCACATGTAAAGATAGTTATTTTTTCAAGAAAAGCCGCACAACGGTCTGAAATATTTTCTTGCGGTATATGATAGCAACAATCGCTATCGCCGCCCAAAAGCCGTAAATCTGTGTCTGTTCCCACCACGATAGTTGATGAGGAATGTACTTTGTATCGGTCTTGTCTGCCTTTATGGCTTTATCTCGATAAATTATGCTGTCCCGATACTCAATCTTTCGCTCCGTCGGGACGGGCTTAAACTGGGGCTTAGTGTTTAATATATGTGTCAGTGTTCCATCAGGGTTCAGACGGGCATCGGTACAGGCATAATCGTTTTCAAGATGACTTATGCTATCGGCGGCTGTGCGCTCTGCTATCTGCCGCGGTATCTCGAAATATATCGTATCAGGAACAAAGACGGTGCGCTCGCGATATTCTACTCGCACACTATCCCGCCGAGACTCCTGCAAGTGTGTTACCAGGCTCTTACTCGAGCGACAGCCTGCGAGGGAGAAAGCTGCAACCGAAATTAATAGTGTTATCTGTCTCATACCTTTAGAATGTTAGAATTTTACCGTTGTTCAACCGTAACCGCCCATACTCAATGGCATTCAGTCGACGTAACCACCCCGCGCGGAAAACAGCGAAAGAGGGGTTCTTGGCTATAATATCATTGATGTACTGCAGGCGAGCATCTTTCAGCTTTGCGAAGAGCCTCTTTGGCTCTTGCGCGTTAATCGCTGCGAGGGTCTTCGTGCCGACAACGCCATCAACCATTACGCCGAGTACACGCTGCGGTATCTTAATACCCCAGGCGCCACTGCCCCATACAAAATCAACCAATAGATTGGCGATGCTTTGGTCTTCTATCTTATCAGCCTGCCAGCGGTTCCAATAGAATTTCCGCATTATGGACATTGCATCGGCATCGCTAATAAGTTTCAGGTCTTTCACATCGATGTGCCTGTCGCCGTTCTTATCGTAACCCTGCGCTTTCCACACAGCTATTGTTACCCCCTTATTTGTTTCTTCCCCCTTGTCGTTGGGGTGATTTATAAAGCCGCCCTCGTATGAGAGGATGAACTTTGCAAGTATATCAAATCTTGCCATTGGAGTTGCTTGCTTCTTCCCCCTTACTTGCTATGTAGCTTGCCACAAAAGGGATTTTCTCAACAATCTGTACACTCACAATATAATAGAGGATGTCAAATAGCTTGTACATACTACTTTCTTGCGGACAGCAATTCCGACAATTACGCAAAATATTGATGGAAAATACCCATGTCGTAATTATGCTAATGATACTCACGCAAGTTATTGCTTCGTCATGCTTATGAATAAAATGCCCGACAACGAATAATGCCATCACAAGTACAAAGTAAACAAAGCATTGGACAAGGAATTTCGTTGCCTTATTCATTTCCCAACCATTACCATTGATGATGTCTGCGAACAACCCACAAACCCCGTTCAATGTCAGTAACACAACCATTCCGACAAGGATATCCTGTATCGGCGAGAACAGCGTTAATAAACAGCTGATAAGCGCTACAATAGCACTTCTAATGAAATCTACCATGTTTTTAATAATTTTCATTTCACATATTTTACCGATGATTTCTTTGTACAAATATATCAAAATATGATTATATAATAATCATTTTATAATGAAATTTTACAACGAGGCTTCCAATTAATTGATTTTATCATTACTAACATTAATCACGGTTTAATGCGTAAATAACCATTCTCGACATAAAGCATTCCCGATGATATATCATTTGCATTGGTAGGTAAATCTTTCATTGAAACAGAAAGTTGTCCCGTCTGCTTTGAATAGTGTATTGCCAAACCTCTCCAAATACTTTCCCCTATGGTAAACAGTATGTCAGTGTCTGAGATTTCCGACCAAAAGCCATGGCTTGCGCTTCCACCCTCATAACGATATATTTGTCCAAAATACTCTGGGGTAAATACAGCTTTTAGCCGTCTACCGTTATCTATAAACATGCCAAGACCTTTATCAGTATTCCCTAATGATACAGTAGATCCATTTTTTTTTGAAAGTACTATCTCAACATCCCCATTCGATTTATCTTCAATTCCAATTTTTAGGGAAGAATTTGCTGTCAAGGCCTGTATTAACGTATTTACCGCATCAAAAATTATTTTTTTATTACCATTCAAAGTTGATACAATCTTTCCTTGACTTATAAACCAATCTCCTATATTTGCACCCTCAGCCAATAGCAAGTTCGTTGCAATACTTTCAAATGATGCCCCGAATGGGTTCCATTTGGAAGTGCTCGTCGGTATTACCCCTTTAAATTCTCCAGCGTCCACACGGCACACGTAATAAGCGTTTCCGTATTTACAAGCATCAATCCTATATTGATTACCATAATAGGTTTTCGAGGGGCTGTACACGCCACAAAATACGAGTGCCGGTGACACTCCGTCTTTACCGTCCTTACCATCATAAGGGGTCATGCGAACGGGCTCACTCCATGGAGTAAGTAGCGTTCCATCAGCTTTTTTCTTGGCTATTGTCGCCCACAGGTACTCCATTTTACCGATTACGGGCTGTTCTAAAGTCCATCCCATTGGTTCAGACATTGATTTATTAAGAGTTGGTGCAGTTGTCGTAGAGCCATTCTTAGCAAATCGGTACTCTTGATAATCTGCATCCTTGCCGTTCTCGCCCGTTGCTTTCGACCATTTATATATCTGTGGTTCGAGCGGTGGATAGGGCTTGTCCCATGAAGCGATGCCAATGTACTTACCAGTTTCCTTGCCAGACAAAAACATGTTATCCTGTGTAAGATCTGTACCTTTAACGTCATTTCTGTACATCAGCGTTAGGTCGTGAACCTTTATAGTTCCGTCAACGTTGTCAAGTCGCATGTTCAGAATGCCGTTATCGGTCATGTTATTTGGAAGTGTACATACGGCTTGTAATACCTGTACGCCGTTCTGAAGATTAGTCCAAGATGTTCTGATGACATCCCAGCCGCCGACACCGCCATTCGGTTGCGCTTGAAAATACATGCTTGGTCTTTCCGTTGTATTGCCACTCATCTCAACCAATGCACACAATAGAACTTCTCCCGTATCAAAACGGTTGAAACTCCATTGCTTTGGAACTTGCCCACTTCTGTTTTCTCCTGCAACAGAGGTCGCGATATCACCGATAATGTGATTTAGCTTGCTTTTTGTAAGTGTTTTCCCTCCATCATCTGAATAGCGTACAAACGTATAGGCATTTTTACCATTCGAGCCGGGGCTACCGGTTTCACCTTTTTGCCCCTGTGCTATAACTGACCAATAAGCCGTTTCGGTGGGAAGATGTCCCTTGCTTGGTGTTGTGTTGATGTAACGATAAGTAGAATAGCTTCCATTGATGAGATAGGTAACCTCATCGCCGCTGTAATAGGTGTACGAGGTGTTGAAGTTACCGCGAAAACAACCGATAGGGCTCTCGTCGCCCGATTGGCTCTGTACTATCGTTCCACGTAATTTTAACCGCCCGTCGCCGTTGACATTGTATTGCAACATATCGCCGAGTTTCATTGCATTAGCGAGCATATCGAAATAACTTGTTCCGTCACCGCTAACAATCTTATCCGTCGTGATACGTCCTGGGAGAATTTCGGTAAATCCGTACAGAGGGGTAAAGCTGCGCTCTCCCTCGTATTCGCTTCCAAGTAACCCCACGAGGAAATAATAATAGCCGTTGACTTCCTCCATCTTAATTATTTTCTTTGAGAGGATAAAGTCGGCTGTTTCGTTTGCCTTGTTAGCCTTAATATAGAGGTAATACGTATCAGATGGTTTATCAAGCCGTGCACTTGTGAAACTGCTCACGTTCCAAAATTTATACTCTGAAACGCTGTGGTTGGTGCTAATAGACTTAATGCCGAGTGTGAGATGCTGCATTATCCCTGCGCTGGCTTTCAGCTGTTTTGTTGCGTTATCAAAAATAATCTTGTGATCTACGGGCACAGGCTTTATACGGTTGTTCACAAAACGGAATTGGAGACTTTCATCACCAACAAGCATCTGCATTGTCTGTATGGCAATGGGGCTCACGCTATTTGTAAAATTCTCCATCATTGCGGCCTCGAGCATACCCATGGTTTCTTTTGCGTCTCGGAACCGCCGCTTGGTAAATTGTAAGGCCTCTTTGTGATATTCATCCATGAGAACCTCGCTACTTTCTAACTTTTTCAAGTCACTTGTGAAGCCACTGCTAACGGTTTTGTTGGATATTTCAATAACAGGGCTGTGCGGCTTATTGATATAATCTTTTATGCCCGTAATACGCAACAGCACACCCTCCTTTTGAAAGCGTTCGTTGCGGAATAGGATATACCCGCCGAGGACAATACGTCCGCCAATATTTACCCAGCCTTTTTTTGCCCAAATACCATCAAGCTCCCCGGTAAAGGAAAATTTCTGCTCTTCATTATCGAATAGGTATTTGACAGCGGTCTTAAACATATCCCATTCTGCGCCTGTTTTCGTTGCATTATCACAAATATAAGCCTGCGGGAGCATAACCTTGAAAACGGCGTATTTGTCGCCTGTACGGGGCGAAAATGTTGCGTTTGGCATAGTTATCCCGTCTATCTCCTGTGGAACAATCTCAAAGCGTCGTGCGGTTTTTTGCACGCCCTTAATCGTCTTCGCGTCATGGTAATACTTTACTTCAAATTCGCGCCCTGCAAGCATTCCCGATTGGAAGATAATGGTCATGGTTTCACCTGCGATAAGGCAGTTTTCAAAATTAAGGGCGGAGGGTATGCTGTTATCTATAATATCATAAAAGTTTTTTGCAACATCTACAGCTACCACGCTACTTATTGTCCCGACACGCTTCGGATAAATGGTTGAGCAATCAAGGCTATCTTCTGCAAGCGACGATAAGGGTTTATCGGAACGACGGACAGACAATCCCTGTTCATCTACCACATAACGCCGAGCGGCGGCGGCGTTGAACCCCGTCTCACCCTCGAAGTGCTCGCCGTCGTAGGCGATAGACTGTCCTTTAGGTAGCAATAGCTCGTTGTTACCATATTTAGAACGGTCGATGTTCTGCGTACCACCCTGCACGTATAGAATTTCGATCGGCGGATTATCGCTGCCGTTATTACGTCCCAGCCCTGCCTTAAACCCATTTCCATATCCATACGAGAGTGGGAGCGGGTTATTTTTATTATATTCGACCTTGCGGAGTGATACGCGTTTTCCGACTATCTCAAATTCGGTCTTAAACTCCGTAGCCATTTTACCGAGGGCATCCCAACAGAAGTCGTGATCATAGTTTATCAGATGCTCGATATCGTCAATACATTGTCCAACAGTCCAGCCTTTGTCCCGTCGGTTCATATTATCGATGAACATCTGCAAATGTTCTTTTGGCCGTGCTGTCAAAGGGAACTTTAACCGCCCATCTACAGTGTTACGGAACTTCCATATTCTTGCTTTCGCTTGATAGGCTTCCATGATAACGGTGTACTCAAAATTGCGGCTGTGCTTCATTTTGAAGCTCTCGGGGCGTTCAAGCGTGTACAGCTCACCTTGATATTGGCAGTATGCGCCAATAGGTAATTCGATATGTTCGGCAAGCGAATATTTGAGCGTTAAGTTATGTTCGCCCTTGATAACGCGATGACGATAGCTGCCATCGTCTACAATCACATCAAGTAGTAATTGGTCTTTGCTGTTATATATCTTCATATTCACTATATTATATAAATGTTGTAAAAGTAACTGTTAACGTAAATTGTAACCATAGCTTATCCGTGGGATAGAACTCCGTAACTTGGCAGCTCTTATAGTAGAATGGAAACTCCTTATTTAACTCCCGCACCCATAAATTATGAGTATTAGGGAGTATGAGGTCGTAAAGTAATGCGTCATAGTTACACCACAATTCTTCGAGTGTATCAGCCCGCATAAGGCAATTTATCTTCACATCCTTGCTCTTATAAGTTACATCCTTTCCATCATACAACGCCCCTGCCTGTATGCCGATATTGCGTAATAAGTTTGTTTTCACTACGGGAATTTTCTTTACTTCGTCGAGTGTTCCTTTTAGCACGCGCACACCATAGTCCGTGAAAGGCCTCCCGTTAAAGGTATAGTCATTGTAAGTTGCTATGTTGCTCGCAGGCTTTTCATAGGTGTAGCCCAAAAGTGGAAAATCATCAGCGAATTTCAGCGTCGTTGTGCCCAAGGCATGCGCAACTGCCAAGTTGGGTTGCGCTACAAGACGAAGCTTGTATGTACGCTCAATATAGCGGCAGTCAAATGTATGATATGCACCATCTGATAAGTGCCTTATGAGTGCAAAGAAACGATTGTCTCCACCAGCAAGAGCAACTTTAAGCTGTATATCTCGGGTATTTAACACGGGGGAGGATAGGTCGGCTTCTATACCGTCCATTTCCTGCCAATCGTTACTCTCTACAGTTTTCAGTGGCGGGTAGGCGATTAGCTCATTCCAACCGCCTTTCACGACATATACTCCATATTCTGTGTAAACGTCTTTGCCGTCAATATATAGTCTTCCGGTCATCATAGGATTATGGCATTTCCCGAAGCGTTACAAACAATATTGCACCCTCTGCTCACTGTTGTTTTACAGACAGCCCACCCCGAAGCGTTGATGATAGCCTTTGCCCCTTGGAGCAAGACTACTTCATGAGTGACAAGTGTATCGCAGTCTATAACCGCCGAGGTACTCCCGATAAGGATAGCACGTGACGGATTATTGAGTGTGATAGAACCTGCATCAATATAAATCCCAAACCGCTCTACATTGTAAGACTTGAATAGGCGGAAGATCTCAATATTAGGAAAATCATGCTCCTTACAGAACTCTATACCCTGTGGCGTTGTGAACAGGTGCACAATATCTTCTAATGTCTGTTCCTTGCCCGTGAACAAAGTACAAACCCCTAAGAACCTTGCCTGCTTGTAAATCTGTTGTATTAACTCTTCCATATCACGATTGTATTTTTATTCCTTTCAGGGCTATATCCTCTACCGTATCTTTAACCCCTTTAAGATTGCCCTCCATACGTTCTATTCTCGCTCCAAAGCCCTCTGTTTCCTTTTCGATATTCACAACGCTTTGGAGGATAAGGTTTGATGTTGTGACGAGTTCCTTTGTATACTCGCAGATATTATAAGTATGCCCCTGTATAGCCGTTGCTCGTCCGTTCAATTCATCTACACTTTCTTGAGAGGCTGTAGCAATACCTTTTTGTGATGCTTCCCGATTAGCGTCCTCTGAATTTAAACGTTGTTTAAGCTTTTCTTCAATGGCATCATACAAAGGTTTGAATTGCGCCCCTATATTATCAAGCTCACGTGTAAAATCGTCAATAGAGGACATCATTGTTTTTACAGCGTCTTCTCCTTTACCAGCAGGGAAGAGTTTTTTCTTATATCTATTAAAGAGTTGTCCGATTTGGTCTTCGAGGCCTTGCTTAATGAGCATACGCTTCATAACATCAGCTACAATATCGTTTACCTTTTTGTGCCAACCCTCCATAGCGTCCTCACCTTGCTTTGCTGCTTCAAAGAAAGCGTTACCCAACTCGGACGCAAGGTCTTCTGCCGAAGAACCAATAATATCCTCCAACATTTCATTGGTAAGGGTAGCCATTTTGTGTCTAAGTTCTCTTATTTTATTTTCCCAATCCTGAATTTTCCCGTGATCGGTCTTTTTCTTATCATTTTCTTCATTTATTTGTTGTTGAATAAGCAACTGTTGCTCGGCAATCTTTTCAAGCTGCCTGCGACTTTCTTCGTATCGCTTTGAACCAAGTGCCTTGTCTGCAGTATAACTGATAGCGGCGTAAGCGTCTGCAATCTTTTCAACAGTTTTCTCGTATATATCAGCTTTATACTTTAACATTGTTAGAGTACGCCCCCAAGTATTCCCGTATGCCTCTGATGACATGTGCATCTTAATGATTTCCTGTGTCGTTTCAGCGTATATCTGCCTTAACCGTTCTACTGCATCGCCGTAGGTATCACGCAAGCGCACGGCCTCCTTATTATCGAGTTCCCATTGAAGTTGGTCTATACGCTCTTGCAGTTTCTCGATTTCCTTTTGCTTGCTATCATCGTTATTGAACAGGTTGGCGATTGCTGTCGCCACTTGCAGAGCGGCAGAGATAACGGCAAGGATTACAGAGGCTTTTTCAACCGTTGAAATTGCGGCTGCTCCTGTTGCCGCTGCGGCCGTTGCACCAGCAGCGGAAGCCTGTACAGCAGTTTCTATGCCACCAGCCACATTTTTACCTACATCCCCTATTGCGTTTATAACGTCAGATGTGGCATCTATGGTTTCATCCATAAAATCGAGAGCCTTGCCAATTCCATTCGCTACGTCGTGCGAAAAAACAGCCGCAAGGTTCTTTGCTCTACTACCTACACCCTTAATAACGCCTCCTACAACTCTAAGATTAGAAGCAAAACGCTTGTATGCGTTCGTCGTTTGGTTTTGTGCACGCATATACCGCTGTTCTGCATTGTTCGCGTCATTAGTAGCCTTTCCGACATTCTCTTTAGCTTTATTCAGCCTGTCGTAAGCCTCTGTCTGCTCATTACATCCGTCTACGATTTCTCCATTCTCTACCTTTGTAAGGATTTCGTTGTATGCCTCCTGTGCGGCATTTCGCTCCTTAATGGCGGCGGACAAATTATCTTCGGCCTGCTGCATTGCGGCGTATGCTTCTATGAGTTCTGTCTTCGCGGCACTGATGTCTTTGATAGACTTATGCAGTGCGGCAAATGGGTTACGGTTTGCAATCTCGTCCTCCATGTTCTTGATAGCCTCCTGATAGTCCTTTATCTCCTGTGTGGACATCGCATCCTTGTTCTGCTCGAAATACTGCTTTACCTTGCCAAATGTAAATTCAAGCACGGGGAGAGCCTGTTTCGATAGGTCGCCGAAAACACCCTCCCAATTTATAGCTTTCTTAAATTTCTCGCTGCCGAGCTTTGAAAAGGCTTCTTCCATCTGTTTTAAAGCCTCCCCTTTAAACTCGTCAGGTAAGGTCGCAATTTTCTGCGTCCATACGCGGAGTAGCTTTTCCTCTTTTTGTGCATCTGTGCCAAATTCATCAATTAATGCATCTGTATAACGCTGCTGGGTACTCTCAATCGCTTTTTGTCCATTCGCGAGTATCTGCGCCCATACGCGCTCATATTCCGCAATGATATTTGGACTTTCTTTCTTAATGACTGCAATCCAATCCTTGATAGACTTCTTCCCGTCTACGGAATTAGCCCAACCGACTTCAGTCGCGCCCTTTTTATTCATATATTGCGCTTTTGCAGCTTCTTTGCGCGCTTCGGCGAGTTTATCAAGCTGCTCATTCCATGCTTGCAGTTTTTGTCGTGTACCGCGGCGTATTTCGTTTAATTCACGCACAAGACCTTGTTCCTGTGCGTCGATAACGAGATTATTTAGCTCGTCATTGGCATCTTTGATGTACTTAGAGGCGGTCTTTCTATATTCCTCTATAGCTTTCTTTATTTCAAGTGCGGCTTTTTGGGGGTCGAAATCCTTGCCTTTTTTCAAAGTTGACGGGTCTACGTGCGGGTTGAGGTCGAAATTATCGCGGAGTTGCTGTGCTTCGCTTAAAGTTTGCTTATACATTGCATACCATTTCTTCATACTTGATGCAGCTTCTATCACCTCGTCTGCATGAGAGCTACTGAATACCTTGCCAATGAACCATTTTTTCTGATACTCATTATTTTTATCATGCGCTTCTTGCAGAGCTACATACGCTTCTGTATACTTGCTAAGGATAGCTTGTGCCTCGGCTTCTTTTAGGAGCATATTGCAGTAGGCCTCTCCTTTCTCAATGAGCACTTTCTTCCATTGTGACAGGCTGTTGTAATACCCCATAGCCTCGCCATACTTGCTGTTTAGTTCCTTTACGAGCTGTTTTTCCTGTGCCTTTGTACCGTTAAACTTTTCGATGCGTATTTTATAATTCTCTATTTCGAGCGAAGATTTTGCATAAGCCTCGCGGCCTTTCGATAGTACTTCCTCTTGCTCTTTAAACTCTTCGTCGGCTTTGCTCGTCGTATCAAAGAGCTTCATCAACCATCCTGCCAACTCACCTGCGAGTACTATCAGCGCACCGATACCTGTTGAAACAAGGGCGACCTTTAACCCTTTGAGGGCTAAAGAGGCGGCTTTTGTTGCGACAGTCTGCGCAACAGTTGCCACAGTAGCAGTCCTTGTAGCTGTTGCATTTGCGACTTGTGCCGTTGTCCCGGCTACTGTAGAGGTATTATTGGTCTGTTGCGCAGCCGTATCAGCCGTTGTGGCTACCGTATTGGCTTGCTGTGCCGCCGTGTTTACCTCTGTTGCAGCATTCTCCGCTTCCATAGCGGTTGCACCGTCTCCGATAAGTTTATTCCAAATCTTTTTTAGGCTGTTAAGCGTAACAAGTGAAAACGCACTGTCTTTGTTGAGCGTCTGTTGCACCTGCTGCAAGCCCATTGTGATTGCCATAACAGACTGTACACGGAGCATGATCTGTTGTAGTTTCTCGTTCTCACCGCCGAACAACCCAACTGCACCCTGTGCTATCGCCGCTGCCCCCGAAATGCCATTTAACCCCGATATAATACCTTGCAATCCCCTTTGGTCGTTAGCGAGGATCGTCGCTTGTGCCTGTGCGTCACCCCAAGCATCAGTCAATCGTCCAGCCTCTTCTTGTAATGCTTGATATGCTGCCGTACCGCGTTGTCCCGCAGCCTCCATTTCGACAAGTCCAGTCTTTATTTCGCGGAGACGCTGGCGAAGACTAATGTGTTTCTCCGCTGCTTGTTCTGCCGCAGCAGCCTCCTCTTTAAGGCGCTGGTCTTCTTTAAGAAGTTCGTCAGCCGTGGCGGCAGCTTCTTTATTAACTTGCTTTCTCGCATTGATAACCTTTCTAATCGCTCTCTCTTGCTCTTGTAACGCTTTTGCAGTTTTATCATCGCCTTTCATGAATGCAGCACCAGCAGCCTTATCCAATCGTTCGTATTCCCTTTCGAGCTCTTTAATTGCAAGCTCATTTTCGCCTACAACGCGGTCTATTTCAGCAAAGGCGGCATCGATACTTTCAAGCGTTGTGGGGGCGTTAGAAACAATGTCTATATTGATAGTTGGAATATTAGACAACAGGTCACGGACAGCGGCACTCTGCCGCTCCGCCTCTTCATCAATACCATGCAAGATTTGATTAGCTTTTGCTGCATCCTGTTCGAGCTGGGAGTTATCGAGCCCTATGCCATAATATGATTTCCCGTTGTCATTTTCCATAATTCCGAAGTCTTTACTATTAATCGAATTGGTCGAATATCTCTTTTACCCTCTCTCTATTTTGGGGATCATCCACTTTGATAATTTCCTGTTCTTTCCCGTCTTTTCCTTTTCTCTTGCTGTTGTAGCTCGGTATGACTGCCCCAAACATTATCATGTTGGCATAGGACATATCATATAGTACATAATCAACAGGGAGATTATAACCTTTCACTACACCCGCTATGACTGCCCAGATACTGTCGTTTCCACCACTTTCGTTGGGCGAAGAAGATTTATCTCTATTAGGAAAGTGGTAGTTCCGAAAAAATCACCGAGGTTGAAATCTTTCAGTAACTCGAATATGAGTTTATTCAACTGCGCGGTATCGAGCTCTTCAAGCAGCCATTTCGATAGCTCTGCTTTACGGTCTACAATCTCGGTTATGGAGCGTGTAAACAGCCCAAAGAAGCGTTTCTTGCGTGTTGTAACAGTTTCTTTCAGCCCCTTTGCGCCAAGTATAAGGATGGCGGCAATATCGCCCAGCATACGGCAATCTTTTGCTACAAATAACACCTCTTCAACGATTTTTGCCTTATCAAGCTGTACCTGCGGCAAAAGCGAAATAGCCTCCGAAACGAGTATCAATGTCGACACACTCGGAGGCGCAACGGTAAAAGTCTTGTTACCTATGACGAATTCTTTTGGCTGTTGTAGTACAGCTTCTCCAACCCGTTGTTCAATAGTCTTTGTCATAATGAAAAATCATTTTATAAATTTTTGTTACGGGAGAGGGAGTCGAACCCTCACCACCTGCCTTATGAAAGCAGTAAGCGGCCATCGCTTTGTCCCGCTGTGTAGAAAAGTGCGGGGAGGGTAAAACTCCCCACACCGATGATTAGGCCTCGGTTAAGCAGGGATTTGCAGAACATCAACCTGTGCATTCTTGCCATCAGCAGTGATGGTGACGATAGCCCTACGTGCCTCTGTTCCACTGTTTGCTGTTACCTTTACAGTGACAACTTTTGCAGCGACAGAAACTGTTGCCCAGCTTTCACTCGAAACGGCCGTTACCGTACCTGTTGCAGTAGCCGTAATGGTCTTACCTGTCGTGTCGGCCGTACTACCGAAGTAGAGTGAAGACTTATCAACAGTAAGACCATTCTCGGTGTACGGTTTAACGGTCTTACCTCCGGCGGGTTTCAAACACTTAGCCACGTAGTGTAGCATCTTGCCATCTGCCGCCGTGTAACTCTCTTCGACGCGGAGTGTGCAGCGATCAATTTGCATACCCTCGCAGGCATCGTCTTCGGGGATGACACGGAAAGCGTGCTCGCCCTTGATGAAGCCATCTTCGTCCTCGAACGGACGCGGTTGCCCTTTCTTTACGAAGATGTCGAACTCAAACTGATAGGTGTTTTTCCCCACGCGAGAATCAACCACTTCGCCGCCCTCTTCATTAGCGGTTACCTCGTTCCCCGCAGTAGGTGTTACTTTCGTGGTGTCTTGCTTCGGCGTATCAATGGTTTGCCATGTACCCCCTGCAATAGGAGCACCGTTAACGGACTCCTTGTGCTGAATTTTGGGTTTTCCCCAAGATAGAATTGCCATAATCTTTCATTTTTTAAATTGTTATTTAATCTTTTTCAAAATACTCATAACCGAGTTTCACAACGATAAAGTGCTGATTGATGTCGGCTTCCTCCTCCGTATAGATGGTTTGCATCAGCTTGAACTTGTAACAGGACACGGCGGCTGTCAGGCTATCAATCCACGCCTGCGCGAGACGCTCCAACTCCTCTGTGCGCCGCCCGTCTTCAACGAGAACGCCATTTTTGTAGGGGTCGATGTCGGGTACAAAGATATTCACCGTAACCACACCCGTTTGAATTTGGTCGGGAATGCCTGCCGTGAAAGTCACGATAGCATCTTCCAACCTACTGTCACGGGGACGGTATCCATTCCGGTAGACATCACCTGAAATCATCGTGTAAAGGGTGCTGCCCTTGAAAAGTCGGTAAATATCACCTTGTACCTGTTTGCCAGTCTTTGCCATTTTATATACTTATTACTTAAATCCAAGTTGTTGCAACATCTGCGGAACGAGTTTATCGGCGAGCAGTTCCGAACTGTCGAGGACATCGTAACCCTTTGCCGACACGTAGGAGGCGTAATTCATACCCGCAACAACAATAAGGACTATACCCTGTGGGAAATCCCGCACCAGCTGCATAGCGTATTCCTTGCCGCCTCTTGAACCCTCTCTACCCTCTTTTACTGTGTCAAAAGAACTCATTTGTACTATCTCCCCGTCAACAGCAACGACATAACCGATACTGCTTCGGAGGTTGCCTGTTTGGTCTTTATAGGAATTTGTCAAGCGAGCCGCATTCAACACCTGTTCCCCAACAGCGCATAGATTATAGACGATAGCCTTTTTGATGGCTTCGACACGCCCTGTAATGTAGCGATCAATCTCGGCTGTGGGTGTAAGGCGTTTTATCGGCATCGCTTTTGATTGTTATTTTATCCGAATTTTGCCTGTTCCGGGCTTTCAATTCTCATTCGTATGTTTTATTTGATTTGAGTTTTCAAGCCGACACAAGTTGTTTTTCGGGTTAAATCAATATCCTAATTTCACAAACAGCTTCCAACGGCTCGACTTGGATTATCGAAAACTCCCCGACGACGTTTCCCTTGCGGTCTTTCAACCGAAGTTGCTCTGCGTCGAACGGCTGCTCATCAATCAATACCGAATACTCGGCTGTCTTGAAGTGCTCGCCGTTTACCCGTCCGAGGTTGTTGTACTTGTTAGCCATGTACTGACAGGGTATCGGGGTGCCCCAATCGACAGAGGCGGGCTTCTGCGGGTAGCCCGTTGTAGGGTCTATACCTCCTCCGCTCGTCTTCAGTTTTAGTTCGATGGTGCCGTTTTCAATAATCATGTGTCACCTGAATTACAATCTTGAACCTTTATATCCATAGATAGGCTTTGACGCTGCCGATACCTCGCCGCATTCATCATACAGGGCTTTCGCCTGATTGCGGAACTGCTGTCGTTGTTCATCTGTGAACGAGAACGACTGCCCGCCCTGTCCGATGTTCGGAGCGCGAGACAACCACAAGAGTAGGTCGGCTTTGGCGAGTTTGTACGCCTTACTAACCAATGCTTCCTGCGTTGCAGTATCTGTAAGCGCAACACCCCGTTTCTCCGCAGTCTCAACGAGTGTGCGAAGAGGTATAGGGTATGCGCTTACACCTTTAAGGGCTTCGAGGATTGTTTCCATAATCAATCAGCATTTAATCGTTACGTCCAATCCTGTGCATCGGTACGAACATACAGGTTACGATATGCCGTGTCAAACACAGGCACAGCGTCAGCCTGCCCAATGGTAACCTCACTCAAAGGCTCCGTCGTTCCATACTTCTTCACAATAGTGTGTGCACGCTCCGCACGGAGGATAAGTTCGTTATTCTCCTGCAAGACATCGTACTGCGTAGTGCCAAGACGCTCACTCTCTGCGAGAATGAGGCGGCGGTTCTCGAACGGATTACCCGAAGTTGAGGTGCCGTCTGTAAACTCACGCGTAATCGTTTGGTCAATAACCCTCAACTGTAATCCATTCAGCCAAGCCTGTTTTGCAAGCATCGCATTTACAGCCGTGAGGTCTGGTGTCTGCGATATACCAACGGCATTGGCGAGGAATGAAGCGCAAGCCTTGATAATTTGCTCTGCGGAGCAGATATGGTACAGCTCCTCCAAGTTGATGAATGCGAATTTAGGGTTGAGGTTATTGTCCTTTGCCAGCTTTACAAGCTTCTTCAAGTCCCCGAGAATATCGGCACTTGTGGAGTTCGCCCAATCGGATGCTGTCTTCTGTTTTTGGAAATCGTCGACATCATAGTCAAGGTCGAATTCATTAGCGTAGGTCGCATTGTTGGTAGTGGTAAATGCCAATCTACCAGCATTTGAAGCCAACGCCCAAGCAATGAACTCCAGCTCGGACTGAACGCCCGTAAAACAGAAATCCACATCATCGCCCCAATACTGTACGAGTTTCGCAGCGTCATCATCCTGTGCAAAAGCGAGTTCGGTCTGATAATCCTTAATCTCTTTTCGTGTCATTTCGCGGGAAATGCTGATGAAAGGAATATCACCCTTTGCGCTCTCAAAGATAGGACGACGTTTGCGAACGGTAGTACCATTATCGGTGTGCAGGTCTGCGGCTACATTGCGCTTGGCAAGTTGGTTGCTAAGCGTTTTCCAAATGAAGCCGTTTACCTTTTTCACGGGAAAATGTGTACCGAAGAGGAAAGGTTTTGCGTCTACGGTGTTCAGACGCGCCTGTACCATTTGGTCTGTAAGCCCTTGGATAAGGGTATTTGTTACTGTTGCCATAGTCTTTTACGTCTGTTTTGTTAATAATTGATGATACCTGTTAAATACTTCGCTACACAGGCGGGGAGCTTGTTGCCTTTGGTTACACCCAAAACCCAAGCATCAACATCGAGGTTAGTGCCAGCATTGACGGGCTTTCCTGTGCCTGTGATTGCAAGAGGGGTGTACTTCAAGGCCGAAGTGCTTGTAGAAGCCTCTTTGGCCTCTGCAACGCAGTCTCCTACGTTGATAACACCAAGAGCGGCTTTGAGCGTAATTGTGTCGCTTTCTTTGCCTTTGCTGTCGATGGATGCGATTTCAACTGCTACGCTGTTTTCGCCCAAAAGTACGAAGTCGCCTTGCTTGAAGTTATGCCCTTTCTTGACCTTTACGGTCTTAGCGGTGGCAGCAACAGCTTCGGTAACTTCCGCAACTTTCACTACATGGCAGATGCCATTGTCGGGTGCGCTCAACACGCTTCCCTCTTTCAGATAGTCGCCGCCAAGTTCCGAGACGTTCACAGAAACGCCTCCCCGGATGTCGGCGACCTTGTGCATAAGGACACGAGGTGTGCGGGTGTCCTTACGACGAGTGACTGTCATACTCATTTTCGTAATGTTGTTAAATTGTTAGACATTAGAACGGCTGCCCATCTTCGGATTTCTTGCCCTCGCGTACAGCGATTGCTGCCTCCTGTTCTTTAGTCAGCGCGTCCCCTTTCCCACCGCCGTTGTGAGCGGCAGGTCTACCGAAGACAGCCCCTTTGGAATTGATGTCTGCAACAAGTCCATCAACCTCTGTCGTTACCTCGCCTACGAGGGTTGTAAATTCCTCGTCAGAAAGCGCATCAACAGAGATACGCTCGTAAGGCTTGCGGAGGTTTTCAGGTAGTTTCTTATACACCGCTGAAAGTTGCTGTTTGCGGGTTGCAGTTGTACGATCGCCATCCATCTTGTTCAAGCGCTCTGAAAGCGTTTTGTTGCTCTCGATAAGCTGCTGTGCCCAAGCTGGGACAGTTTCTGCACCCCCTGCGGGTTGTGTTGTTGTGGTAACGGTTGTGCCGCCGCTCTGCTGTCCGCCTGCTGCGCCCCCGTTGTTGATTGGTTTACCATCTTTCAGCCCGTACTTCGCTTCATAGTTCTGCGTAGCGGTCTGCGTGGCTTCCGTTGCGCGGCTATCGCCATAACTCTCGATAACCTCGATGAGTTCTTGCGTTACCCCCGCAACAGCGGTTGTAACCTGCTCATCTGTTGTAACAGTTTTTGCGAGTTTCTCTGCAATCCTGTTCAATACATTAGCGTTAACCCCCGTAAATTTGGCTTTTAACGCCTCGAAAATCTTTTGCTTCATAAATTTATATTCTATTAATAAACTATACAGTATATCGCCACAAAGATAATCATTAACTTCGAAAGTGTCTATATTATAATCGAAATATTTTCATTTTAGCCATAAATATAGTTTTATTTATGCATTCTTGCGATTATTATGGCGGTATTCAATAGAAATCAGCATAGACGAGTTAAAATAATAAAAAAATATCCTGTTCGGTTAAAAATATTCAGTAAAAAGTTTGTTATTATAAAAAGAACACACTAAATTTGCCTCGTGGTTACAAAATAATCACATTGGAAATAACAAAAATGACAGCAATTATGGCACAGCAGGTTTTGAACTACTCGACGAAGTACATCAACAAGAACTACCGCATAAAGGTAGCTGGTGTAAATGATGAGGGGCAGAAGATTAACACTTTAGTTGGAGTTAGCGGCTTATTGGCTCTAATAAGTGTTGAACTTGCCAACAAGTTTATTAGGAGAGCAGAGCACGGTATGGAGGATGCTTGTTATTGCAGGTTGCGCAGGGGATTACGTATAACGTTTTACAACAAGTAATTATGGTAACACAAGAAATTATCGAGGGTGCGTACCTCGCAGGTTTTGAGCCAAGCAGAAACGACCTTACCGCCGACGAGTTGCTGGCGGAGGCAGAAGAGTATTTAATGAAGAATTTAATGGACAACTAAAATATAAGGAATTATGAAAGAGTACACTATCAGAATTAAGAATGCCGAGAATTGTAATCATTACGAAGATTTCAACCTCGATGAAGTGAAGAAAGAGTTTTCCGAGAATGGCTTCAATGTTACGGAGGAAGCAATTATGCACAACTTCGAAGCCTGGAGAGATGATTACAAGAGTGGATTTAAGGACGAAGAGAATGGTTACTTTCTTTTTACCCCATGCGGTTGCAATAATTTGTGTTTTATAGCTTGTGAACTGACAGGAGTAGAGTGGCAAAAAACTTACGAAGCATAATAATTTGTAAACAACTAAAATAACAGAATTATGACAACAACAGTTTCGACAGTTCAACAGGGTTTGAACGAAGTAGTAATGAACAAAGTTCAGAAAATGATTGACGGGAAAGCCGTCGGAGTACAGGCAACGATGGAGCGGCTCGTGAATGAGGGGAAGATAGCGCAGGACTATGTTGCGCCTATTGGTGTAAACCTCAAACTCAACGACCACAGCCCCGTTATCACTTTTGACGGGGAGGGGAGTAGCCTTTCAATGAGTATGCCCGATGGAGAGTTTACGCTTCACGACAACGCCATAGGGCAACTTGCCGACCGCATGGCTATCCCGCAACGATACCTCCGCACGCTTGCGGGTGGGGAGGCTTGGGCGCGACAGCTTGCCGCAACGGTGTTGAATGAGCACAGCGGTTGGACACAGCGTAGCCGCGTACTTGTTAGAACCGTCGGGCATCAGGTTCGCGGCGTGTTGAGCGACAGTTACCGCCGACTGAATAGTGTAGAAATCCTTACCGCCTTTGTACAGGAGGCAGCGGGACAGGGAGCGGTTATATCAGATGCTTATATGAATGATACGAAAGTATGGGCGGAAACGATACTCCCGCAGCCCCTCGTAATACCGACAGCCAAGAACGGCGATGTTATCATCTTTGCGGGTGCAAGGTTTAGCACATCGGACTATGGCGATGGGGCTGTTGATATGCGGGCATTCCTGTTGAACGGGGCTTGCCTTAACGGTATGGTTCGTGAAAGCGTGATGAAGCAGGTACACCTCGGAAGCAAGTTGCCCGATAATCTCGCCATATCACAACGAACCTACGAACTCGACACGCAGACTACCGTCTCGGCTGTTCGCGACTTGACAAAGGGCTTGTTCAGCCGTGATACTATCGAGCGCAAAGCCTACGAGATACAGGGGGCGAGTGAAATTGATGTAGACTTCGGGAACGAGATTACAAAACTCACGAAATCGGGTGCGTTGCTCAAACAAGAGGGCAAAGAGGTTGAGAAGCTGCTTATGAAGAATGATCCCGAAGATGGCGTACAGGGCGGGGCAACGCTTTGGAAGTTGACACAGGCTATCACGGCACACGCCCGCGAGTTATCACCCGAAAGAAGCCGTGAATTACACGAAATTTCGGGCGCACTGATGAACCGCGTTAAATTACCCGCATAAGTATAACCACGCCCGCCATAGGGGGCTGTATGGCGGGCGTGGCGGGCAACTAATTAAAAGAAAAATGGAAAAATTTTATTTCACATTTATGATGAGCGATATTCAATATCGCAACTGCTATCACGTAGAGGAAGCCGAAACTTACGGCGAGGCTCGTGATAAAATGGTAGAGAGATTTGGAACGGGTTGGGCTTTCCAATACGACGAAAGCCAATGGAGAATATCTAAAGAGCATTACGACAAAATATATGGCTGCGACCCGATGCTTCCTAATTGGTTCGATGGTATGACGCAGGCTGATTTATTTAGACTAAAGGAGGTTTAATTATGAAAGCAGAAATTTTAGAATGGCTCCGCAAAGGTAACGAGGCTGGGCATTTCGTGCAACGCCTATCAGACATTGTGCCAAATCCTAAGATTGATTTCAAGGTAGGCGATAAGGTGGTATTTACGAACGATTTCGGTGTGTCGTTTATCAACTTGACGATAATCGCCATAGGAAAGGACAACGACCTTTGGAAATACGGGCATTGCATCTATCTCGACAAAGAGAGTTATTGGTTTCCCGTGAAGTACGAAAGTATATCAATACAATACGAGCAATGACGGGAATTTTATTTACAATTTTACGAGTTCGCCCGAAATTTGTCATTAGACAAGCTGAAAATAGAAAATCTAAGTTTCTGTATACGGTAACTCGACATAACATAAGTTTCTGCATACAGAAATACTATCTATTTATGTATTCCTTACAACAGAAACCGACATCGCGCGCGCGTAATAAAGAAAAGGAGAGAAAAGAGAAGAAAATACCTTACGGTATAGTCGGCGACAATAAATTTTCGCCCCATGTGTATTAGGCAATTTAATTTACAAAAAAGATATGGCAAAAAAAACATTCAAAATCAGAGCAAAGTTCGTCTTCGGCGGACAGGTGGAAGTCGAGGCTCCTAACTTCCTAAACGCAGGAGTAATCGTAGAAAACGCTTTAACGGCGCAGCTTGGCGAAATATCGTCAAACAATCCCAATATCAAAGCGTGGGATTTTGACGATATCGGATATGCATTTGAGGAGGGCGAAGTATGAGCAAGGCGGAATACATCTACCGGGTGGAGTTCAAAGAACCGCCTCTGTTGGGAGTAGACGAACGCACGGAGTTCTATTTCCACAGCCTCGCCGCTATCTACGAGGTGTTCACAGCGAGACAAATCGGCTGCAAGGTAACCCGCCTATGGAACATCGGCGTATCGCATGGCATCCCCTATGAGGGGCGGCGATGCAAAATCACGAAAGAACAGATTTTGCGGAAAACGCGAAATAAGCGCGTATAACGCATTAAAATTTTTGAGACAGCAAATTATACGCAAAATAAATTTGAATGTGACACAGCGCAAAGAAATAGGTGAATTCGGTATTTTAATCGTTGACGGGTGAAAAAGAAAAACGAAAATGCAGGGTTCCTAAGAAAAATAACTAATTTTGCAAACGGATGAAAGATTACAACGAAATAGCAAAACGATATGCTGGCAAGCACGGCTGCAATATCCTGCAAGCATCCGCCGAGCGTAACGGGTACAGGTATTTCCACCTTGACTATACAGGTCGCCCCCGTTACACGGGACACCCGCATATAATCAAAATAAGCCCCGCAGGGAAAGTCCAACGGGTACTTAATTTTGATGAGATATATTGGGCATACAACAACCGTTCAGAGCCGACGGGCAATCTCTTTGAATAAATCGCGTCGCAGGATCAGTTTATCAACTTTCAGAACCTCGAAATATTCAACTCCGCTTACGGCGTATTCTTCAAGTTTGAGGAATGCGCCGTTTTGCGCGTCATAGAACATTATCCGCCCGTCGGGGAAACGTTCTGCCGTAATTACATGCCCCCTGTTGCCTGACATGTTTATGCCGATATGATAACGCCCCACCGCTTTTGTCGCTGTATCAATTTTCCCGAGCATGTTATCAAAGGACGGTGCACGGAGCATGGTGGGTGTGGGTGTTTTCCCTGTTTTGGGGTGTTGCCAAATATTCTCGAAATGTTCCCCAAGTTGGTAAGATACACTATTCGTTGAGCTGTCGTAACCGAGTGAGGTAACATTCAACCCGCGAAGCCTTGCCTCGTGCACAGCGACAGCAGCTTGGCAATTAGCAGCGAACTCGTCGCCCTTGCCGTATGATACATTGCTTCGTCCCTCGTTTGCGTCCAAGAACGGCATAGGTTTGGGTGGTATCTTTATTCCCATGGATGAAGCTATGGCTGCGGTGTTGTCTCGTACTTCCTGTGTGAGTGTAGGAGCGGGCATATCCTCGTACACTTTGAATGCTGCCTTTGTCGCCGCACGCCCGAGCTTTGTACCTGTTACAGCCCCAACCGCTCCATAAGATGGCTGTACGCCCGTGTATTTTGTGTTGTCTGACATGAAGTAAGGCACACTCGAAGCCCTTTGTATGCGTTCGTCGTTTTCGGTAAGCCAATCCTTGAAAGCCTGTGGAACATCACGGACACGGTTCACACTCTCATCATCTACGGCCTCGCCGTTGAGTATTTTCTGCGTGCCTTTGGCGATTTCTTCCTGTGTTTTAAGAATCGATGTTGCAAAGCATCTGCAATGCGGGTGCCATCCCTTGAAAACAAAATCTTTCGGATAACGACCTTGTAATTCATCGCATATATCGTGGAATGGTTTACCGTTAAGCGTATGGTTATTCGACAGGTGTATTTCTATGCCTACAACGAAATCCATCTGCTGCCATCGGAGGTGGTCGGAGGTACGATAGGCGATGTTGGTTTCTGTGGCGGCAAGCCGTCGGGCGTTCTTATACGATGAGCGATACACCCCTTGCCCCGGATGATAAGCCGCCGCCCGCTTTGATAGTTGCAGTTGTCCGTGTTCATCACGCACACGGCGAAACAGTTTATCAGGCTGTTTAAGATACTGCCGCAGGTCGCGGCTCATTTCATCAGCAGACTGCCCGCTGCGTATGCCAATATCCAAGCCCATTTCTATTTCCTCCTTGAACTGCTCCGTATAACGCCATACTTTTTGCGATAGGTTTAGTCCACCCGTTTTACGCTGCGCGAAAGCATCCCGGGCTTCCTCGTTCGTGCTGTAATAACGGCGGTATTGTGCCTCCGAAAGTTTCCCGACATTCTTACCGAATACACGGTTGGCGAGTTCACTGTTCTTATTGTTGGCCAATGTCCATTCCGCATTGATACCATTCAGGACAACGGCCTGCATACGCGATTTCAGCCCCGACATAAGGTTTTCTATCCGTTTACGTGTAATTGGGTAATCGTCGAAAGAAAACGGCGTGTCGGGCTTGATTTTCCCTACTGTTCCGCTTATGGATACAGCTTCACGGATTGCATCATGATAAATATTATCTATCTGCAACTCGTAGACCTTGATATTGCGTTTGTGACGCAAGTCGTATTTATTTAGCTTCTTCATTTGATGTGCGGAGTATAAATCGTTCACACTGCGGATCATTTAAGAAGACACAGAACTTCCCGCTCTGTTGTTTATAGGGGCAACGGCAGAGTATCAAATGCCCGTCTATTGCCTTGCTGTGCCAATCATAGCTGTTGGCGCAGTCTCGACAATGGTATTTGTGGGGTTCCTTAACCTGCCGTTCCCGCCTGTTGTAATTCCGTACAGCCATAGTCTATCATTCAGTCAGATTAAAAGCGTCTTCTACTCCCTGCTGGGCTATCTCTTCAAGTGTCTTATCCACATCGTCGCTATGCCCGAACTCCTCAATACTCTCACGCTGCGACATAATAGGCTCGCCGCCGTTGGCTGTCATAAGCATATCGACGGTCTCCTTTGTGTCCGTAATAGAGAACGGTGTTATTTTCGTTTCAATTTTCAAAGCGTCTATATCGCTGTGATAACGCTCGGGGAGAACCGTTTTAAGAAAGGCCTTTATCACGTTGATTTCGCGGTCGAAGCCCTCCAAGAGCCGTCCACTTTCGTCGTTCACTTTCATTTGCGCATCAATAAACAGCTGCTTACGGCTCTCTCCCGACAATGCCTGTTGCGACATCTTCTCGTAAGACCAATCGGGGAGCTGCAACTGCGTAAAGAACATGGAGCGCAATTCGTTTACATAGAATTTTAGATTTTCAACAGCCTGTTCCCACGTAACATATTGCGCTGTTGAGCCTTTCGGGTACTGCATAACCGACATAAACTCGCTGTTCTCGTTTTTCTCGTCTCCGTAATTGATAACTTCATCAGCAAACACGATAAAGCGTGGCTTGGAGTTCTTACGCAGGTAATTACCGTTACGTGACAAAGCCCATTCTATCTCGTACACAGTTTTCGAGGTGTCTTCCCATATTGGTGTCGGGCGATAGATGTATATTGCCGGGATTTTTCCAACAGTTATATTTTCGTTTTCTACCTCCGTCCACTCTCCGCCTTCGTTGCTGTATTTGACATGCTTTTCCGAGGAATAAGCATCGAAATACTGTATTGACTTTTTGCCAACCTTGCGGGTGTAACCTACCGACATAGCTATCATGTCACCGTACTCATCGAATAGGGGGTAAAGTTCGTCGCCAAGCATAGGGGAAAAGTTACGACAACGGAATTTCAATGGGCTATCAAAGCCATATATGTTGTTCTTGCTTTCAACGGCATACCACAATGTCATTACTTCACAGCCTGCAAATAGCATGTTCAGACGCTCAACGTTTACGCTGTTGATACGGTTGCGGTTGAAAATGGTCTCAATGTACGATGCTATCTCTTTCTGCATATTATTCTCCGGACGATACACACGTTTAACGGGTATACCACAGCAAAGCTCCGTCATACGCTTTGTGGCAAGCCGTTGCAGGTCGCAAGTAACACGGGTAACATACTCAACCCCATCATCTGAAACAATGTCGGGATATTTACGCTTGTTCATCACTGGATGTTTAGTAGGGTCGAACTGTTGGACAAGCCCATAACGCCCTGACCAAACAGGAACATTAATTATCTTCTCTTGCAATGCTACCACCTTTTCAGCGGCTGTCAACTCCGTAGAGGTTAGGATTTCTTGAATTGTCATATTATTATTGATTTTAATTGTTATTATACAAGTTTGGATAATCTGCCGAGATCTATTGTCTTGAACGAGTTGCCAACATGATAATCGATTGCATAGCCGAGAATGTCCACGTATTCGTCGTGTGGCTTGGCGGGGAACCCGCATATTTCGTCCTCAAAAGCCTCGTTCCATGCCCCCTCAACAAGTATTACGCGCCCGCATTCCACTGTCGGAGAGGCTGCATAAAGGCGCGTTTCTTTACTGTCACGTGGTGAGGGCGTACTTACAACATTCAACCCCGATGTGGCTTTGAGTTGGTCAATGACAGATATACCATTGGCCTTTGGTTCTATGCGTATGCTGGAACGGCGGTTATAACCATGTTCTTGGGCGTACTGCGGTATGAAACGGATAAGGTCTGGGAATTTCATCATAACCTTATGGGCGTGAGTTATATATAGGTCGCCGCCAATCTTACAGGTCGCAATGATACCCGACGGGTCATTGTTGGTTTTATCGGTATAGGCTGTATCGAGGAAGAAGACTATTGGCTCGCCATCGTGTATGCGTTTGAACTCTGCCACTTTGATATGCTTAAACCATTCCCGTTTAATGATGTTACCACCATCAACGGTCGGGTGTTGCTGATATAGAGCAGCAAAAGTGCGTGGGCTTTGTTGTTCCGCTTCTTTCAAGCGTTCCAACGAGTGTCGCTCCTCCCATAACGCCTCACCGATACGCCGTGGGTCTTCTTTCAGTTCCATATCCTCGCGTATGGCAGGGATGCACACGACAGTCCACTTGCTGGGCTCACGGTCAAGCAGCCGCCCCGCAAGGTCATCTTCGTGCCAACGTGTCATAATGAACACTATTTTGGAATTGTTGTGTAGACGCGTCAAAAAAACGTCTGTGTACCAACTCCACACCCGCTCTCTATAGGTCGGAGACGCCGCTTCGATAGCGTCTTTCACGGGATCATCAATGATACCGAGGTCAACAGGTGTACCCGTGAGACCTCCTCCAATACCAACCGCCTTGTAAAAGCCACCATGTCCGACTGTCTCAAAGATATCGATATTGCGTAGATAGCCGCGCTTAGCGTCTGTTGCCACATTCTGTGAGTTAAGAAATGTAGCGGGGAAAACCTCATGATATTCTGTGCTGTCAATCGTGCGCTGTATGGCGCGAGAAAAGCCGTGTGCAAGGCTTACAGCGTAAGAAGTTCCTACTATCTTAATCTTCGGGTTATATCCCAAAGCCCAAGCGGGGAATTTTCGGCTTACTATCTCGGACTTGCCATGCTGCGGCGGTACAAACACCATTAAGCGGTTTGTTGGGAGCTTCCCCAAGAGCAAATCTTGGCATTTCTCGGCAATTAACGTGTGGAACCACTGACGGTCGTAATTCCCATCAGTGTAATCAAGAAAGTCGGGGAAAGACAAAAAGGCTTTCCTCCGCTTCAATTCCCTTTCAAGTTGCCGAAGTCTGTCCATTTATTCGCTTAGTTTCAAAGCCTTTATTTCCGCCTCTAACTCCTCAACGGACATATCGCAAGGAGAGCGATGCACTGTTACTTCCTCCGTGATATTTCGTTTTTCTGCGGCGTACAACCCGAGCAGCTTACGCCGTTCTGCTAATTGTTGCCGTATTTCTGCGATATAAGCGGGATTACCAAGCATTATTACCTGCTGTGTCTTTTCCTCAACGCTAAAAGTGCGTATGCCACTATCGGAGCTGTTGTTGTCTTGGTTACCGCTGCGTGCAGGTGCGCCTTTGCGCTTGCGTTGTGTCCTTGTGTAGTCCTCTTTCGATTTCTCCCACTGCTCCCACAACTCCTGTACCGTATCATCAATTCGGGTGAGTTCGAGCTGTAGGGCATCGTCTATATCTTCCAAGCGGCTTTCGCGCCACTCCTTTAGCAACGTCTGTACATCTTTGTGCACGGTCTGTGTTGAGTAGGTTGCTAAATCAAGACGGCGCATGACCTCTGCCCGTATAGCGCGAATACTATAACCGCGTTTGTAAAGTTGTGCTACGATTTCAAGGCGGGCTGCTTTGAACTGATTGCGCCGCTGTTGCTGTGCTTTACTCATAATGCTCTGTCAGTTTTAGGAATTCTTGATAGAATTCGAGATTACACGATGATAATTCGATGTAGGTTTTACCGAACTCGGGGAACGTGTGTACGGCAAAATGGCTTTCTGTCAAAAGCCACAATGCCGTATAACCCTGCGGTGTGAAATGGTGGTCAGTAAAGCACAGGATGTTAAATCCCGCCTTACGGAGGGCGTTATCAAACAGCGTCCGTAGCTTCTGTGGGTTCGTTTCCCGAATCCACTCTGAAAAGTTCCAAATCTTCGCTTGCATACTCTATCTTTTTATAGTGTTTCTTGATGTCTTTTGTCTTGCCCTTATAGAATACGAGGATATTTTGGTGCATCTTGGCAACCTTGCGGCTCTCCATATATCGGGAAGCCCGCAGGGCTGTACTCGCACCCGTTTCAATAAGGATAATCTCATTGTACAGGCTCATACCGCCATCTTTGAATATCCGTTTGATGTCGCCGCAGAAATCATAGTAAAAGCCTGTCGATTTATCCCGCACGTCGCCGACAACGATAACGGCAAAGCGGTTCTCTTTCAAACAGCCAATAGCTGCCGTGAAAGCGTTACGGAGTATCTGTATGAAATCATCGTATGACTTTTGGTTGCTTGCGTCGTTTTCAAGGTCGCTGTAATGTTCGAGGTCGAAATACGGCGGGCAGCTAAACAATAGGTCTTGGCTGTCTGCATTGATGTGCTGGGCTACATTCTGCCCATCGTCGCAGATGTAATGGGCAGCCATACCCTCCGTGCGCTCGTTGTTGAGTTGAGCCTGCTCGGGGCGGAGTTCTATACCCACAAACTCATTACCGAGGTGTGCCGATACATAGCCGAAGACGCTATCGCCGGCAAAGCAGTCAAAGGATTTGCAGCTTTCCAACCCGAACCAACGGCAGACGAGTTCCGCCATAACGGGATCAAGCAACGACACCCCTGCTGACAGCACTTTGCCCGCCTCGCGTTCTTTCACATCATCGGGTACATACTTTTCGAGATAGTCCTTGAATGACAGCCCGAGTTCCTCACGGTGTTTGCGCGTGCGTTGATACAAGTCCTTGTATTTGATTTCGGGCGACTGTATAAGCGTGTCATTGCGGCTCTCGCCCATATCGCCGATAAGCTCACGCCACATCTTCTTGCGGGCTTGCCAATAGCCTTTGCGCGTGTCGAGGATAGAGAATGGTGGTACAACAAAACGGTCGTTCAACGAGGCGTTGGCAGGGCTGCTGTCGCTCGTACTGCTTTCTCCCTCTCCGTCGCTGTTGTCCTGCCACACATCAAGCCCCCAATCGTCAAGGTCTTGGCTGTCCCACTCGTTAGCAAGCATATCCATATCCCACGATCCATACCCGACATTATCTTTGATGATAAACTCCTTGCGTTCGTTTTCCGATAATTCAGAAGCTTTAATAATCGGAGCTGTTGGGGTTTCTTTCCACTTTCCCCAATACTCGACGAGCCGCTGCTTTTCGGCTTCTGTTTTCTTTTGGTAGTCGCTAAGCCCTGACAAACGTTGTGCAAGTTCATCTACTGACATGCTTTCAATCGCTGTTAATGCCCTGCAACGCATATTGCCGCCAAGTGCGACAAAGGTATCATCAACTACTATCGGGCGTAGTTCGAGCATTTTGGGAAGCACGAGGATGCTATTAATCAGCTTATCGAACTTTTCTTTGCTGATAGTTCGAGGATTTGCCCCGTTAACCTGTATTTGCGATAATTTTACGATTTCTGTTTTCATAACGAATTACTTATATTTGCTACAAAAATACTCAAAATGTTTATTATATAATCACTTTTGAGGTAAAAACAAGCTGTTTTGGGGCTGATTTATATGTTTATTAGCATATTTCCATACATATCCGCCAGCAGTTTTACGTTTTCCCTTACAACAGCTACATATATGGTTACCTTTTATGCCTGTTCGCTCCTTGGCCTCTTTTTGCGAGGCATACCTTGCTATTTCTTTTCCATCCTTTGAGTATTGTATAACAGGCTCATAATTGCTTATTGCCATACGACGTAGACGTGTTCCAAAATTCGCATTATACTTGTGTGTACACCATTCTAAATTTTCAGGAAAATTATTCTGTTTATCTTCGTCTTTGTGATTAACTTCAGGGAAAGACTTGGTGTTTGGTACAAAGGCAATGGCGACCAAGCGATGTAGAAACAGCGAACGCTGCCGCCCTCCTTTGGTTAAAGCAACTCTCACATACCCATCATATCCAATGTGCTGTGCCATCTGTTTACCCGTTTTTAAGGAACGAACACGAGTATAATTCGACACTTCATAAAGCCCCTCATAACCTTTAATCGGTTTCCAAATCTCTCCCATTTTTTAGTGTATTTATAGTTTGTCTTATAAGTTCAAACGTCGCTCTCCTGTATTGTTCTTGTGGGGTAAAATGCAGTACAAGCCACCCCGAAGATGCAGCGGCATTCATCTTTTCCATGTCTTTAATGTAACCGCTCGCCCTGTTGTGTCGCCCGTAAGTCCAAACGCCACCGTCAATCTCAATGGCGATTTTATACTTCGGTATGGCAAAATCGAACCTCCACCGCCGCTCGGGGTGGAACTTATACTCCTTGACACACTCCACGCCCAAATCGGTCTTGCATATAACCGTGAAGACATCCATTATTTGAGACTTATTTGCCGTCTGTCGGCTTTTCTTTGTTTTCTTTATAACTTGCCTGTTCATAATAAGAAAATGGTTTGTGCGGGCTGAAAACGCTTTGGACGGTTAAAAGCGGGGGAGCTTTATAACTCACCCCGCCCGTAACACATGGCGCAGCCCGCTTGGTTTTACATCAGAACGGCAGATCATCGTCGCTGGGCGCAAATGCATCCTGCCCGAGTGTACCGTTTACCTCCATAGTTGCTTGCTTAACCTCCACAGCATGTAGCCCGCCGAGGATAGGTATTGCGTTGCGCTCCTCCTCTGTCATAGCTTCCCGCTTCTCCTTTGGCAGGTTTACCTTGATGCAGTGAGTGTCGGTGTACTTCGGCTCTTGCATCTCGATAGCCGTCATGTTCAGATAACAGCCTTTCTCGCCGAGATATATGCCGTCGCAATCATCAACGAGGATAATAAGACAGCGTTTTGTTGCCTCTTTGCCTTTCAGATTTCGCATGAACGCCCCTTTTAGTTTCAAGAGGTCGATTTTGATACCATAATTTGCCATAATTGTATTTGTTAAACGTTTGAAATATTTGTGTTTGCGGGGTTTACGCCCCAATATCTATACCTGTATACTCTTTCGTTTTATGTATTTGAGAAAGGCATACGGCTTGCGTTCATCGCAAATGATGTAGTCGAAGTTGTTTTGCATATTGTACGCTTCCCTTTCAAAGGAGATATTGCGGTAAGCTTTCCTTGCATTCCTGTACATACCAAGTCTTATCAGCCACTCTATGCCGTATAGTATATAGAACGGGAGGTATAGCAGCTCTTTCATCTGTGCTGTGTGTATCAGCTCGTGATTGAACATTTTTTCCCAATCGTATATACTGATGTTATGTTGCGATCGTATTTTCTTTCGTACAAATACTACCCCGAAGAGGTTTATTGCCGTAAACCCTTTGCAAGGGATAATGCTGTTTCTGATAACTTTCATTCTGTACCTCCTTTACTTTAATTTATTTTTATACCTTATTTCGTTTAAGATAAAATCTGTATTCATTTTCTTTGCTTTGCGAGTAATCGGTTTGTGGCTTCCTTGCTCATCAAACCACATTTGAAGTATCCAGCCCTCTACGACACCATACTTCCAATACTTTCTATATTTAAGCCAATATTTGTAAACAATAAGCACCACCGCTTCTCCGTCCTCAAAAGTATTGCAAAAGCCTACAACGTGGCACTTGCTCCTATTATAGTAGAAGGTTGAACCTGCGTTCAAATTCTCAACTTTTCTTGCCATGTTGTTCCTCCCCTGTCTGTCTCGAAGTAGTTAGGCTCTACTACTCTGCCTTGATTTATTATTTCTTCTCGTGTCATAATATCTTTATTTTCCCCTCATGTTAATCTCTTGTACATACTCATTTTCTTCTAACAACTCTTTGAATACACGAGGCTTTTCGATATATTTAAGCCCCTTTTTCTTCATAATCTTTTTACAATAAGATACTATCATCATATCTCTATTAGCCCCAACAAAAACGAAATTCCTATTATGTATATCTCTATTCCTTTTCAGATAAAAATCCATGTTCTCTCGACAATATCTGTAACTGTCATTTTGTACACCCTCATACCCTTTCGACATTATGAAGTGCCCAATTTCGTCAGCTTCTTCTATAGAGGTGCACATTGTGAATATCTTTCTCATTTTGTACCTCCTTTCACCAATTCGGGGGTTGTCGTGGATATTACCGATAACGCGAACACTGAACTCGCGCATCATATAGCCCATATCTGTTGTATCTATTGGTGTAGGGCTAAATTCGGACTGCATCCTAAAAGCACCATTATAG